>WNGQ01006801.1_pt1 | contig 16534 bp, 13 predicted proteins | sample 5407661 | NCBI WGS metagenome assembly WNGQ01 (sample SAMN13153382, study PRJNA577476) | soil metagenome | isolation source: 60 cm soil or saprolite under Garry oak tree replicate 2 | place: USA:California | collected 2016-06-15 | reverse complement strand
GTCTGGTTGAGCAAAAGGGATTACCAACATTGATCGAGGCGCTGACCACGTTGCCATCTTACTGCCGTGCTCTCTTCATTGGTCACGGTCCTATGAAAAGCAATCTGGAAGAACAGGCCGCACGACTTGGATTGAGCGATCGTGTACTCTTCAAGGATGCCGTGCCCACATATGACATCCCGAAGGAGTTGCAGAGCATGGATGTGCTGGTGCTGCCCTCGCTAAGTCGCCCAAACTGGACAGAGCAGTTTGGGCGCGTGCTCATCGAAGCAATGGCCTGTGAAACGCCGGTCATCGGCTCCAGTTCAGGCGAAATTCCCCTGGTCATCGACGACGCGGGTCTCATATTCAAAGAAGGGAACGCGCAGGCATTGAGCGCCTGTGTACAACAACTACTCGACGATCCTGCGCGCTATCGAGAACTAGCCACACGGGGTAGGCAGCGCGTACTGGAACACTTTACCCAGGCACGTATCGCGCAGCAGACCTACGAGGTCTATCGTTCCCTTTTGTCGTAATCTCGCCGGATAGGCAGCCAGGTTGCGTAATTGTCTCATCTGATGAATGATATAATGGATTGCTGAACGTTACATACTCACAAGGTGTAGTCTCATAAGGACTAAGAGAGGCAAAGTTGATCAGCACATCAGCAGAGAGACACCTCGACCTATGTGGGTGCATGATACCAGGGAAAGCAAATCCTCGCCCGTAGGGGGCTTGTTACCCATGTATACAAGAGGTTTCACACAGGATGAACGACGATCCAATGATGGTATTCGCGGGCAGTGGCAGTAAAAAGCTCACAGCCCGCATTTGCGAGTACTTACAAATTCCCCAGGGAATGAACGAAACGCTGCACTTTTCCGATGGCAATACCTTTGTGCGCATCCAGGAAAATGTGCGTGGTCAGCGAGTCTATCTCGTGCAATCAACTGTTTTTCCGGCCAACGACAACTTTATGGAACTACTCTTCTGGATCGACGCTTTTAAGCGTGCAGGTGCAGAAACAGTCACGGCAGTTATTCCTTATTTCAGTTACGCAAAAGGCGACAAAAAGGACGAACCCCGCGTCTCTATTCGCGCCAGAGTGTGCGCCGATGCCGTTGAGGCAGCCGGAGCGGACCGCGTCGTGATGATGGATCTGCATGCGCCACAAATACAGGGATTTTTTCATCGCCCAGTAGATAATCTCTATGCCTTGCCCACTATTAGCAAGCGCATCCTCTCGCTGGAATTGCAGGACATGGTCGTCATCTCGCCCGATGTCGGGTTTGCCAAGCAGGCGCGGCGTTACGCATCATACCTGGGTACCTCTATAGCCATTGCGGATAAAGAGCGTACAGCCCATGACGAGAAGGCGCGTGTGATACAGATCATCGGAGATGTACGCGGTAAAAGCGCAGTGATCGTCGACGACTTTACCATCTCAGGCGGTACGCTCGCCAGCGCCGCGGCGATGCTCATCGAGCAAGGGGCGACCGAGGTCTATGCAGCCGTCACGCATGGTGTATTGACAGGGGAATCGGTGCAGCATATTGATAACAGCCCGATCAAAAAGCTATTTATCACCGACACCATCGAAAACCAGCCCGTCACCTTCTCCCCAAAGATCGAAGTCATATCCGTCGCGCCACTCTTTGCGGAGGCCATTAAGCGCATTCACAATCGTGATAGCATCAGCGAGATGTTTTACTGATAAATATATGTTATTGTATGTCTAACACCTTACGTAGATACTGCGCTTCTTTCCGGTCCTGGGACATTGTAACCAGGACTCTCTACCCATAGTGTGAGAAATTTAGTAGTCATCCGTTTTTGTGATCAAAGGGGGCGTGGGGAGGATCGGCAGAAGCAGGTATTAAATGACACAAATGAGCGGATGGTGTATAATAAAGCCGCTAGTTGTGGCATAACATACGAGGAGTTCGTTTCTATGAACGGCGACATGATTGGTCGCGTCATCAAAAGTCGTTATAGACTTATCGATGAAAGAGGGCGAGGTAGCTTTGCTACGGTTTACGTGGCACGCGATCTAGAGAACAATCATATCTACGCCGTCAAAGTCATGCACATGGAACTTTCCAACGATGGCGAGCTGCTGGCACGTTTCCAACGAGAGGCTCATATCCTTTTGAATTTAAACGACCCCCATGTTGTACGCATTGTAGACTATGGCAATGATAAATTGCGGAGGGACTCGACACAGCATATAAACAGGGGGTAGTACACAGGGATATCAAACCTCAAAACATCCTTATCAACTCGAAAGACATTGTCAAGATTACTGATTTTGGGCTGGCTCGCAGTCGAGAAACAGTTACGTTAACGCAGTCCAACGTATTCATGGGCACGGCCTATTATATCTCGCCGGAGCAGGCAGAGAGTGGGCGTTCGGCAGACACACGTTCCGATCTCTATTCAGTAGCTATCGTCCTGTTTGAAATGCTCGCGGGGCGTCCTCCATTTGAGGGAGATACAGCGGTAGACATTGTCATCAAACACATGAATGAAAGAGTACCATCCATCTCTCACTTGCGGCCAGATTTACCACCAGAGATGGACGCTTTCATGCAGAAAGCGCTGGCGAAGTTGCCAGCAGACCGTTATACAACACCTCGTGAGTTCATTGCAGCTCTCGAACAATTGCAAGAGCGTCTTCAAACGTCGCCACCAGTAGAACGAGAGCCACGATCCGAAATCGAGCCAAGGCAGGGAAACGCGAGCCCTCAAAAACCCAGAACAACTCCGCAAAAAGAGGCTCGTATCGTAGTTCTCTCCAGTGGCCAGATAATTCCTTTAAAAAGTGATTTGATGGTTGTAGGACGCCAGGATCCGACACTGGGCATTTATCCAGAAGTCAATCTGGCCGATAAGACGGTTGGGCGTCGACATGCATACCTGCGCAATCAGCAGGGGATGTTTACCGTTGAAGATCTCAACGCTATGAATAAAACTCGCTTGAATGGAGTGATATTGACACCACACGAGGAACGTACGCTCAAAGATGGCGATGTATTGCGTTTCGGCAGTGTTGAGGTGCGTTTTGAATTGCGATAAATGCGACACATTTTCTCATTGACTCGCAGTAGGGGTGCCCCTAAGGCGCCCGATCTTAATCGGGTGGCATGTAGTCCCACAGGTCCAGTAGTACAGACCGGAGACGTTATGCCACCCCTACGATCAGAGGGGTGAATACTATGAATGAAACATTGCTCTTTGTTTTCGCGCTGGCTCTTCCCGTTCCACCGACCGTGTTCGTTGGCGCTGGCATCATACTGGCTATTGTGATTTTTGTGGCAGCGATGTTGCTCTTGCGCAGCAGTGGGAAAAAGAAAGATACAGCCGCCAATGCCGCCGCTAACGGCAGCAATTGGCAGCCCCAGGGTCAACCCGGTGCCCCAGGGACACCTGCGGCCTGGAATCAGCAGGCAGGAGCCGCCAACCCCAACGCGTGGGGACAGCCTAATCAACAACAGCCTGGGGGTTGGGGCGCTCCCAACACAGGACAACCCGCCAATCCCTGGGGGGCCGCCAATGCCGCTCAACAACCTCAGCAAGCTGGTTGGGGACAAAGCTCTCCTCAGCAACCTCAACAGCCACAGCAAGCTGGTTGGGGAGCGTCTCCTGCTATGAATCAGCAACAGGCCGCTAACCCCTGGGGCGCTCAAAATGCTCCTCAGCAGGCCGCTAACCCCTGGGGCGCTCAAAGCGCTCCCCAACAAGGCTGGGAGCAGACCCCCGCACAGGCGGCACCAGCGGCGCAGGACCCCTGGGCGCAGGCACAGCAACAAGCTCCTGGACAGGGAGCCTCTGCATGGGGAGCACCCGGTAACACACCAGCGCAGCCACAAACAGCTTACGGCGGTGCTGGCTCCGGCCCATCCTGGGGCCAACCAGCAAATCAGGCAGCCTTTGGCGCTGCTCAGGTCCCGGCTGAACAGTGGGGAGCACCCGCGGCACAGCAACAACAATACCAGGGGGTCGGAGGACCGGCCGCGGGTGGGGTTCCAGGTGTGCCATCCTGGCAGCAGGGCGGCTTCCCTCAAGGAGGCAATGACAACGATAGAACGATGCTACGTACCGCTGGTCCACAAACCGGTCTGGGAGTCGTGAGCGTCGAAGAAGGCAAAGAACCGGGTCGCGTTTACGAGGTGCGCAAGGAATCGCTGAGCATTGGACGCAGCCGAGAAAGCGACATCTTCCTGGAAGATCTGGCCGTGTCACGCCTTCATGCATCCATTCTCAATATGGGTAATGGCAATTACGCGCTTAAAGATGAAGGTAGTGCCAATGGCACGAAAGTCAACGGCCAACTGGTGAACAAATACCAGACCTATCCCCTACAGGAGGGTGATCGTATTCAGTTGGGTCAGACTGTACTGGTCTTTAGCAGGCGATAAAACCGGATGGAATGCGCTTAGCGAGTCAGTAACCTTTCTCTACAATCAGCAAAAGCTAGCAAGCCAGAGCGCGGACGACACCAGGCCATGTGCCAATTAGGGAAGGAATGTAAACATGCCATGTTCAGCTACATACCCGGTACCATCGCAGATGGAGACCAGGCATAAAAAAGTTCATGGCGATACGATATGATGCAGCAAGACGAACTCATTGGAATAACACTTGGCAACTACCGCATCCTTGCTACAATCGGACAGGGAGGAATGGCCAGGGTCTATAGAGCTTACCAGGAAAATCTTGACCGGGAAGTTGCGGTGAAGGTTCTCCCTCCCTGGTATGCCGCAGATCGCAACTTTGTCGAACGCTTTAACCTGGAAGCACGCCTGGTTGCTAGACTCTCGCACCCTAATATCGTTACCGTACATGATGCCAGCGAACAGAATGGCCATCTCTACATCGTGATGCAGCTCGTTGATGGGGGCACGCTCAGACAGCGCATCGATCTCACCTTTAAGAGCGGGAAAGCGATGGAAATGGTAGATGTAGGCCCCATTTTCATCCAGCTTGCCAGCGCACTCACCTATGCGCATGAGCAGGGAATCATTCACCGCGATATTAAACCGGTGAATGTGCTGATGGACCGTTCAGGACGCCCCATTCTCTCGGATTTTGGCATCGCTAAAGTGCTGGCAACCACACAACAGAATTTGACGCGTCCCGGCGCTGGCGTGGGGACCCCCGAGTATATGTCACCAGAACAATGCATGGGGGGTCCGGTCGATGGACGCGCCGATATTTACGCGCTGGGCATCATGCTTTTTGAGGCCCTCACCGGCTATACGCCATTTCGCGGCGACAATTATCCAGCACTCGCCCACAGCCATATCTATGAGCGACCTCCCAGGCCAGGCACGATCAACCCCGCTATTTCGCCAGCCGTTGAGAACATTATCCTGACCGCGCTGATGAAAAACCCACAGCAGCGCTACCAGAGGGCCAGCGATATGGGGGAGGCTCTGAATAGAGCTATCGCTTCAGATAATTTAAGAGCGAACTATTATGGCACATTCGGTATCCCTTCATATCCTGGGCAGCCCTCTCTGGCACCCGCTGAAAGCCGATCGCTGACGCTCTTTCATTGCCGCAATTGCCATCATCCTAATAAGCCGCAAATGCGTTTTTGCACCCGCTGCGGCATATCCATGAATCAATGCCCAAATTGTGGAGAGCATAATCAGGCCAACAACCGTTTTTGTATCAGGTGTGGTCAGGCACTCAACGCTTAGTTCCAATACATAACCTCAAAATGTCAGGCCATCGGATTGAGCATTACGAATACGCTCAAGGATGCGACGCCGCTCGTCAATGTGTTTTTGCTGCAACCTTGCGCGTTGCTCGGCGTCCAACCCCAGGATCATACGCACATGCTCTACGATAATACTTGGCTGTGTTGGCTTGGTCAGGTACTCAACAGCCCCTTCTTCGAAACCATGAACCTGCTCGCTAATGTTAAAGAGTGCGCTGACAATCAGTACTGGAATAAACGACGCCAATTGATTAGCGCGTAACCAGCGCAACACCTCCCAGCCGGGGACGGGACGCATAATCAGATCAAGAATGATCAGGTGAGGGCGAAATTCAGGAATTATACGGATAGCTTCCTGACCATCTGAGGCAGTCAGGGTTTCAAACCCGCTATGCTGCAAAAAAAAGGTGAGCACTTGTTGGATATCTGGCTCGTCCTCAACAATAAGAATCCGTTGACAGGGGATTTCATGCATGATCGCCTCTACTTACCCGCCAGTACTTCAGCATTGCACAACACCGTAGCGCTGGCTACACATCTATTAAGCCCGTACTCGTCGCTCCAGGGGAAAGCGTATCTCAGCAACCGTATAGTCCTCGGGCGTCTCTTCCATCGTTGCGTTTGCAGCCCGCCGCTTGTCTTTCAGCAGCAACAGACCATGTTCTCGCCGAAGCGAGAATCTTCCCCCTAGATCAGCAATTAAATTTTTTATAAGAGAAAGCCCCAGACCTTCGAATGTACCACCTTCTCCGTTCTCCTCAATGGAATGTTCCGGTGAGGGACCTCTACCATTATCAATGACCTGGATAATGACAATGCCATCTTCCTCACGTCCTTTGATAACGACCATACCTTCGGAGCGATCGACCATACCATGCTTGATAGCATTAGATATCATCTCATTGATGACCAGGGCCACGACAGTTACTGCCCGCGATGGGATAACTATTGCACAAGGCTCTACTCTGTACGTAATACGTTTTTCTGGGGGGCTGAGATTAGCGCTCGCGACCCCAACAATTTTACGCGCAATGTCGTCTACCCGCGCTTCCCCCACATCTTCATGCGCCAGCAGATCGTGGGTGGCCGCCAGACCCTGCACACGATTAACGCTCTCCGCGAGTATATTGCGGATCTCGGAGGATTTGGTTCGCCTGCGTTGTAGCGAGAGTATGCCTGCTACGGTGGCCAGATTGTTTTTCACGCGATGGTGTAGCTCGCGCAAAAGGACCGATTTGAGTTCGAGGCCGCGCCTTGTTTCTTCGTACAGGCGAGCATTCTCGATAGCGATAGCGGCCTCATTAGCGAAGGTGACCACGAGCTGCATTTGCTCTGGGCTGAGAAAATGGCGATGGCTGCTGTAGATGCAGATGCAACCGAGGATCTTCTGCTTGACCTCCAGCGGTACACAGAGCACAGAGTGGATCTCCGATGAGATAAAGGGATCATTATGGAAGAAACAATGCCCGTCAGACTGAAAACAATCTACGGCCATACTTGGCCGTCCGGTGAGAACCGAACGACCAGCACAACATTGACCTACATTAATATTGATGTTGCGCACCAGATTTTCAGTCAAGCCGTAATGCGCGAGCACGTGCAATTTGTGGCGATCGGGGTCCAGTTCAAAGATACAGGATCGTTCAGCGCCGGAAAGATGCACAGCCTGAGTAGTAATCATCTGCAACACTTCATCGAGATTCAACGTCTGAGCAATAACGGAGGAGACGCGATGGATCGTGGCCAGCTCGTGTACCTTGCGGCGCAACTGCTCATCGGTCTGCTCGTAGAGGCGGCCATTCTCGATGCTAATAGCCACAATGCCAGCGAGCACCTCGACGAAGCTAATCTCGTCGCGGGTAAAATCACGCGGCTCGCTTGATTGTACACTTATAACCCCGATCAGGCGCTCATCATGCCCGAAAAAAATGACAGGGAGGGACACCAGGCCGTGATACTCTATGTTGTAAGCGCTGGCTTCGATAGCGAAGTTAGTGTCTGTCATAACATCACGCAGGACGAGCGGGCGCCCCTTGTCAGCCACCCAGCCACTATAGCCCTCGCCGATGCGCAGCGCGAAATGCATCCCCCCCAGCGGTCGAGGGCCATTGGTAGCACGCAGCGTCAAAACACGCTGTAGCTCATCGTAGAGGAAAATGGAGCATAACTCAACGTGTAGTTCATCGGCTACGATCTGCGTGGTCACTTCTAGTGTCTGATCCAGGTCTATCGCGGAGTTGCTGACGCCGTTAACACGCTGCAAAGCGAGAAAGCGATGTTCCAGGTTATGAGTGGCCAGAAGACGCTCTTGTTCGCGCTGTGCAACGATGCCCTGATAGCCCTGCACGAGGGCCATAACACAGATGGATTGCAGTTGGTAGAGACGCTCAGTAATATCAACCAGCAACTGCGACTGACCGCTTAAGATACTCTTGAGCTCTGAAGCAAGCGCATGAATGTAACATTGCAAACCCTGGAGACGAGCATCCAACTTACCACCCTGCGTAGCCAACCACCGTCCCGATTCCTCGAAGCGCGTTTGAAGCGTCTGATCGCTCTGCTTATCTTCACCGGTTAGTGCGTTGAGTAATAGCCAGGCATCGCTTCCTTCTTCAGGTCCATTGCTATCTCCTGATACCTGCTGTAGACAGACTATAAGACGCGTCTTATGTTGTAATAATATTTGCTCGATATCCATACTTTGCTTCACTAATTATGCCTGCTTCCTACTTACCACGCAGCTTACATCGCAATAGTGCCATGTATCTCCTCTCATCCATATAATATTGTAAAGGTGGGTACCCTATAGTGTCAAGTAAGCACTCGTGCAGGTCTGGAGTGGATAAACAGTTAATATAGAACCTATGAGGAGATTGTCCTATGTTGTAAATATATCCTTTACTACTGATGACGTAGATCGTTGTAAACTATACCACATAAGTTTAGTTATAATTTGTGCCATATCCATAACCACATAGAGTTATATTTGCCAGGGGGAATCTTTCAGCATGAGATGCGTAACATGTGGGCTTCCACTATCGCCAATTCGTAAAACTTGTCCACGTTGTGGCTCCACAATACTGCGTCCTGAGGGAACGCGCCTTACTAGCGCCAGCGGTATCGTTTCCTCTGTGATGCAAGATATGTTTAAATCGCTCGACGATAGCAGGTCAGATGATGCACAGAACAGGGTCACACCTTCTTTATATCCACACGACCAGGCTGGAGGTCCTATTGCTCAGCAAGCAGTTCCATTGGCAAGGCCGCATCAAGGCATGCACGTAGAAGAAAGCGCAACACACGCTGACTCCCTCGATGCCCCTATACCATCGAAGCAGGAACTGGTTGATACCCCTAAAGCAGCAGCCAATGAGTGGTCATCGCGTAAATCTCTCGATCAACGATTTCAGCCAGTTCATGAATCCCCTGCGTATAAGACTGCAAGGATAGGTAAGACACCCACGTTTCATATTTCATTCGTGCAACACCTGCTCCAGAGACGCTCTCCGCGCTTTAATCTTATCATTGCCACGCTGTGCGTTCTGAGCGGCGCTATGCTGCTTGTAGTTGTCTTCATCATGTCTCTAGGTTTATCCTCGCCATCATCGCCGACAGCAATACAGTCAGCGCAGCAGATGCCTTTAGCCCCCGCGCCAGACGCTGCACATTTGACGCCGAGCCCCTCAACCATCTTAACAGCACAACCAGTGCTCTCGCCAACTGCTGGCTATGCCGGTCAGCCGTATATCGATAACGCGCAGATGACGAGCGCCGTTAATTTCAGCACGGCTCAACCGCTGCAATTAACAACGCAGTTTTATAGGAACCAGAAAATATATGTCACCTTCGCGCTGCATCCCGGACGCAGTGGTGCAGCTTGTCTGTTATGGTACCTTAACAATCAAGAATTCACCACCTATACATTTCCAGTCGATAATGTTTCAATTTCAGCATATTCATACGCGATTTCAGGTATTCCAGGCCCAGGGTACGTTGAAATCTACTGGGCAAGTTCAACCACGTGCGAGGATAAAGTACTGGCCCAAAAGGTGAGTTTCACCGTGAGCTGATACAGCAGGCTACTCTTAGAAGGTTGGTTGTCACCTATACAGCTATAGCGAAACATGATATAGTAAGACGGGTAGCTTACCTATTCTTTTAATAAACTATTCATTCTCAGTCCTCTACCCATAAGTTGTGTCACGCCGAGGGTTGGCGTCTATATGCAGGAGGTCTCATCTTTATGAATTGTCGCACTTGTGGTGCTCCTCTTCCACCCGGAGCCGCTTTTTGTACTACGTGCGGTTCTCCCACACCCTATAATGTAGAGTCAGGAGCACCGCCATCGAATTCATACGATCCTACTATTGCTGCTTCCTCTCCATACAATCCAACCGTTGCCGTTCCACAACAGCCATTTCCGCAACAGTCATTTCAGCAGGCGCCGTCTACGTCGTATGGTACACCATCAGACCCTTATGGAGCGCCTCCCCCGCCTCAAAATCCCTATAACCCTCCATCAGGTTATGGGAGCTATGGAGCGCAAGGAGTACAGAACACGCCATCCGCACAGGGATCTTACAGTGCCCCACAATATGGCTTTCCCGGCCAGCCTGGCCCCGGCTTTCCCAACCAACCAGGTCCCGGAGGCTATCCTATAGGACAGCCTGGGCCATATGGCACTCCCACTCCCCCAAAACGGCGCAGCAGAGTGGGCTTAATCATCGGCATCGTTGTTCTCGTTCTTGTGCTTGCCTGCGCTGGTATCGTTGTTGCGGCGACGATGGCAGCTAAAAATACCGCATCGACCGTCACCACGACCGCAACACCCGCGGCCACTACCGGCGCGACTGCGGCCGCACAGGCACCCACAACCGCTACCAGTGATATGCCAGCTACATCTGCTATAGTCCCAGCAGCGGCTGCTATACTCAGTAATCCTAAGACGGCCAGCGCGGTTGACCAGAATCTGCTGCCCACGACACAAGCCAGTACGTTTAAGACGGGTCAGAAAATATATGTGACCTTTGTGATTAATTCGCAAGGCAAAAATGGCTATATCCAGATCAAATGGTATCAAAATGGCCAGTCGCTCACATCCGATATTCTGGCGCATCACGCAGAGAATGATCGCGGCTATTTCTCCCTGGCATACGATGAACCCGGAGATGGGGCGGCTGCGATGTACTGGTGTGTAAAATCGAATTGCTCAGATGCCCAACTCGCGCAGATCGTGAAGTTTTCAGTTACGGCCGCCGCTGTGGGGCCAGCGAGCCAGGCATACACGAGCTTGAGCGATGCAGACCGCAGAAGCATATTGTAAATGCCATATGGTAGTGCTCTGTCAACCTTCATCTCATGGTGAGGGAGTGATGTGTGGTAGGGGCGATCTGTCAATGTTCAAATGACACCCCATCGTGTGCCGTGTGGTAGGGGCCCGGTTGACCGCGCCCCTACCACCTCCCTGGCCTCAGATAAAGAGTGACAGAACACTACCACAGTCCGCGAAACAGATGCTTATTCATCTTGAGGTACCGAATGTAGTATCTCAAAGAGCAGGCGGCGCTCTTGCTCTCCGAGAGGTTGCAGCGGCATGCGAGGCCTGCCACCATAGCCAGCCGTCATTTCGAGGGCAGCCTTCAAACCCGCAACGCCGAATGTCGTTGTAACGGCACTGTTGGCAGGAAACAGTCGAGCCTGGAGGGTGCGCGCCTCTGCCATTTCATCAGCTTCAAACAACGCCTGTAGCATCGATACCTCGTGTGGAAATACATTCGCCAGCGCGGCCACCGCCCCAACCGCTCCAACGACGAGAGCGGGCAGAAGATTACTGGCACTACCGACAAAAGCCCGAAAGGTCTCTGGCACGTTAGCCACAATCTGGGTGATTTTGGCGACATTGCCCGAGCTATCTTTGATACCCACAATATTTGGATGTTCAGCCAGCACGCAGACCGTGGCGGCATCGAGATCGATACCAGCAGCGCTATCGGGCATATTATAAAGTATTACCGGCAGCGGGCTGCTATCTGCCACGGCCCGATAGTGGGCAATGAGCGCCCGGTTATCCATCCGTCCACGAAAATAGGAAGGGGGCAAGACCAGGGCAAGATCAGCACCGCTCTGTGCCGCTTGCCTGCAATATCCAATAGTGGCACGCGTTGATAGTGCACCACAACCAGCAATCAGAGGGAGACTATTGCCACTACCCTCTACAACCTCTTTCGCCGTTTCGATCACTTGCGCTCGTTCAACATCGCTTAAATGCACGGCCTCACCATTCGAGCCCATCAGCACATATCCTGCAATACCTGTATCGGCTAAATGCCGCATGTGGTGACGCAGGGTAGCCAGATCCAATTCATCGAACTCGTCAAAGAAGGTGGGAAGTGGAGGATAGACACCACTCGGTAAAATCTCTTGCATGTTGCATCTCCTGCAAAATTAAGTGAGTAGCTTCTATTTAAGAATTATTATACCATTACAATCTGGTATTTTTCTCTGCAATCCAGGTATATAGAGCATTTAGGCGATGTCATGTTCGTGCAGTGAGAAGGTGCGCTGCTCATTATGAACTACTTCACATCAATACTGTGCCATAAGGCATAGCATGCGCTAAAAAAACCGAGTATAGTCGTCATTAATAGAGGTTCTATGAAAAACATACCAAAAAAGGAGCACAGCTATGATGACATCTTTTTCCAGCCGCCTGCGTTTGCTTGTAGTATGCGCAGCCAGTCTTTTTATTATGATAATGTTCTCGGCATGTGGCGGGGTCGCAACATCGACAAACCCCAATGGCACAACCTCAAACAGTGTTACTGGAACGGTGCAAGCGGTGAGCGCGGCTGATCACAGTGTCACATTAAGCGTTGGGGGACAGCAGGTTAAGGTAAGTGGCCTGACCGATGCGCAAATTTCGGCCTTACAGAGCCAGTTGGGCAAAACGTATACCGTCCAGGTGACATCAACGGGCACCAACGCGTATACCATCAATTCCGGCACCAATCCGCAGGCAGCGAATGACAATGCGGCTGCGGCGACCACGACGACCAACCAGCCACAGGCAACTAGCCAGCCACAGGCAGTTAGCCAGCCGGGTACTATTCAGTTCATTGGCAGAGTGCGGAGTGTTAATGCCAGCAACATCACCGTCGTCATGCCAAATGGGGATGCCATTCCAATGAGCCTGGCCGGGCAAACCGATCGCAGTGATTTCGTCAACGGGCAGCCAGGCGTTGGTCAGCAAATCAAGACGGATGCTGCTAGCAATCCTAACGGTTCTTTTACGGCTACCAAATTAAGCGTGCTGAAACCCGATGACCAGGCCGACCAGGTGAAAGTGAATACGGTTGATTTCACCGGCGTCACCACCAGTGCGGTTGGCTCAGATAACGTTGTTCACATGCAGGTTGGCAACAAGAGCTACAGCTTCACCGTTGGCGCCACCACGCAGTTGAAGCACATTGTGAATGCACAATCTCCATCGCTGCGAACCAGCCGGTAAAAGTTGAGGTGCTGTATAGCGGTGCCAGCAGCAACCTGACCAAGCTCGAAATCGACAACTAACCGTGTAGCTTATCCTTGTAGTCAGAATAGCAGAAGCTCAACAAGCTACTATTCGTAAAAACATTGAAAAACTGGGGTGGTAGTGCATGTTGCAGGGGAACGGTGGCGCGCCACCGTTCCCCTTTCCTGCTGCGTCGTAGCTATTGCCTCAGTGTAAAATCCCCCACATGACGACGCCTACAATCACTACGGCGAAAACCATCACACCAATCCACACCATACGTACCCTGGCCGCCTGTTCAGCCGCCCTCTGTCTCAACTCATGCACCCTGACATCCTCGGCCGGACACCAGTGCGCCGTGCCACAGTAAGGGCAGAGGGGGAAGAGTTCATAGGGTGGGCAAAGGGCGCCATCCTTGCGGTTTTTCTCCGCCCCATAGGTGTAACTACCAATCTCATAGCGGATCTGTTCGCTCTCAAAGACGGCGCAACAATGGATGCAGCGCAGCAAAAGATATTCGGTCCAATCCGCCGCGTGACAGTGCGGGCAGGAACCCGGCAACTTTCCAGTTACGCGATCCTTTGTCGTATCCGGCTTCCAGCGATGATGGCAGCGATGGCAAAAGTAGAAGCTCTCATCATTTTCTGGCGCGATACCGCGCAACAATCCCTGTTCCCTAAGGGTGCGGGCGTCCGCCGTGTTAAGCCTATAGTCGATTTCTATCAGGTCAATATGCACGGGTCGATCATCGCGCAAGTCGGGGAAATCGTAGTAACGCTGGCGGTCACGGCGTGCGGATGGCGATACAGCGCCCCCGCTGCGTGGCCCAGCGGTTGAGGAGGACGGCCCCTGCCGCGTTGCTATATTCTGCTTAGCTCCCTGTGGAACTTTGCCATGAATAATATACTCGGAACGCACAACATCATATTGTCGTCGTGCGGCCGGATCATTTAAAGTTTGATACGCAAGCAGTAAGTGCCGCATGCGTTCATGAGCATCCTCCCCTTTGTAGACATCGGGGTGATACTTTAACGCCTGCTTTTTAAAGGCAGCCTTCACAGCGCCTGGCGTTGCATCTACAGCAATACCCAGCAAGGCATAGTAGTCGGTAAACGAGTTCATTGTTATTGGTCAGATACCTCACCCAACATGTCTATAGAACTATCCTGCATGCAGAAGGATTTCCCAGAAGAAAGTTACATTATCTTACCTTTATTAACGAACAAAGCGCGCAAAGGTTGTATTGCATCATGAGTTGAGGCGATTGGATGGTGTGGGCAGCGAAGCCGCCAATCCCTCCAACGCCTCTATTGGCTAAAAAACTAATGTGTTGCCTTCATCAGGCTGGTGTCGTATTCGCCGCTATCAACGAAATCGCAGGCGGACATCTGCGTATTGCGCGGTAACACGCGCCAGAAGGCATGCCGCATATTTTCCCAATGCATAAGGGTGCGATCGGCATACTTGCTATGGGTTTTACGCACATGCCACTCAACGACGGTGCGCAGGGCATCGCTCTCGCGCTGATCATCAATGCGCTGCAAGTCGACCAGTTCGGTATTGCAGCGAGTGGAGAACAGCTCCTGTGTATCCAGAACGTAAGCGACGCCATTGGACATACCTGCCGCAAAGTTCTGCCCGGTCTCGCCCAGCACCACGACCATACCACCGGTCATATACTCACAACCATGATCGCCCACGCCTTCCACCACGGCAATGGCGCCACTGTTACGCACGGCGAAACGTTCGCCCGCACGTCCAGCGGCAAAGAGCTGCCCCCCGGTCGCACCATACAGGATGGTGTTTCCCAGGATAGTATTCTCCTCAGATGCGTATGGTGCGTCTGAGGGAGGAGCGATAATAATCTGCCCACCCGTCATGGATTTTCCGACGTAGTCGTTCGCCTCACCGTTGAGGATGAGACGCATGCCAGGAACGTTGTATGCACCGAAGCTCTGGCCCGCCGACCCCTGGAAGGTGGCGGTGATACTGACACCGGGTAGCCCGATATTGCCGTAGCGCCGCGCTACCTCTCCAGCGAGACCGGCACCTATCGAACGATCGTCGTTGTGAATGATGTATTGCGCCAGCACGCTCTGTTCTCCCGCCAGCGCTGGCTCGGCATCAGCCAGCAAGCGCTCGGCCAGGTTGGACGGCGGCAATGCGACATGCGCGCCCGGTATGGAGGTCTCTGGAACGGCGACCAGTAAAGCGTTCAGGTCGATCTCGCTTTCTGACGAGCATTGCAGGAAGTCAGCGCGGCCAATCAGATCGGCAAAACGCGCAATACCCAGACTGGCCATCCATTCACGCACCTCTTCGGCGACCAGCGTGAGGTAGTTGATGAGCAATTGTGGCTTGCCGGTAAATTTGGCCCGCAGATCCTCGCGCTGGGTGGCTACGCCTGTCGGACAGGTATTGAGGTGACACTGACGCGCCATATCGCAGCCAAGCGAGACCAGCGCGGCGGTCCCGAAGCCGAACTCTTCCGCCCCCAGCATGGCGCCGATAACGACATCACGTCCCGTCTTCAGTCCACCATCGACACGCACCTTGACACGCTTGCGCAGTCCATTGCGCACAAGCACCTGCTGCGTCTCTGCCAGTCCCAGCTCCCAGGACATACCGGCGTGTTTTATCGATTGCAGCGGCGATGCACCCGTTCCGCCGTCGTGGCCGCTGATGAGCACATAGTCCGCGTGCCCCTTTGCCACACCAGCGGCGATGGTGCCGACGCCAGCGCTCGATACCAGCTTGACGCCGACACGTGCCCCCGGATTGACCTGGTGCAGATCGTAGATCAACTGCGCGATGTCCTCAATGCTGTAAATGTCATGGTGAGGCGGCGGCGAGATGAGCGCGATGCCAGGCGCGGTATGACGCAAGCGGGCGATAAAGGGCGAGACCTTGCTGGGAGGCAACTGACCGCCCTCACCCGGCTTTGAGCCCTGCGCCATTTTGATCTCAATCTCTTCGGCGCGCACCAGGTATTCGGTGGTGACGCCAAAGCGGGCTGATGCCACCTGCTTGATCTTGCTGCTCACCGGATAGCCTTCGAGCGTCTCATAGTACCAGGCCGGGTCCTCGCCACCCTCGCCGGTATTGTTACGTCCCCCGATACTGTTCATAGCCGCCGCGATGGTGCGATGCGTCTCAGGACTGAGCGCGCCAACCGACATGGCCGAGACGACGAAGCGCGCACGGATCGACTCCATCGATTCCACCTGTTCAAGGGGAATGGCGTCGGCAGACACAAATGAAAGCCTATCACGCAGGGTGGTGAAGGGCCTATGATACACCATATTGGTGAATTGATG
>WNGQ01003320.1_pt1 | contig 16534 bp, 20 predicted proteins | sample 5407661 | NCBI WGS metagenome assembly WNGQ01 (sample SAMN13153382, study PRJNA577476) | soil metagenome | isolation source: 60 cm soil or saprolite under Garry oak tree replicate 2 | place: USA:California | collected 2016-06-15 | reverse complement strand
GGCCTGCGCGGCAAGATGGACAAGTGCACCTTCTGCGCCGGGGGTCCCGAAAAAGACCTGTCGAAGGAAGAATTCGCGAAATACGGCTCGAACCGGCTCGCGCAAGGCAAGCTCCCGGCTTGCGCCGAGATGTGTTCGACCAAGGCGCTGCTCGGAGGGGACGGGGACGTGATCGCCGACATTTATCGCCAGCGAGTGTTCAAGCGCGGCAAGGGCTCGGAAGTGTGGGGCTGGGGCACGGCCTACGGCAAGCCTGACCAGCCCAAGGCGGCTCCGGCGGGAGCGAAGTCATGACGACAGTCCGCAGGCTCGTGCTCGCGGGCGCAGCGGTCTTCTTTGCCGTCGGGCTCAGCGCCTGTGGCGAGCGGGACCAGGTGACCGTCTACAAGCAGGGCAAGTACCAGGGCAAGCCCGATACCAAGCCCTGGGAAAACGGTCCCGAATCGAGCCTTTACACCACTTCCCAGTGGGATCAGGGCAACAAGACGAGCTGGGAGGCGGCAGTCAAGACGCGCAACCTCGCGCAGAACGAATACAACCGCGTCGAATAGGAGAATAGCCGCTCATGAAACTGGCCGCGGTTTTCGGGCGCATTGCGCTCGCGCTTGCATTGTTTCTGCCGCTTGCCGCGACGGCCCAGCAGCAGGAAACCCAGCAGCAACGCGCCCAGTCACAGCCTTACAACAATGCGCCGATCTGGCGCGACGTCCGTTCCGGCAAGGAAGAATACACATCGATCAAGGGTCGCGAGACAGGGGTGCTGGTCCAGACTTACGGGGAGACATGGCGACAGCTGAAGAACGGCTGGATCACGCCCATCGCCGGATGGCTGATCGCCGCGATCGTAGTCGTCATCGGTGCGTTCTACAGGTGGCGCGGCAGCATCAAGGTCCACGGCGAGCCTACCGGCCGGCTGATCGAACGCTTCACTCCGTTCGAGCGCTACACGCACTGGGTGGTCGCGATCAGCTTTGTCATTCTCGGCATCAGCGGCCTCGTCATGATGCTGGGGAAGTATGTCCTGCTGCCCGTGATCGGCTACACGCTCTTCGCCTGGCTCGCGCAGCTTTCGAAACATCTGCATAATTTCGTCGGGCCGGTGTTCGTCGTGAGCCTGCTGATGTTCATCGTCATGTTCGTCAAGGACAATCTCCCGAGCCTCTACGATATCAAGTGGTTCGCGAACCTGGGCGGAATGATCTCCGGCGGGCACGTTCCTTCCGGCAGATTCAACGCGGGCGAGAAGGTCTGGTTCTGGATTGGCGTGGTCGTGTTGAGCCTGATCGTGAGTGCGTCGGGCCTGGTGCTGCTGTTCCCCAATTTCGACCAGGTGCGAGCGGTCATGATCGAGGCGAACGTGGTGCACGCGGTTGCGGCCGGCGCGGTGCTGGCCATCTCTCTAGGCCATATCTACCTCGGCACGATCGGCTTGGAGGGAGCATACGAAGCGATGCGCAACGGATACGTCGATGAAACCTGGGCCAGGGAACACCACGAGTACTGGTACAACGACGTGAAGTCCGGAAAAATCAAGGCCGGGACGGCGATCGGCCAGCCCGACGCGCCGCAGGCCCAGCATTGAGGGAGAACACCATGAATTTTCGCATTCTGATGATGACTGTTGCGATGGCCGCGACCGCAGGCGCGGTTTGGGCGAAGCTGCCCGCTGCTCCGGCCGATCCGGCTAAGGCCGAGGAAGCCAAGGCGAAAGCGGACGAAGCGGCGAGGAAGGACGCAGATCTGCTCAGCAAGTACCAGGACAAGGCGGTAGCCAACTATCGCAAGAACAAGGGAATCCGGGGGCCAGCCCCCATGGCGGGCAAGAAATAGCGGGGCAGAATGGAAGGAAAAAGGGCGCCTCGGCGCCCTTTTTTATTTTGCGGCGGCGCCCGCATTCAGCCCGCGAGAAGCCGGTAGATCAGTCCGGACGCGCCGCAACCGAGGATCACCGGAATCATCCCGCTCTTGTAACGCCACAGCACGATGATCGCCGCGAGGCCGACGAGCAGCGAGAACCACTCGAACCGGCCCGAGAAACCTCGCGGCCAGAGCACGTGCCAGGCGAAGAACACGGCGAGATTGAGGATCACTCCGACCACCGCGGCGGTGATCCCCGTGAGCGGTGCGGTGAACCGCAGATTTCCGTGCGTCGATTCCACCAGCGGGCCGCCGAGGAGAATGAACAGAAACGACGGCAGGAAGGTGAAGAACGTCGCTACCGCCGCGCCCGCGCAACCCGCGAGCGCCAGGGCTTCCGGCCCGAACGCCGCCTTGGTCCACGCGCCAACGAAGCCTACAAAAGCGACCACCATGATGAGCGGCCCGGGCGTCGTTTCCCCCAGCGCGAGTCCGTCGATCATTTGCGTTGCTGTCAGCCACTGGTAGTGCTCGACCGCGCCCTGGTAGACGTAGGGCAGGACCGCATACGCGCCGCCAAAGGTGAGCAATGCCGCCTTGGTGAAGAACCAGCCCATCTGCGCGAGCTCGCTGTCCCACCCTAATGACGCAACGAGCGCACCGAGCGTTGCGATCCAGATCGCAAGGAAAATCGCGAGGACGAGGGCAAAACGCGCCCAGCGGAACAGCGCGTGCGAGGGCGTGGGCGTGGCATCGTCGATCAATGCGGGTCCGTACCTCTTCCCCGCGCCCTCGTGGCCCCCGGTGGAGAATTTCCCCGGAGCAATGCGTCCACCGAGGTAGCCGACGATGCCGGCGCCGAGCACGATGTAGGGAAACGGCACGTGGAAGGCAAAGATCGCCACGAACGCCGCCAAGCTGATGATCCAAAGCACCGCGTTCCTGAGTGCGCGCGAGCCGATGCGGTACGCGGCGAACAAGACGATCGCCGTGACCGCCGGCTTGATTCCGTAGAACAGCCCGGCGACCAGCGGCACGTTCCCGAACGCGAGGTAGACCCACGTCAATGCGATCAGGATGAACAGCGACGGCAATACGAAAAGGCCGCCCGATATCACTCCACCCCAGGTGCGGTGCATCATCCAGCCGATATAGGTGGCGAGCTGCTGGGCCTCCGGTCCAGGCAGCACCATGCAGTAATTGAGCGCGTGCAGGAAACGCTTCTCCGAGATCCAGCGTTTCCGCTCGACCAGATCCTGGTGCATGATCGCGATCTGCCCGGTCGGGCCGCCGAAGCTGACGAAGCCGAGCTTGAGCCAGTAGCGAAACGCCTCGCCCAGGCCGACGGGCGCTGGAGGTTGATTCGATATCGCGGGTTTGGCGGTGTCCATAGGCTACCCTCGAGAAAGTGTGACTGTGCGCAGCGCTTGGACGGGACACCGTCTGACCAGGGAGTCTGCAATCCCCGAGCGTTGAACTATACTGGGACCCCGTTTCTTGAGCAAACGGTGTCGATTTCTTCAACTCCATGTCCCGAGCGCTCGTTCCCAAAATTCGCATTCTCATCGGCGCAGTCGTGGCGATCGGTCCGGGAAGGGCCGACTTGCTGGGCGCCATCGCCCGCACCGGGTCGATCTCGGCGGCTGCGCGCGAGATGAAGATGTCGTACCGGCGCGCCTGGCTGCTGGTCGAGGCGATGAACTCGGCGTTCCGTCGGCCGCTGGTCGAGACGCTCACCGGCGGCGAAGGCGGAGGCGGGGCGCGCGTCACGAAACTGGGAGAGGAAGTCTTTCGCCGGTACCGCACCATGGAATCCAGAGCGGCGCGCTCGGTCGCGCCGGAGCTCAAGCGGCTCTCCCGGCTCATCGCGCCGGCGCGTCGCGCGAGGTAGCTTTGCGTTCGACACGAGTCTCGATTAGAATTCGCGGCAGCGTTATATACCACTGAATATTACGAGATCAGAAGGTCATGAAGCGCTTCCTAGCCTCGCGTCAAGAACCGGCGTTTCCCAGTACCCGCCCCGCGATCCGTTTCGATCGCAATGAACTGTCTGGTGCGTTCGGCGACATGGGTACGGACGTGCCGCTCATTATTGGCGTCGCTCTCGCGTCGCATCTCGACGGCGCAAGCGTGCTCATCATGTTCGGCGTCATGCAAATCCTGACTGGCTTCGCGTACCGGATGCCGATGCCGGTCCAGCCCCTCAAGGCAATGGCCGCCATTGTCATTGCCCAACAGACTGCGCCCGAGATTCTGTACGGCGCGGGAATCGCCATCGGCCTCACGATGCTGATACTCGCGTCATCGGGCGCGCTCACGTGGCTGGCGCGCATCGTTCCCAAGAGCGTGGTGCGCGGAATCCAGTTTGGGCTGGGTCTGCAACTCGCTTCGATCTCCTTGCAGAACTATGTTCGCGCGGAGAGCATGACGGGTTACCTACTGGCCGGCCTCGCATTTGTCATCGTCGTACTGCTCTTGGGGAATCGTCGGCTGCCGGCTGCTTTGCCAGTGGTTGCTCTTGGACTCGCAATTGCGGCGTACAGGCTCGAGCCAAGCTCACTGGCGGCAAGCGTGGGCTTGCACCTGCCTTCTCCTCATGTACCGCAATTGTCGGACATAGCTACCGGGTTCGTGCTGCTCGCGCTGCCCCAGATCCCTCTGTCGCTGGGTAACTCTGTTCTTGCCACGCGCCAACTGGCGCACGACCTCTTTCCAGAGCGCAATCTGACTATCCGCAAAATTGGAGTGACGTACGCTGCTATGAACCTGATCAGTCCATGGCTGGGCGGCATACCGACGTGCCATGGCTCCGGCGGTATGGCCGGCCACTACGCATTTGGTGGCCGTACGGGCGGGTCGGTCGTCATTTACGGCGTGATTTTCGTCGCGCTGGGGCTTCTCTTCGGATCAGGGTTCGATCACATAGCGCGGGCGTTTCCGCTGCCCATACTTGGCGTCCTGCTCCTCTTTGAGGCTCTCTCGCTCATCTCGCTCATCCGTGACACGGCTGATTCGCGCTTGGACTTCCCCATCGCTGCGCTCGTAGGATTGATAGCGGTCGGGCTGCCGTACGGCTATTTGGTAGGCATGGTTGCCGGCACCATACTGGTGTGGCTGGGTGCGCGGGTAAACCTCGTAAACATCGACAAGCACTGATTCGGAGAACGGTCAACTCATGAGCCGAGCGTGTCGGAAGCCCTGAGCGCTGCGCTTGCGCTGCTGATAGGGCTCGACTCCAAGCTGGTCGAGATCGTTCTTCTCAGCCTGCGCGTGAGCCTGTCTGCGGTCGTGGTCGCCGCGGTGCTGGGTCTGCCGCTCGGCGCCGCGATCGCCGTGGGCCGTTTTCCCGGCCGGCAGACGGTGGTCGTAGTGCTGAACGCGCTCATGGGCCTACCGCCCGTCGTGGTGGGACTGCTCGTATACCTTTTGCTCTCGCGTGCCGGCCCATTGGGCGCGCTCGGGATTCTGTTCACGCCTTCGGCGATGGTCGTCGCGCAGGCGATCCTGATCCTGCCGATCATTGGCGCGCTTTCGCGCCAGGCGATCGAAGACGCCTGGCGCGAACACGAGGAGCAGCTGCGCTCGCTCGGGGCAGGCCGCGTGAATGCCGCGCTGACTCTCCTGTGGGACACGCGCTTCTCGCTGCTGACTACGATCCTGGCCGGATTCGGGCGCGCCGCAGCTGAAGTCGGTGCGGTGATGATCGTCGGCGGAAACATCGATGGGGTGACACGGGTGATGACCACCACCATTGCGCTGGAAACGAGCAAGGGCGATCTGCCGCTTGCGCTCGGATTGGGGATGATCCTGATCGCCATCGTCATCGCGGTCAACGCGGCGGCCTATCTGACCAAGGAACTCGCACAGCGGCGCTACGGATGAGCAAGGCCTCGATCCTTCCGCTGCGCCTTGCCGAAGTGTCGTTCGCCGCCGGCGGGCGGACCATCATCGACCGTGTGTCGCTCGAAATCGAGACGGGACCGAGCACCATCATCCTGGGTGCGAACGGCGCCGGAAAAAGCGTGCTGATGCGTCTCATGCACGGCTTGCTCGAGCCTTCCTCGGGCCGCATCGATTGGAACGCGCCGGAGCGCCCGGGCGCTCCGAGGAAGCAGGCAATGGTGTTCCAGCGGCCGGTCATGCTGCGCCGCTCCGCCTACGCCAACGTCGCTTATGCGCTGAAGATCGCCGGAATCCCGGAGCCGCAGCGCGGGGTGCTGGTGCGCGAATCGCTCGAAAGCGTCGGGCTTTCGCACCTCGCGCGCAGGTCGGCTCGCGTGCTTTCCGGGGGCGAGCAGCAGCGCCTGGCGCTCGCGCGGGCCTGGGCGCTGCACCCGGAGGTGCTGTTCCTCGACGAGCCCACCGCCAGCCTCGACCCGAGCGCGACGCGCGAGATCGAATCGGTGATCAAGGCTTTCGATGCGGCGGGAACGAAAGTTGTCATGGCGACGCACAACCTCGGCCAGGCGCGGCGGCTGGGGGACGAGATCCTGTTTCTCGATCAAGGGAGGCTCGTCGAGCGCTCGCCGGTCGAGGATTTCTTTTCAAAACCGCAGTCGGCGCAAGCCGCTGCGTTCATCAAAGGAGAGCTGCCCTGGGCCTGATCCGAGGGCCGCTTTTGCTTGCTGTGCTGCTCGCCGTCCTGCCTGCCGGCGCGCAGGACAAATACATCGTCGTCGCCTCGACGACCTCGACCGAGCAGTCGGGACTGTTCGGCTTCCTGCTGCCAATTTTCCAGAAAAAGACCGGGATCCAGGTGCGCGTGGTCCCTCTCGGCACAGGCCAAGCGCTGGACCTCGCGCGCCGGGGTGATGCCGACGTGGTGTTCGTGCACGCCCGATCTGCAGAGGAGAAATTCCTCGCCGAGGGCCACGGCGTCCGGCGCTTCGACGTCATGTACAACGATTTCGTCCTGATCGGCCCGAAGTCGGATCCGGCGAGAATCTCGGGCGGCAGGGACATCGTCGGCGCCTTGAAGAAGATCAAGGCGGCGAAAGCGCCGTTCGTGTCGCGGGGCGACAGGAGCGGCACGCACATCGCCGAGCTCGATCTGTGGAAGCTGGCGGGGATCGACATCGCAAAGGACAGGGGGTCCTGGTACCGCGATACGGGGCAGGGCATGGGCCCGGCGCTCAACACGGCTGCGGCGATGAACGCCTATATTCTCGCCGACCGCGGCACCTGGATCTCGTTCAAGAATCGCGGCGAGCTCGCCATCGCGGTGGAGGGCGACAAGCGCTTGTTCAACCAATACGGGATCATGCTAGTGAACCCGCTCAAGCATCCGAACGTCAAGAAAGACCTGGGCCTGGCGTTTGTCGACTGGGTGATCTCCCCGGAAGGCCAGAAAGCCATCGCCGACTACAGGATCGGCGGTGACCAACTGTTCTTCCCGAACGCGAAGTGAGCAGTCGCGCCCGCTATATCCGCGTGGGAATGACGCCCTGATACAATGACGCTTTTCGCCGGCGCGATCCGCCGGCTTGGCTCGGCATGAAAATATTCGGATTCGCGGGATGGTCGGGAAGCGGCAAGACTACGCTGATCGAGCAGCTCATCCCGCGCTTAGTCAAACGCGGTCTCAGGATATCGATGATCAAGCACGCGCATCACAGCTTCGACGTCGACCAACCGGGCAAGGATTCTTACCGCCACCGCCAGGCCGGCTGCAGCGAGGTCATGGTCGTGTCCGACAGGCGCTGGGTCATCATGCACGAGTTGCGCGGCGAGCCGGAGCCCTCCCTGGAGGACCAGATCGAGCGCATTTCGCCCTGCGACCTGCTGCTCGTTGAAGGCCACAAGCATCATCCTCTGCCGAAGCTCGAGATCTGGCGCAAGGAGAACGGCAAGCCCCTGCTGCATCCGGAGGACGCGCACATCGTTGCGATCGCTGCGGATGCGCCGCTCGAAACGAAGCTGCCTCGCTTCGATCTCAACGATCACAAGAGTATCGAAGAGTTCATCTTGAACTACAACGGATTCAGATGAACAAAGGCTTGCTCAACGTCGACGAAGCGCTCGACCAGCTTCTCGCCGGCGCGCGTCCCGTCCCCGAAACCGAGACGGTGCCGACCCTCTCCGCGACGGGCCGGGTCCTCGCGGCCGCTCAGCGCTCGGCGATGAACGTGCCGCCGATGGACAACAGTGCGATGGACGGCTATGCAGTGCGCACCGCCGATCTCCAACGGCCGGACACGCGGCTCACAGTCGCGCAGAAAATCCCCGCCGGCTCGATGGGCAAGCCGCTCGTTGCCGGGACTGCGGCGCGCATTTTCACGGGTGCGCCGATTCCCGCGGGGGCGGACGCCATCGTGATGCAGGAGCATTGCGCGCAGGAAGGCGACGTAGTCGTGGTGAGGAAAATTCCGGCGCGTGGCGAGTGGATCAGGCTCATCGGCAGCGATATCCGTGCGGGCGGCGAAGTGCTTCCCTCGGGAATCCGCTTGCGTCCGCAGGATACCGGGCTCGCCGCGTCGGTCGGCATCGCGTCGCTTCCCGTCCGCCGGCGCGTGCGCCTCGGGTTGTTTTTTACCGGCGACGAGCTCGTCATGCCGGGGGACCCGCTGCCGCCGGGGCGGATCTACAACTCCAACCGTTTTACCCTCAACGGGCTTGCAGGCATCTTCGGGTGCGAGACTCGCGACTACGGGATCGTTCCCGATTCGCTGCCCGCGACGCGGGAAGTACTGCGACGCGCCGCCGCCGAGTGCGACGTGATCGTGACGAGCGGCGGCGTCTCGGTGGGCGAAGCGGATTTTGTCAAGCCCGCGGTCGAAGCCGAAGGCGAGCTCCTCATGTGGAAGATCGCCATGAAGCCCGGGCGGCCGCTCGCGTTCGGCCGTGTCGGCAAGGCCGATTTCATCGGGCTGCCCGGGAACCCGGTTTCGAGCTTCGTGACCTTCCTCATATTCGTCCGGCCGTTCCTGCTCAAGACGCAGGGCGTCGCCGACGTGCAAGCCCACGCGATTCCCGTGCGCGCCGATTTCGATTGGCCCGAGCCCGATCTCAGGCGCGAGTTCCTGCGCGTAAAATGGAACGCGCGCGGCGGACTCGATCTTTATCCCACCCAGGACTCCGCGGTGCTGATGTCCACGGCGTGGGCGGACGGCTTGGTCGACAATCCGGCCGAACATCCGATCCGCGCCGGAGACGTGGTGAAGTTCATGCCGTATTCGGAGCTGTATCGATGAAGGTCAAGGTCCTTTATCTGGCGAGTCTGCGCGAACAGCTGGGCAAACCTGGCGAAGACCTCGAAATCCCGCCCGCGACATCCACGGTCGCCGGCCTGCGCACGCTGCTTATGGCCCGCGGCGGCACCTGGCAGACGGCGCTTGCCCAGGGGAAGGCCCTGCGCGTCGCCGTCAACCAGGAAATGGCGCAGCCGACGACTCCCGTGAAGCAGGGCGACGAGGTCGCGTTCTTTCCGCCGGTGACGGGAGGCTGATATGCCGGTGCGCATCCAGACGATGGACTTCGACGCGGGCGCCGAGATCGCAGCGCTCCGGCGCGACAACCCCAAGGTCGGAGCGGTGGCGAGCTTTATCGGCGTGTGCCGCGACGGAAACGGCGGTACGGCAGTGACGAAGATGACGCTCGAACACTATCCCGGAATGACCGAGAAAGCGCTGGAGAAGATTGTCTCCGAAGCAAAGCATCGCTGGGACGTTATGGACGTGCTCGTCGTCCACCGCGTGGGCGAGCTGAGGCCCACCGACCAGATCGTGCTCGTCGTTGTCACCGGAGCGCACCGCGGCGAGGCTTTCGCGGCTTGCGAATTCATCATGGACTACCTGAAGACCCGCGCGCCGTTTTGGAAGAAGGAAGAAACTCCTCACGGCGCGCGCTGGGTCGAAGCACGGATTTCCGACGACGAAGCTGCGGGGCGTTGGGCCAAAAAAAGCAAGGACGCGGCCTGAGTTTCATCCAGATGTCGAGTCGTGCGCTTTACGGAAACTTTGGCGTTCGGGTATTATCCAGTCCGCAAGCAGGGAGATGGCATTCCTCCTTTAACCGCCGCAAGGCTGATGATGCCTACGTAGCACGCCGGAGAGCGGCAGCGTAGACACACAGCGTCCCTCCGACGTGTTACGCGACGCGGAACAAGAATAGTCGGAGGTTATCTGTGACATTTCTCGGTCTTCTAGCCGTCGGCGTGGGCGCCGCGGTCGGCGCGTGGTTGCGCTGGTGGTTGGGCGTTGCTCTGAACCCGATATTTCCGACGCTTCCCTTCGGCACCCTCGCAGCAAATCTCGTCGGCGGCTACCTGATGGGCCTCGCGCTTGGGGTGTTCGACAATTTCCAGACGCTGCCGCCCGAAGTCCGGCTCCTCGCAATGACTGGATTTCTCGGCGGCCTCACGACGTTCTCGACATTTTCCGCAGAAGCTGCAACGCTGCTTTCTCGACAGCAGTTCGGTTGGGCCGCGTTGCATGTCGCGGTCCACGTCATAGGATCGATCGTGTTGACTTTTGGAGGGATCGCAACGATGCGATTGCTCTTCAGGGTCTGATGTCCGGGAGCAGCGATGCAAGGCACCTATCTGCGTTTCTACGTTCACGAGAGCCGGCGCCACAAGGGCGTGTTGCTCTATGAGTGGCTGCTCGGCGAGGCGAAGCGCCTGGGGCTACGCGGCGGCTCGGCGTTTCGCGCCATCGCCGGATTCGGGCGTCACGGGGTGATTCACGAGCAGCATTTTTTTGAGTTGGCAGGTGATCTGACCGTCAAAGTCGAGTTTGTGGTCACGCGAGAGGAAGCGGATCGCATGTTGGAGGATCTGCGCCAGGCAAAGATACGCCTCGTCTATGCGGTGCTGCCGGCGGAGTTCGGCATGATCGAGGGAAAAGAGTGAGCAGGTAAGGTATCGCGAAGGAGAATGCAATGACGGAAATCTGGGCACTGGCGGCGTTGTGGCTGGGGCTCGCCCTGATGGCGACGATGTTCTCGATCTGGCTGCGGATGTCGACCGCGCTGTCCGAAATCGTGGTCGGAACGATCGCACAACTCATCGTCGGCGCCATCGTCGGAACGTCGATCCTCGCCGCCGATGCCACCTGGATCAGGTTTCTATCGGGTGCCGGAGCAATCATCCTGACGTTTCTCGCCGGAGCGGAGCTTGATCCTCAAGTGTTTCGCAGGAAATGGAAAGAGGCGACAGCCATAGGGCTGGTCAGCTTCACCGCGCCGTTCCTCGTTTGCGCTGCCGCTGCGCGCTGGTTATTGGGCTGGAGTCCGGAGGCGAGCTGGCTCGCCGGCGTGGCGATGTCCACGACTTCGGTCGCGGTTGTCTACGCAGTCATGCTCGAATTCGGCTTCAATGTGACCGATTATGGAAAGACCGTTCTCGCGGCGTGCTTCATAACCGATCTCGCCACCGTCGTAGCGCTCGGCCTGATCTTCGCGCCGTTCACGCTGAAGACGCTCCTGTTTATCGGCGTGCTGGCGATAGCGGCGCTGGTGCTGCCCTGGATAACGCCGCGCTTTTTCAGGCGCTACGGCGGGCGGCCCTCTGAACTCGAGGCGAAATTCCTGCTGCTGTGCCTGTTCGGATTGGGTGCGCTTGCGGCATGGGCCGACAGCGAAGCGGTGCTGCCCGCGTACCTGATCGGGATGGTGCTCGCCGGTACGGTCGGCAAAGACCACGTGCTGATACGCCGGCTGCGCACGCTCACCTTCGGGCTGCTCACGCCGTTTTACTTCATCCGCGCCGGTTCCTTTGTCTCGGTTCCGGCGCTCATCGCAGCGCCCGCCGCGTTCGCCTTGATGCTTGTAACGAAAGTGGTCGCGAAAATCGTCGGCGTCTATCCGGTCACGCGGATCTTTGCCTCGCCTAAGAAAGAAGGGATGTATACCACGCTGCTCATGTCCACCGGCCTTACGTTCGGAACTATCTCCGCGTTGTTCGGCTTGTCGCACCAGATCGTCGACCAAGCGCAATATTCCGCGCTAGTCGCAGCGGTAATTGCGAGCGCGGTGGTGCCAACCCTTATCGCCAACGCCTGGTTCATGCCGCGCCATTTGTTGCCGAGGGCAGACGAAGTCGGGAGTTCGGAGCAAGCCGCACCGGCCGCGGCGCCAGGCGCCAAACGGGGGTGACCATGTATAGGAAGATCCTGGTCGGTTACGACGGCTCGGAAGCGGGCACCAAGGCGTTCGACACCGCGCTGGAGCTCGCGGCGAAGCACGGAGCAGAACTGTACGTGCTTTCGGTGGCGCGCCCGCCGGATATCGGCGATGACGTGGAAACCGAGGCCGTCGTCGAGAACTCGCGCGAGTACCACCGCAAACTTCTGGAGCCGCTGAAGCAAACGCTTGCCCAAGCGCGCGTCAATGGCCGCTTCGATGTGGTGGTGGGGCACCCTGCGGAGCAGATCATCTACTATGCCGACCGGAACGGCGTGGACCTGATCGTCGTGGGCGACCGCGGCCGCTCGAAGCTTGCGCGCCTCTTGCTCGGCTCGGTGTCCAAGAATGTTGTAGAGCACGCTGGCCGGCCTGTGATGGTAGTGCGCTGATTCCATCGTGCGCGTGGGTGGGACGGCGTCTGATTCTGAGCGAGCCGGTGATCGTGGACGGAAGATTTCCCGAGCTCTGAGCAGGATCGCGCCGAACTGAAGTCGATCCGACGGATCGGTGCCGCGCAAGGCAAACGGGCGCGGCCTGAAGGCCGGGTCGCAAGCTTGAATATCCCGCTTGGATGGGCTATCCTCTGCGCGCAGAGGAGATGGCATCCTCCTCCTTCAAACCGCCGCAAGGCTGATGATGCCTACTGATTCGCCGGAATACGGGGATACGTAGGCAATTCATGCGCAGCATTCGCGGCCTTGACCTTCCTTCTTCCACGAATCCCGGGCACGTTTCCCGAGCCGCTGTCTGGGCGGCGGGAAAGCGATGTCGTCAACAAATGCCCAAGGGAGGGTTCGATGGAACGCCGTTTCGCTCGAACGATGTTTCCTTGTCTGTTGCTCGCCTTTACGGGGTGTGCCACCGCTCCTTGGTCTTGATCTGTCACCGGAGAGGGAACGCACGTCAAACCAGTCGGGGAGTATGCGATCGCCAATATCAAGCCATGGCTTTCCGATCCCGTCGTCGTGAATGCCGTCAAGGCGCAAAACGTCGACACCGCAAAAGCTGAAGGACATCGAAATCAACAGGCTGGATATCGGCTGGATGGACAGGTCCAACAAAGCACTCATCGATTCAAGGATCCCGCGACGGGTCAGGCCATCGGAGCGGTTACAGTCGGTATCGATATGGACAAGCTGAAGTGATTTTTTTCGATCGGGACATAAAACGGCGGTAAAAAAAAACAGCACGGCAGGCGCAGGAGGAAAGCAGGAAGTATCGACAGTGCGTGGCTTCGGCAAAGCGCACGAGTGTATTAAGGCGCGCTCGCGGTATTGAGCGAGCTTTCCTCTGGACGCCCGACTTTTCCGGGCGGCCGCCGTTGCTCGGGGACGGCCAAGCATTCTTCCCAGTAGGGCAGAAAGACGCGGGGGTGCGTCGCGATGAGACATCTTGTTTCCGTTTCGGCACGCACACCTTGCGATTGAGCATCGTCTTAACCTAAAGGAGACAACAAAATGTTTGCAAGACTTTCATTCGTACCCCGGCGCACCCGACTCGCGGCGATCCTCGCGACCTCGGCGCTTTTCGGGGCCGTGTCGCTCGCGACCTCCGGCGCAGCACTGGCTGATGAGCACGAGCGGGATGGGGGGGCGGTCAGGCTGCTCAAGACCATTCCCATCCCCAACGCCGCTCTTCACAGCTTCGATATCAGTTGGGTAGACGCATCGACCCAGCGTTACTATCTCTCCGATCGTTCGAACAAGGCTATCGACGTCATCGACGCCAAGAACGGTACCTTCCTGAAGCAGATTAATATGGGGGGGTTCGTTGGGGTTACATTTAATGCCGCGGGCGCCGCGAACAACGCGAAATCCGGTCCCAACGGTGTCCTGGCATCCGGGCGCTGGCTCTTTGTAGGCGACGCCGGCAGCAGGTTGGTAGTCATCGATCTCACCACCGATCAGATTGCCGACACGTTCTTGACTGCTGCAAGCCCGAACCGTGCCAATGAAATAGCCTACGACCCGGCGGGCGGGGTGCTCCTCATCACGAATAGTAACGACAGCCCGCCGTTTTTCACCGTGTTCTCGATCAATCAGAACACCGGAAAATTGACGTTTCGCGCAAAAACGATACTTGACGCGGCGCACGGCGTCGATGCGACCAATGGCACGGAACAACCGGTGTGGGACCCGGGCACTGGGAAGTTCTACCTGTCCATCCCTGAATTGAGCGGTCCCGGGGGCACAGGCCCGAACGGGGCGATAGCGAGAATCGATCCGCAAAGTGGTGCGGTGGAGGCGCTGTTTCCGGTGCAGTTCTGCCAGCCGGGCGGACTCGTCGTCGGGCCACATGAGGATCTGATGATTGGTTGCAGTGTGCCTTTTGATACTGCCGGCAGCGCGTGGAGCGCCGCGGATCCGAATACCGCTGCGCCGATATCGGTGATCATGGACGCCCGGAACGGCAGCATCGATAAGAATGTTGCGGGCGTTTCCGGGAGCGACGAGATCTGGTTCAACCCAGGCGACGGGCGCTACTACCTCGCTGCGCGGAACCAACCGGGCGGCCCCGTGCTCGGCGTCATCGACGCGGAGAGGCAGAACCTCGCGCAAGTTGTTCCGACGCTTAACGTGGCGGGCATTCCGTTCGTCATTCCCGCGGCAACCGCGCACTCCGTTGCCGCCAATCCTCACAACAACCAGGTGTTTGTGCCGTTGGGGGCCAACAACATCGTCCCCGGCTGCCTGAACGGTTGTGTCGCTGTCTATGCCCATGATGTCGACGAGGACAGGGACGCCGACAGAGATCGGGATCGGCGGTAGCGTTCGCTTAGGAAGGACAAGGGCCGGCTGTGCCGGCCCTTTTTTTGCGCGCCGGGCTAGTCCGGTCGCTGGCTAGCGGCAGAAACGTTGGCGGCGGCCGATATCGTCGTGCCGGACACGGTGTCGGCTCTGGATCTGCTGATGTATCCGCAGCGAATCGCCGCGACACTGCGAAGTCAGCCCCGCCCCGCCAACCGCAGGTTCGCCTGGGTCAGGCGATCGACCAGCACGCGCATGAACGCCTTGTTGAATCCGACCTGGCAAGCGTCGGTCGCGGCGCGCAAGGCATCGGCCTTGATCTCCATTACCGTGATCTCGCCTCCTGCCGTGATCGTGGTCGTGCGGCGCCCCGTCCGGCCGGCGAAATAGAGAATCTCGCCGAAGCAGCCCCCAGGCTTGATGGTGTTGAGTTGCTTGCCCAGGAGAGTCACGCTCACTTCGCCGGCGATCAGGAAGTAGAAGCTGTCGCCCTGATCGGCTTCCCGGATGATGATGGTTCCCGCGTCCATGGTCTTCCAGCTGCCGATCCGCACGACCTCCCACAGGGCGACGTCGTCGAAGTCCTCGAAGAACGGCATGTCGCGAAGGTCGTGAAACTTCTGGGAGTCGGAAACGGACGCGCCGGAAAGGCGCAGCGTGCTGAAGGCTTGGCTGAGCTCCTTGCCGAATTCGAGCCAGGTCTTGTGGCGGGCGGCGGGATCTTTCTCGATGGCCTTCATCACGATCTGGTCGAGCAGCGGCGACAGGTCCGGACGCAATGTCGCCGGCCGGGCCGGAACCGTGTTGAGAATGGCATAGCTGAGTCCCGCCTGGGTGTTGGCCTCGTAGGGCAGGCGGCCGGTGAGGAGGCGATACATCACCACGCCCAGGGAATAGATGTCGGTCTGGTGCGTAACGTCTTCCATGCGGATCTGTTCGGGCGACATGTAGGCGGGTGAGCCCACCCCGCTGATCTGGGTCGTCTCCTGGCCGTGACGCTGCTGAAACGAGGCGCCGAAGTCGCTGACCTTGGTGTCGCCGGCCTGCGAGAGGAGGATGTTTCCCGGCTTGATATCGCGGTGGATCACCCCGTGCTGGAAGGCATACTCGAGCGCGCGTATGCATTTGAAGATGATCTCGATGACCTTGCTGAGCGGCAGCAGGTTGGTGACGTCCGAGTGCGCCTCGAGCGTGGTGCCGGGCACGTACTCCATCACCAGGTAGCTGTGCTCGGGCTCGACCACCGCGTCGAGGATCTCGACGATGTGCGGATGGCTGAGCTTGCCGGCGAGCGCGGCCTCGGCGAGGAACGCCTTGTGCATCATGCGCTCGGTCTGCGGATTGAACAGGAACACCTTGATCGCGACGTCGCGATCGGCGAACGGGTCGCGCGCGAGGTACACGCGGCTGGTCGCGCCGCTGCCGATCTCCCGAACGATCGGGTATTTGCCCAGGTGCTCCTGGAGCTCGAACTTCATCGCCATGGCGGTAGCCATCGTTAAGACCGGCCAAGTCTAAGCCAAGACTCCGGGGCGGGAAAGTTGCAAAATGGTGGCTCGGCCTTGAAAACTGGCACAAATCCCCCATTTGCTTCGGGGTAATCGAACCTCATGCGCCTGGACAAGCTCACCACCAAGTTTCAGCAGGCTCTCGGCGACGCCCAAAGCATAGCCGTCGGGCAGGACCAGCAATTCATCGAACCGGTCCACCTGCTCGCCGCCTTGCTCGACCAGGAAGACGGGGGGAGCGCGTCGCTTCTGTCTCGCGCGGGCGTCAATGTCCCGCGGCTGCGGGAGGCGGCCAAGCAG
>WNGQ01003194.1_pt1 | contig 16538 bp, 22 predicted proteins | sample 5407661 | NCBI WGS metagenome assembly WNGQ01 (sample SAMN13153382, study PRJNA577476) | soil metagenome | isolation source: 60 cm soil or saprolite under Garry oak tree replicate 2 | place: USA:California | collected 2016-06-15 | reverse complement strand
GCCTGCTTGATCGTCGCGCTGAACTTGACGACGAGCTCGTTGAGGCGTCGCTGGTTCGTATCGGTTGAGTCCGGAGACTCACCGATGGGCCCAAGTGACGACAGCGCGATGCGGGCTCGAGTCTCCGCCCGGAGCCGGGCGATGATCGCGGCGAGGTTCTCCTTGAACCACTCGAAAGATGGGTCTTGCGAATGCCGCTTCATGAAACCGCCTAGGAAGCGCTGCACGTTTGGGAAAACCATCGCCAGCACGTCGTTGGCACCCACTAGGACAAAGATGCGGTCCGGACTTGTGGCCACGACCGCGGGGACGCGCTGCAGGGCGTCATATGCGAAGTCGCCTCCAACGCCGAGGTTCTTGAAGACAAAGCGTGCATTCTGCGGACGCCGGGAGAGCTCGTCTATCCAACCGAAGGCCTGGCCCTGCCCGGCGGTGCTGCTCGAGCCTAAGCACGCGACTACAATCGTCGCCCGATCGCTCACGACTGCCCGCATTGTCTCATCGCTCGAGGGGGATGCATCTTGTGGTGGAGGCATTGTTTCCGGAGGTCGATGGCGTCGCAATTGTCAGTCGGCACGTGCCGGAGGAGCCGGTCGGCCTCCTCTATCCACTTCGAGTCGGATGCCTCACGGTCCTGACCTGTGCGTCGGCAGCACACCGGCGTGGACAGCGCCTCTGATTTTCGAACCCAGGTGCTTCAAGGTCCTGGGGCCGTGCGCGCGTCATCGGCGTCGACAGGCGCTCCTACCATTAGCTGCCGGCTCTGACTCAGACTCTTAATCAGAGACTCGTCGATTCCGAGGAGTCCCTTACCAGCACAGTGGCTGTCCAGAGAATCGGGTCCGGTTGAGGGGGTAGAAACGTGAAGCCACTCTTCATCTCTTCCAAGGATGGCACCACGATCGCTTACGAGACGGTGGGCCATGGGCAGGTGGTGATAGTGATACTCGGGGCTCTGAATTCGAGGAAATCCGGAGCCAAATTGGCCAAGTTACTTTCGTCCCAGTTCACTGTCGTTAGCTATGACCGGCGTGGACGCAATGACAGCACTGACACGGCACCATACTCGCCTCAACGGGAGGTTGAAGATGTGGCGGCGCTGATAGGAGCAGTCGGCGGACCAGTCTGTCTCTATGGGCATTCTTCCGGTGCCGCTGTTGCCCTTCAAGCCGCGATCAAACTGCGCAAGCAGGTCAGAAAGGCAGCAATCTACGAAGCGCCGTACGCTCTGGACGCCGGTGCACGCAAAGCCGCCAGAGAGTATTACAAGATGCTCAGGAAGTTGCTGAGGTCGGGACGCAGCGGCGATGCCGTCGCCCTGTTCGTCAGATCTGTGGGCGTGTCTGATAAGCAGGTTGAGGCAATGAGACGCCTGCCAATGTGGCGAGGACTGGAGAAGCTGGCGCCAACACTTGCGTATGACAGCGAAGTCCTGGGTGACGGGCATTCTCTGCCGGCCGATCTCCTATCACGCATTACCACTCCAACACTTGTCATGCACGGCGGTGCCGGCGCCCCATCCATGCGCGATGCGGCTCGCGCGATCAGTGAAACCATTCCCAGGGCGCAACTTCGCACTCTAGCCCGCCAGACGCATGGTGTCAGTCCAAGAGTCCTCGCACCGGTGTTAGAGGAGTTCTTCTCCTGAACTGGCGGCATTCCGGGCAATCGCTGGCCACGACCGCGAGCGTATGCCATACCGTCTGGCAGCCGCGAAAGGGATGCGGCGCGGCGAGCTGCGTGGCTTGTGGTGGCGCGACCAGCTTTAAGTTTGCGGGGTGTCAGCGGCATTTCAGCGAATCTGTGCCCCGGCTGTGCCCCGTCGGGCTCCTGACGACGCGCGGAATCGCCGGTTCTGAATACAAAAGTGGTCGGGGGCCCGGGATTTGACCCCGGGGCCTCACGGTCCCGAACCCTGCGTACGTCGTGTCCTCCCGTGTCCCGCCGGTTCCTCTAGTGTCCTCCCGTACTCAATTTCGCCGGCCGTCGTGTCCTTCTGTGTCCTTCCGTGTACTCCTGGTTCCGCGAATGCGTGACATTTCTGTGACACGGTTCCGTCAGACGAGCACGGCGCCAAGGGAACCTACGGGCGCTACTGCCAAGCCCTGGCAATCAGTCAACGTACGGCAGATCTATCTCGGCCTTGTTGGCTGCCCATGTGAGTGTCAGATGCCAGCAACCTGCCGTCGGCACCGCGAGACCATCAGGATAGATTTCTCCAGGGCCAGCATTGGCCGGCCGCGATTCTTGTACAAGGGGCGACGAACTGCTGATTGGGTGCGCTTCGATGCTGAGTGCCGACCCATTGCGAGGAAGGCCAACGAGCCACATCAGTTTCGAGGGGGCTGCCAGTAGGGGTCTTCGCCTTCAGCGGGTATTCGAGTAGGAATCCGACCGCGGTCGGGGGCGACGCAATCGCGTACATGCTGTCCCCCATCCCTGTCAAGCCCTGCACTCCCGTGCTGATCCATTCTGGAAACCCGCCTTTGTAAAGCTGGGTCGCGCCGCAGCCTCCAGACACCTCGTAAGCGGCGCCCGGCATCGGGTTAGCACTTGGCGGGGGCGATGGGCTGGGAGCCGGCGTGGCAGATCCCGACGTTGATCCGCAGGCGGTCAGCAACAGGCCCAGTAGAAGCGCAACCGCCTTAAGACGACTCATTCCCAATCCTGATGTTGGCGGCTGAGTTTGGCATCTCCAGGGCCGGTAGACCTGTCGGGGCGATAGCGATCGACCCCCGGTGATGGATCGCCGAGACGCCGATGGACACGTGCCGCTAATGGGTTGACAAAGGCTCGTTGCCACTCTCTCCTGCGCGGCCGCCCTCGAGCGCCAGCTCGCTGTCACAGGCCGCCACAACATCGGCGTCATGGGATCCACGACCACGATCTTTCTCCGAAGCATCTCACCCCTGAGCAGGCGGAGGACAAGTGCACGGTTCTCGGCGTCGAGCTCCGAGGTCGGCTCGTCAGCGATAACAACCTCGGGGTCGCCGGCCAATGCTCTGGCCACGCCCACTCGCTGCTGCTGACCTCCTGACAACTGTGAAGCAAATCGGCTCGCGAGGCTGCTCAAGCCGACAGCGTCGAGAGCCGCCTCAGTTCGGTCGGCAAATACCCGTTTCGGCAGCCGCCGTGCCTGCAACGGGAGGGCAATGTTCTCGACAACCGTCAGGTCAGGGATGAGCCCGATGTTCTGCAACACAAGTCCGATTCGCGAAGCGCATTCGCTCTTGGCTCGAATCGGTTGGTCGTCGAGCAAGACTTCGCCCTGGCTCGGGATCAGCACGCCCGCGAGGACGTGCAGCAGCGTCGTCTTGCCAGCGCCGGATGGCCCGCTGACCGCTAACGACTGTCCGGACTCGAGTTTCAGACAGATGTCGTCTAGGATCAGCCGCTGCGCAACGCGGTAAGAAACATTCACGGCTGAAAGCCGGACAACGCTCACTGACCCTAGGCCCTCGTGAGGTCTACGCCTGCCTGCCGCCGGTGCACTCGAAGTAGGGTGCCGGGGGGAAGGGATCGGCGTTGAATCTGACGAGCGTTCGGCACTGGCAGGTGACGCCGAGGACGAAGACGATGGGTCGAGCCAAGCCCGTGGATCGCGGCTGGCGGGAGGTAGACATGAGCAGCACGTCCGCGCCGACCGGGTACGTCCATCCCACCTTCGTTATGGCTCACATCGTGAACCCGGTTCTCAAGTTCATAGGGTCGCCGACGCTCACAGTTCCGGGTCGACGGAGCGGCCTCCCGATCACGACCCCGCTCGCTCCCTTTGACTTCGAGGGCGCTCGTTACCTTGTTGGCGGCGGTGGCGAGACCCAATGGGTGCGCAACCTGCGGGCTGCTGGCGAGGGTCAGCTTCGGATGGGCGGCAAGCACCAGGACTTCCGCACAGTTGAGATTCAGGGTCCCGAGCGCGATCGGATTGTGACCGCGTATCGCAAGACTATGGGTCGCCGCTTCGAGAGCTACTTCAAGGCGCTGCCCGATCCGGCCGACCACCCGGTCTTCCGCGTCGAGCCTATAGGTCGGGACTAACCGCGCCAAGTCGTACTACCTGAAGGAGAAGAAGACACTGGCGACAAAGAACCAGATCAGCATCGCCGCCTGGTGGCCGCTGGACTGAGCAAACAGACCGTCAACGCCTTTGGCATTAGAGCGAATGATTCCCGTCTCCCGCTCTCCCTCGGACTCGCTGACGCTCGTCCTCGGTCGAGCGGGCGACGGGACGTCGCCTTGGCTGAATGTCCGGCGCGTAAGCGCGCCGGTCCCGCTCCAGTACCAAACCCGCGAACAATGGCCTCCAAGCCTCACGCGAAACGGCCACTACGCGGACCACACCGTCCCGTAACGCCTCAGCCTCGAACTGCTCGAAGATGCCGCTGTGCCCGGCGCAGCTGGCGCACGTTGAGCGCCCCTTTGCTGTCTGCCCACAATCCGCGGCACCGATCTCCACGTCGAATTGAGAGAGCCGGCTGTCAGCAGGTGATCACCCGAACTTCAGACGCGGTTTCGTCGGGGTTGGGAAGGAGGAAGCGACGACTCTCACCTCCGCTGGTCACTATGCGGAGCAATGCTCTTGTTTTGCGCAAATGCTTGAGAACCGCTGCGGATGGGTATGAACCGATAAATACCGTTCACATCTAATCCTACATCGGGAGGTGTATTGATGATGACAACAGCACGTTTCTTAATGCCTGGCTCTCTTGTGGCAGGCGTTCGCCCCATCGACCGCCTGTTCGAGCAGTTCTTTGGCTATGAAGGCGCAAGCCAGGCGGACGGCACGCCGACTTACGCTCTCCCGCTCGATATCCTCGAAACGGAAGACGCTTACGAGCTTCACGCCACCGTCCCGGGCGTTCCGCAGGACAGTGTCGAGGTGACGTTCGAGGGCGGAATGCTCAGCATCGCAGTGAAAGCAGCGCCCGTTGCGGTACAAGGCACGCTCATTCGCCAGGAGCGAGCGTGGGGCAACTGGAGCCGCAAGCTGGAGCTACCCAAGGAGATCGACTCCACGAAGATCGCCGCCCAATTCGAGAACGGTGTTCTGAGGGTCCATGTGCCGAAGGCGGCGAAAGTCCAGCCGGTGCGGATAGCGATCGGTGGAGCAGGCAAGGCTCCTGCCCTGCCAAAGGGCCGCGGTTAGTCTCTCGACGTCAAGCGGGAGCAATCCGAGAACACAAAGGAACCTGACGCGACGCTGACCCGACATCCGTTGAGGATATGGATTCAGATAGCGGGCACCAGGTCGTCCTCGGGTTGCACCTACCAAACTTGCTCGTACCCCGTCTGAGGAAACCTGCCTCAGTCCTCCTGGGGAAACGGTTCATCTCGGGACGTAGCTCTGTCGAGGGCGGCCCTGGCTGCAAGCAACGCTTGCTCTACGAGGTCACGGTCTCCGGGTTGAAGGCCATCCAGGCTGACTTTTTCCAGGCAGCTACCAACTGGGTCAGTGCCGTGCCAAGCTCCAATTTGTGTTCGCTCACCTGCTTGCTCGAGTCTGGGCTTGCGTGTCGGCGACGAGCGTTTGCGAAGTAGTCGCGCCTGGACCGCATTTCTCAAGTGCGAATGCACGTCAGCTAAAAAAGCATCAGAGGTTTCGTAGTTGACGCCTCGAATTCCGCCGGGAAAGCGTTACCGACTCAGCCAAGCCGCGGCTACTCAAGTTCCCGCACTCTCGCCGTCCAGAATCCTAGGCGCTGGCGGAACCTCTCAGCTTGAGCAGCGACCACTGGGACGTTGGTCAGCTCGACCTCGCGCCGAGCCGGAGGGGATTGTTTGGTCATCAGGTCCTGGATGCGCTCCATGACCTTCTCTTCCATGGCCAGGACCTCCCGATAGATCTGTCTCCAGTAGAGCGCTTGCTCCATTGATGCGCTCTTGGGATCCGCCTCGCCATCCATGGCCTGACTCGGATCGCCACCCCGTGCGGCGGCCACAATGTCGGGCCGTCGATTGGCGCTACTGGAAAGCTTCATGACCTAGTGTCGCGCCACCTGACATAAGAAGGTCAGTAACAATCCTTTCCGTTCACCGCCGACTCAGCGCGCGGAGCCGGCGTGGTTATTCGTCCGGGCGGAAGATCAGCGAATATCCTCGCCCGGGACGGTTGACGAGCTCGCACGGAATCTTGAGGTCGGCCAGGATCTTGCGGATGCGGCGCACGTAGGTACGCACCTCTTCTGGAAAGAGCGCCGGATCGGCCCACGCTCGACCCAGCAGCTGGTTGACCGTGAAGAAGCGGTGCGGATGGTCGATCAGAAACTGCAGCAGCTGGTACTCCCGCTTCGTCAGGTGGCCCTCCCGTCCGCGGTGGCGGATCAACTGGCCCTCTGGATCCAGCTGCAGTCCTTGAAGGTCCCACAGACGCCGGTACCAAAGGTCGAGCCTTGTTTGATAGCCACGCATTTGACCCTCGATGATGCCGAGGTCACTGGCGGCCGCATCTTGGGCCACAGGGCGAAGCTTCGGCAACTCCCGGCGCACCCGGTCCAGGAGGCCGACCTTGAACCGAATTAAGTCAGCGTAGACACCGATCCAGTGCCTGGCATCCTCCCAATGCGTCGTCCCCAGGTCCTCGCCCTGCAGGCCTCGCGAGCTCTCTGGACCCACGCCGATCACCCGTTAGATGCTACCTTCGGCTGCCGCGCCCACTACCTCGCCCGCAAAAGATTCCCTCCCCTTCGTCCGGCCTCGCGGACTACGCCTCCGCGGGGCCGTTTTTTCTGCCGACGCAATGCGGGCTCGTTTCGGTCGGGTTGTTACTGAATTTGTTCTCGGAGCCGCGCGAAGATGACCGAAAGAGGTAGAAGCGGTATGAGCAACAGGATCTCGCTGGACAGGGAAACGGTCGATCACATGATCCTGGTTGGAATGGACGTAGACAGGTACCAAACGCAGGTGATACCTGATCTTCAGCAGAGGGTCGGAGCGCTTACGCGGGCGCTGAAGGACCTTGTCGGAGCTGTCGGAGCGGCGCGACAGAACCCAGCTCTTGCGAGTCAGGTGGACGGCGCGTCTGCGAGGGCGCAGAAGGTCCTCGAAGCCGGCCTTCCACAGAAAAATGGAGGGCAGCTGTGAATCTGAGGCCACTCGGTGATCGGGTAGTCCTGAAACCAGTCGATCGGGAAGAGATGACCAAGAGCGGGATCGTCATTCCGGACACCGCTAAAGAGAAACCGCAGGAAGGGATCGTCGAGGCTGTCGGCACCGGCAGGATTCTGGACACCGGTCAGAGGGTTCCGATGGAACTGAAAGTCGGCGACAAGGTGCTCTATTCGAAGTATGCGGGCAGCGAGTTCAAGCCTGACGAGGTCGAGTACCTGATCGTTTCCGAGAAGGATGTCCTGGCGGTCGTCGCTACGCCGTCAAGTCGAAGCAGTAAGACTAAATAACCGTGAGGAGTAGCGAATCAGATGGCTAAGGCCGTCCACTTCGACGTTGAGGCCCGGCAGGGACTCAAGAAAGGCATCGACATCATCGCCCACTCGGTGCGAATCACGCTCGGCCCCAAGGGCCGCAACGTAGTCCTCGAGAAGAAGTACGGCGCTCCGACCGTCACCAACGACGGGGTGACGATCGTCCGTGAGATCGAGCTCAAAGACCCCTGGGAGAACACAGGCGCTCAACTCCTTCGCGAGGTGGCGACCAAGACGAACGACGTCGCCGGTGATGGCACAACAACAGCCACCATCCTGGCCCAGACCATGATCAGCGAGGGCTTCCGCAACGTAGCCTCCGGCGCCAACCCAATACAGCTGAAGGTGGGCATTGAGAAGGCAGTGGAGGCGGTCGTGGCAGAGATCAAGCGCATGTCGGTACCAGTGAAGGACCACGCCGACATAGCCCACATTGCCACCATCTCATCGCAGGACGAAAAGATTGGCGAGCTCATTGCGGACGCAATGGACAAGGTCGGCAAGGATGGAGTGATCACTGTCGAGGACAACCAGACCATGGCCACGGAGCTCGAGGTGGTCGAGGGCATGCAGTTCGACCGCGGCTACACCTCCCCGTACATGGTCACCAACCCCGACCGGATGGAGGCCGTGCTCGAGGAGCCGTTTGTTCTGATCAGCGACCGCAAGATCTCGGCGATCTCCGACCTGCTCCCCGTACTGGAAAAGGTCGTCCAGCAGGGCAAGCCGCTGCTAATCGTGGCCGAGGACGTTGAGGGTGAGGCGCTGGCGACCGTGATCGTCAACAAGCTGCGCGGCACCTTCACAGCGGTCGCGGTCAAGGCGCCGGGCTACGGCGATCGTCGCAAGGCGATGCTTGAAGACATGGCCATCCTGACCGGCGGCCAGGTCATCAGTGAGGACATGGGCCTAAAGCTCGACCAGACCAAGATCGAGCAGCTGGGCAAGGCTAGGCGGGTGACCGTCAACAAGGACGACACCACGATCGTGGAGGGTGCGGGCAAGACGGAGGCCATCCAGGGCCGGATCAAGGCACTCAAGGCCCAGATCGAGGAGACCACCTCCGACTATGACAAGGAGAAGCTGCAGGAGCGTATGGCCAAGTTGGCCGGCGGCGTTGCGGTCATCAAGGTCGGCGCGCCCACCGAGGTCGAACAGAAGGAGAAGAAGCACCGGATCGAAGACGCGCTCAGCGCCACCAAAGCCGGTGTCGAGGAGGGTATGGTCGCGGGCGGCGGCGTGGTGCTGTTACAAGCCCAGAAGGTGCTCGACAGCGGGCTCGGTCTCGACTCCGATGAGAAGACCGGCGTTGGAATCGTCCGCAAGGCCCTCGAGGAGCCGCTGCGGCAGATTGCCGCGAACGCTGGCGTGGAGGGCTCGGTGGTCGTCGAGCAGGTTCGCAAGGGCAAGGCGGGGCATGGCTATGACGCCTTGAACAACAAATACGCCGATATGTTCGCGGCCGGCATCGTCGACCCGGCCAAGGTCACTCGCTCGGCGCTGCAGAACGCCGCCTCGATCGCAGCCATGGTCCTGACGACCCAAGCGGTCATCACGGAGATTCCGGAGAAGAACGGCAACGGAATACGCGGCGGCATGTCGCCCGACATGATGTAAGGCTCAACCAGGACCCGAATTCCCGTGAGTAGTGGTCACTGAAGACCCAAGACAACAAAATACAAAAGGACCCGGCCCCGATGGAGCCGGGTCCAAAGCGTCGGTCGTTAGACCGCGGCCGGCGCAGGGACGAGACCAAGCTGGCTCATCTGGTCGAGCTGGTCGAAGTAGATGCGAGCCTCAGCGATCTTTCCGTTCTCGACCCGGAGGAGCTGGACCCCGTAGCCGACAACCTTCTTGTAGGTCGGCGCAATGGTGCCAGTCGGGCTCTCGAGCGGGGCGGTGTGTGTGCCTTCCATCAAGATCTCCTGGACGATCCAGGGGCCGCTCGTGATCTCGCTGCGGACTTTCATCGTGCCGTCCGGGAACGCCTTCAGCCAGGTCGTAGCGTAGGCGGTGGCGTCCTTGGCGTTGGTGGCCTTGAAGCCGCCCGGGGCGTTGAACTTGATGTCGTCGGAGTGCAGCTCATTCAGTGCCTTCTCATCGTGGGCGTTGAACGCGGCTACGAAACGGTCGGTCGTGTCTTTGGATTCGGTCATTGCTTCTCCTCCTAAGGAGTACCGCGGGGCGGAGGGCCAAGAAGGCCACTGCCATCCGAGGCCGGCAACCGCGAGGACATCAGCCCCCGACTCAGTCCAGAACAGTTGCCACTATAGCCGAAAATGGTTGCGCGCACGTGCTAATATTTTGCGATCCTGCGCCCCCGTCTGCTGTCCGTCGGTGAAGCTGCAGCCGAACTCAAAGCATCGGAGGCTTATGTGCGCCGGATGCTGCTGAGGCAGCGACTGTACGGGATCAAAGTGGGGGTCGTGTGGGCCATTCTCCCTGACGATCTGGAAGCGTTTCGGCGAACGCGCCGCCCTCCTGGCCGGCCGCGCAAGCTCGTGGTAAGCGCGATTGACCGGGCGTCGGCCACCCGCATGGTCCGCGAGCGCAAGCGCGCCGGGACCAATCGACAGCTCAGAAAGCCGCAGCGCTAGTTGTAGGAAACCGCCGCCCGCGCGACCGCACTCGATACGTGGTCTGGTCGCGAGCGAAACATCACGAGCTCGGGACTAAGCGGGCCGCTCGGCACTTCCGCCAAGCTCAAAGATGTAACGGGCTGGGGAGCGGTCCGCTATCGCCACCATACGCCTCAATTGGTCGGTGTGCGGAGTACGTTAGAACTCTTGCCGACGGCGGTGGAAGGCGGCTGCGGAATGCCCGCGAGCAACCCCCGGCCAGGCTTGTCGAACATGCACCTGGCTCTCGCAATCGACCGTCCCGAGACTTCTGAGTAGCCAGGCTACGGAAAAAAGATGCGCGGGCAGAACCGTTGCGAGTAGAGTACTGTGCGTAGTGGCCCCGAGGGACACGTTCACCGGAGTCGGAGTTGGTCGCAAGGCCGGTTCCGAAGCCGGAGAGGCGATCCGTTGGGGTCACTCTTTTACCTCCATCGTTGGGCCCGGCCCGACGCACCTGAAATCTGTCCCTACTGAGCGCAATCTCCACCGCCCTGAAGGGCCGTGCGAGCTCAACCCTTGGATCGATACTCGCCGAGTCGATACATGAACTCGACGCGTGACGTGGTACCGGGGACCTCAACCCCCCGTGGCCGCTCATACGTGGGTCCGTTGCGCGTTGGACGAGGGGGTCTCGCTTAAGGGAGGTTGCTTCGCGGCCCGCGACCTCAACCTCAGGCCTCACGGTCCTGACCCGTGCATCCCCAGGTTGCAGTCCAGCCGGCCCCGATGCCGTCCTCGAGGGGGTGAATCGGTTTGCTGGTGCTAAGGCGGGGCGGTTATCAACAGCAATTCCCCCGAGCCGGCTACTGGCCACAACATCAATCACATATACGGACGCGCGCGCGATGCATGCATGCCCCCTTGAACGATCTAGAAAACCGCGGGCGGGAAAGGCTGCTCGGTCAAAGGCCTCAAATCTGGCGAGCCGGCAGGCGTGACGCCTTGGCTGTCATTGGCTGTCATCCGGTGCGGGCACGGACGCTGGCGGACACAGACGAACTTGGGCGAACGTCCACGGACCCCCGCAAACGGTTTTGAAGACCGCAGGGCTGCCATCCACCGGCGTCCGTAGAGGTCCGCTGCAGTTCGATCGCTAGGGTCAATAGTCCCTGATCGTCCGCGTTCGTCCTCAGTCATTCATCGGCTTGACTGTCATCGTCGTTGGCCGTCAGCGACGAGCAAACAGCACCGACGGGGTAGAGCAAGTGGGGGTGCAACCCGAGGACGACCTGTGTGACCGCTACCTGAATCCATATCCTCAACGGATGTCGGATCAGCCTCGCGTCAGGTGCCTTTGTGTTCTCGGATTGCTCCCGCTTAACGTCGAAGAAGCTAACCGCGCCCCTTTGGAAGCGGACTAGCCTTGCCTGCTCCGCCAATCGCGATCCGCACCGGCTCCACCTTCGCCGCTTTCGGCACACGAACCCTCAGAACACCGTTCTCGAATTGAGCGGCGATCTTCGCGGAGTCGATCTCCTTAGGTAGCTCCAGCTTGCGGCTCCAGTTGCCCCAAGGTCGCTCCTGGCGAATGAACGTGCCCTGTACCTCAACCGGCGCTGCCTTCACTGCGATGCTGAGCATGCCGCTCGCGAACGTCACCTCGACCCCGTCCTGCGGAACACCCGCGACGGTGGCGTGGACCTCGTAGGCGTCTTCGGTTTCGAGGATATCGAGCGGGAGAGCGTAGGTCGGCGTGCCGTCCTCCCGAATCGCGGCTTCATAGCCTAAGAACTGCTCGAACAGGCGGTCGATGGGCCGAGCGCCAGCTACAAGAGAGCCGGGCAACAAGTAAGGTGCTGTTGTCATCATCAATACACCTCCCGATGTAGGAATTAGATGTGAACTGTATTTACGGGTTTCTTTCAGGGCGACGAGGGGCGGCCCCACCGAGGCCGCCCCTTTGAAGGGATCAGCTCAGGCTGAGGCGCCAGCGGGAGCCAGCATCGGGACCACTCCCAACTGCTGGAACATCCCGAGCGTGTCGTAGTTCGTCCAGCTCTCGACCGCCTTACCGTTCTCGTAACGGTCGATGGTGATACCGGTCACGGTCGAACGCTTGCCGGTCGGCGCGATGCCCATCAGGGCGCCCTTGTGGGTGCCGGTCCCGGTCCAGCGAGTGGCGACCTTGTCTCCATCCGCGATTTGATCGTGGATGGTGAAGCGGACGTCCGGGAAAGCGGTCAGGTAAATCTCAACGAACTGTCTGTAGCCCTGTGACCCCTCGACCTTGCCGCCCGGTACCGATGGGTCGTGCAGGACACTGTTGGCAGCCACCAGTTGCTCGATCACTTCGAGCTTGCGCTGGTTCCAGACCTCTTCAAAGTTGCGGCGTGAAAGCGCCTTGTTCTGGTCGGACATGATGAGCTCCTTCCCTTCGGGACCGTGTGCCGGCATTACGTGCCAGGCGTTCCTGTGTGCCCCTTGCCGAAGGGCGTGAAGGAGCCGGGGAGCGTCGGTGCCAACATTATAGCAGGAATGGTTGCGAGCGCGTGCTAATATTTTGGGATTCAATCACCCTGTGGGGCACACAAATTCGTGAGGACGATCGACCGGAAGTGTTGAGTACCGCTGCCACTGGACTTGAGCTCGGAATCAGGCGGCAGCTGGCATCGGGGCGCGTGAATACTCGCGCAGCAATCCGCCGAGTCTCTCATCGCACCTCACCGGCCCCGACGTCACAACCGGGTCGGAACGCGCGATCGGAGTCCGCAGCTCGAGCCCACGATGTGGTCGAGCCTCGTTGTAGTGCTCAAACCAGGTGGTCAGGACGCGTTCGAGGTGGCGACGGTTGAGGATCAGGAGCCAATCGAGACATTCGCGCCTGATGGAGCCGATTTGGCGCTCGATGTGTGAGTTTGCCCGCGGGGCGGCGATTGGCGTCTGGATCACAGTCATGCCGTCGGCCTCGAAGACGAGGTCCGAGCCACCGCCGTACTTGTGGTCGTGATCGTGGATCAGGAAGCACGCCGACGCACCCCGCACGTTTAAGTCCCAACTGACATTCCTTGCTTGCTGGCTCACCCAGGCCGCATCCGGCCGGTCAGTCACGGCGAACCAGATGATCCGCCTCGTCGCCAGCTCCATATATAAGAGGACGTAGAGCCGTTTCAGAAAGACGGTGTCAACGCTGAAGAAATCGGTGAGCACGATCGCCGAAGCCTGCGCCCGCAGGAATGCCTTCCATGTCTGCCTTGATCTCAGCGGCGCCGACCCGATCCGGTGCCGGCGCAGCAATTTGCGAATCGCGGTCGCCGAGACCGCATGACCGAGCTTGAGCAATTCGCCGCGGACCCGCACGCAGCCCCACCTTGGGTTGTCCTTTGACATCTGCAGGATCAGCTTCTGGATCTCGGGATCGAGACCCGGCCGCCCCGGACCACGCCGCCGACCGAAGGCCGCCCACTTTCTCCTTACCAATTCACGATGCCAACCCAGAACCGTCTGCGGTTGGACAAGCATCCCGGCCAAGGCCGCGCGGTTTATCCGCTGGCTCAGCGCCGCCATGATCGTCCGATCCGCTTCGTTTAACCGCGGCCGCTTGACTTGACGGCGCACGACGCGAAGTTGGTGCCGCAGCAGAAGCAGTTCCGCTTCAGGGTCGTGGACTCGCAGCCTTACATCAATCAGATCGAGGAGCAACCGAAGCCAGGAGTAGACGAAAGCGAGGAGCATCGGCGATCGAAATCCTAAGGGTCAGGCGACGCTACTCCGAGTAGCCTGCCCGCAGATGAATATGTGACCCCCACAGGTTCCACCGCTCTCTTGCTCGGGGAGGCGGCGCCGGCGCGCAGGCCTCAATGCCGGTCTCCGTGCGGTATTTCGTCGGTTACTTGCAGCGGCTCATACAAGCCAACGAGCTGGCCTGACCAACGTCGGGCCGATCGTCAGCTCGGCTAGCAGCGCAAATCCAGCCCACACAAGGCCGACAGGTCATGTCGGCGATCAGGTGACTAAGGGAGCGCCCCGACCCCCGACCGACGTCAGGCCGAGGGCCAGGTGCTGGGACGAGGGCGTGGCGAGCACCGAGAACTACCCCTCCCCTGTCTTGTCCGCAACCGTCTCAGGCTCAGGACCCTAGTTTCCCGCAGCCAGAATAGACCTGGCAGGCGCTGCTGTCCGCAACCCTTTCAGGCGACATGCAGACCCCCAGGTGAAGCAAGCTCCAGGTTAGTAGAAGCACAAGCGAACCTCTAACCAAGCGCGGCCACGACGTTGGAGAAGACGTTCTGTATCTGGTTCCCCATTGTTAAAAGAATCACGATGACCACGATCGAAACGAGGACCAGGATCAAGGCGTACTCCACCATTCCTTGACCGCGCTGGCGCCGGTGAAACGGGCGTTTCATTGCAACTCACTTCCTTTCTGGCTTAGCGAGGAATTCGAACATACCTCGCACAACGAACGAACCGGCCAATCTTGTCCCGGGCGGCACGCGGCGCTGGCTGGGTAGACCCGGCCAGCTTGAATAGCCACGGCGTCCATCGCTCAAGCGGCCAGGCCAAGCGGCCTGAAACCTGTTTGGGTATGAGCGAGATGTTGCAACTTGTTGCAATATGGTGCCAAATTTGGATACACTGGCATCGTGGTTGAGTACGAGCGGAAGCGGGTCAAGCTGGGCAAGACAGGGGGATCTCCCTCGGTCGTGCTGCCCAAGGCTTGGGTCGAAGAGGTGGTTGGCGGATCGGAGGTTGACCTCGTGCGTACAGAACACCGGATCGTGATCGAAGCGCCTAGGCAAGCTCCGGAGCCAGACTTCGAGAACGAGCCTGTATTCGGTGCGTTCTTGGACCTGCTGTTGCGGGAGACAATTACGCAGCCCCCTTTGACGAAGGAGACCGCTGATCTACTCGGCCGATCCGCCAAGCTGACCGCCGGCATAAAACTGGACGACGACTGAGTTCCCAGCTGCAGCAGCCGTTTGTTGCAAACGGCTGGAGGATCGTCTTCGGAGCCCACTTCGAAAAGAGGTATCACAAGCTCGTCGACAGGGTCGAAAAGCTCAACGCGTCGCTACCTCGGACCGAATACGAAAGGCACCCTGAAGTCAAGCTGCTGGCAGCCGTCCATCGACTTGTAACAAATCTCATCCCCGCCGATCCCAATGCTAGGGATTTCCGGCTGGAGGACGATCTAAGCAAGTTTCGGCGCGTGAAGAAGCACGGCTTGCCGGAGCGATTTCGCCTTTTCTACACGTTCTCGTCGGCCCAGCGGGTAATCATCCCTCTGTACTTGAACGATGCGAACACGTTGAGAAAAAGAGGCGCGGGATCCGACCCTTACGAGATCTTCAAACGTATGGTCCGCCAGGGCGACGTTGGCTCCGACTTCGAGGCAAATTGGAACGCGTGGGTATCGGCGAACAGAGAGCTGGCGAAAAAGCACAGTATCTCTGCCAGAACGCGGACGAAGGGCGTCACCAACATGTCGGGCAAATCGACTCGCCGATTCAGGCGCTAGTCGCAAACAATCAGTGCCTCACGGTCCTGACCTGTGCGCCGGCAGTACAGCGGCGTGGACAGCGCCTTTGATTTTCGAACCCAGGTGCCTCACGGTCCCGGGGCCGTGCGCGTCCTGATATATCGGCTGTGCAATAGCCGTGAGCGAGTTCAACGACGGTCCGTAATCCACTTGGACGGGGCTGCCGCCACCGAGTTCCAAGAAAATCTGTGACCTCCCTGTGACGCGGCGACCGCGTGAGAACCATCGGATTCGCTGATGCTGAGTTCAGAAATTGGTCGGGGGCCCGGGATTTGAACCCGGGGCCTCACGGTCCCGAACCGGCGCTATGGCGTGTCCTCTCGTGTCCTGTGGTGTCCGCACGGTTCCTCCTGTACTCGAATTGGATCTTCTTCGTGTCCTCCTGTGACCTCGTGTATCCGCCTGGTTCCGTGAATGCGTGACACAGCTGTGACCTCCAGGGGCTCGGAGACTGACTCCCGATCGTCTGTCGTACTCAGCTTCGACTCCTACGCGGAGGCCCTCTGAGGACTCGAACGGTTGTCGCCGGGCGGGTTAGTTTCGCCGCGGCTGTATATCCAGTCGGGGGCACTCCAAGACATCGCCTTCCACCTCACCGCGGGGAGGAGATGCGCGCGGGCACATGTTCGACGCGATGAACACCGGGCATGCGGCGGTGACCTGGCTCAGCACGGTCGGGATCGGATCGATCAAGGTGCGGCGATTTGCGCGCGGATGGCGTCCCTGCAACGGGGGTTGGGATGAGGTCGGGCGCCGCTGATGGACTTTGTGACTCCACACGTAGGCGAAACGCTTTGGCAACCTGGAGGCTGTCAGTGGGGGCAGTGGTCGGTGGCCATAATTAGAGAGCTGATGCAAGGGCGGAATTAAGAAATGACCTCGTTATCCAAGACAATGGCGTCGTTCAGCAGAGCAGAGGGAATACTGGCAGTCTTGTTTGGGCTGGGCTTTGTTCTCGGCTTCCTGTTGACTCCGTTGGGAGTCGAGACTCGTATACACGAACTGCGGACCCCGGCGTTC
>WNGQ01004446.1_pt1 | contig 16541 bp, 13 predicted proteins | sample 5407661 | NCBI WGS metagenome assembly WNGQ01 (sample SAMN13153382, study PRJNA577476) | soil metagenome | isolation source: 60 cm soil or saprolite under Garry oak tree replicate 2 | place: USA:California | collected 2016-06-15 | reverse complement strand
ACCTACATCTGGCTGCTGGTGCCTGACCAGCCAGATCCCAGGCAGCCCGATGAACTGGTGGAACTCCGCCTGCAACCGCAGCCACAAAGTTCGTTGGCCGCCAATGCCAGCCGCAGGTTGAAAATCGAAGAAATGCTCATCACCCAGTATGCCGGTACGCTCCTGCGCCGCGAGCTGGATCGCATCCCCTTGTGGCGTGGCAATCACGTCAGTATCAAGGAGTTGGCGGACTACTTTGCACGCTATGTCTACCTGCCGCGCCTGAAAAACACCGAGGTGCTGCTGGAGGCCATCCGTGATGGACTGCGCTCGCTGGTGTGGGAGAGCGAGACCTTCGCCTATGCCGATAGTTGGGACGCGGAGCGCTCTCGGTACCTCGGCCTCAAGGCGGGCCAGGATGTACATGTGACGCTCAACGCAAGTAGCGTGCTGGTCAAGCCAGAGGTAGCAATGGCACAACTGGCGGCAGATGCAGCTGCTACTCGAGTTGCCGCACCACCCTCAACGGCAGAACCCCTGGCAGCCTATGCCGAGGCGCAAACAAAACCTCCTGCGGCTGTCAGCGAACGTGGTGAAGCAGGCTTGCTCGAGCCAACCGAACAATCTGCACAGGCAACGTATTTCTTGACGGTCAAGCCAGAGAAAAAGGGACCGCAATTTCACCGCTTCCATGGCTCGGTCACTATCAATGCGCGCATGATGGCCGGCGATGCCGGCAAGATCATGGAGGAGGTGGTCAAGCACCTGACGACGCTCTATGGGGCAAATGTGCAGGTGACGCTGGAGATCCAGGCGACGATACCGGGTGGGGTGCCGGACGCGACGGTGAGGACGGTGACGGAGAATTGCCGCACGTTGCGGTTTGAGGGTTTTGGGTTTGAGGAGGAGTAGGCAGGGTGTCACGCCTCCCAGTATCGACGCATCTAGATGAAGCAAATCTTCTGTGCTACATTGCTTGATGAAGGCTACCGCAGAACGAGGTCCACCCGTAGCTCTCAGGAGGAAGACATGTCTGTCATGCTGTGTGAGATTACCAAAGACAACTGGCGTCACTGTATCCGGCTTGATCCGGGACCAGCAGGCAAGGACTTCATTCCTTCCAACCTGTATGCCTTAGCCGAATCCAAATTTACCCCCTCCTTGATCCCACTGGGAATCTACGTTGAAAGCGTGATGGTCGGGTTTGTCATGTACAACACGCAACCGGAATCTGACGGGAGCTATCGCATCTACAGCATGATGGTGGATGCCAGCTACCAGGGAAAGGGGTACGGAACCGTAGCGATGCAGCTCATCCTTGAACGTCTGCGCCAGCTTCCCCATTGTACCACGGTCTCCTTGGAGTACGATCGTGCGAATGAACGAGCCGCGCAGCTCTACCGGCGCTTCGGCTTCCGGGAGGTAGCCCAGAGTCCAACCGGGGGCGTTCTTGCTCAGGTACACGTAACGAAACAGAAGGTCCCCTAAGAGCGACACCTCGCCGTAACATGCTTGACGTATGTGGGGAGTCGCAAAGTGAGCAAAAAAGTGGCGTAATTGAGGCAGGCAAAGGCATGTAAAATACCTATCGCAAGCCATTTGAGCAGAAAGCGATGAAAGGATCACGCTATGGGTGACACCTCGTCCTCTGATGCGTGAAAGGGGGGGCGCACTCGGATTGGGCAAAAACGTCACGCTGGAAGATGAAACCGTCGATATGAGGGTGGATTCTGACCGCTTTTGGTGGTAGCATGTCGAGAAAAGAAGCAGAAAGGAGCACACGTTATGGCAGAACACCCAATGGAGACGACGCTCTGCACCGCTCTGTGGCGGCAGTTCGGCGCGGCCATCGATATGCTTGAAAACGCCCTGCTGGCCTGTCCCAGCGCGCATTGGAATGAACGCCTCTGGAGCGATCAAGAACAACCGGATTACCCAACCTTCTGGTATCTCACCTATCATGCCCTCTTCTGGCTCGACCTGTATCTCACAGGCAAAACAGAAGGATTCGCCCCCCCTGCGCACTTCAGGAACCCGTTTGACCCCACAAGTGAATTTCCCACACACCCCTATACCAGAGAGGAGCTACACACCTATCTGAAGCATCTGCGGAAGAAGTGCCAGTCAACGCTCACCGAGTTGTCAGACGAGCAAGCGCACCAACCGTTCCATTTCCCCTGGCCTGGTGAAAATCCGATGAGCTATGTAGAGCTCCAGTTGTACAACATGCGTCACGTGCAGGAACATGCGGCCCAACTGAGCCTCTTTCTCGGACGGCACGGCATCCCGGACGAGGCACTCGACTGGGTCTCACGAGCGAAGGATGAAGCGGGCCTCTGGGGCGCGAGTGGGCGTGGGCGTCGGGCCGCCTTCGCATTCCCACACATGCGTCTTCCAACGGAGAAGACAGGAATGGTTTGATGATTTCAACAGAAGGAATCAAGAACAGTTCGAGATCGGTTTCGTGGTTGGGAGTGGGCTTGCACAAAAGCTAAGATGAAACGATCCGCGACTGATTTTCATCGATCTCTGGAAGCGGAAGCTGGATGACATCGACCTGCTTCCGCTTCAGAGTGGGGGCGAGGCAGCCTCCCTTGTCTAGATGCGCAGATAGGAGAAGTGGCGTGACACCCGGATAAGCACCTTCGAAAGGTGCCGAAGGTCCTCTTTAGAGACGACCGCTTTTTCAAATGACCAGACAAACATGTTTTTACTGATATATACTCCTCCCAGAACGACTCACCACAGAATAGCCATTCTCTGGTGAGTTCCTCAAAAATCAACTGTAGGTGCTCAGTGTTTCGAGCGCGAGGCAGTTGACCGCCTTGCTACAATGAGCGCGCATAACTCACCACAGAATCATTGCAGCCAGCGCGCGAAGGAGGAGCGCAGTGTCACAGGGAACCCCGACCATCATCCACTTGCCCGATCAGGGGAGCCACGACTGGGTGGAGGCATACCTGACGGATGTCCTGGCCGCCAAAGATCCGCAGACGCTGGATGCTTACGCGCGCATCCTGCTGGATTTTGCGCGCTGGCTGCCCAGGCAAACTGGCTGCGACCAGTTCCACCCGGCTGACATGACGCGCACCGCGCTGAAGACCTACTTCGATGCCAAGAAAGCCGAGAAAAAGCCGCTCTCGAGGGCGGAACTGGAGGGCAAGGTGGCGTCCCTGCGGGGATCCGAGCGTCCCCTACACTACGCGCCGACCACCCTCTCCCGCATGAAGGTGTCCCTCTCCGGCTTTGCGGACTGGTTGATCGAGCAGGGCGTGCTGGCCGTAAACCCGGTGCGGGGCATCACCATCCCGCGCATGGCGGCCCGCCCACCCAGGCAGCTGTCGCCGAAGCAGCGCCTCGCGCTCAGGAACGTAGTTGAGCGTGCCACCAACCCCATCGTCAGGCGCGGTCAGGTCATCCCTGGCGACCTGCGCGGGGCGGCCATTTTCGCTCTGGGCTACTATGCGGGCCTGCGCGTTTCGGATGTGTCGCATCTGCTCGTGCGTAATACGCATGTGGGGCCGAAGGTCGGCTGGATCCGTGCAGGACACAAGCGCGAGATCTATCGCGACCTCGATCTCTTAAACGAGGCCCGTGGCCCGCTGCATGCCTACCTGGAAAAGGGCGAGCGCAAAGGCGGGTCAGCCTACGTGTTCACCTCGCAACGGGTCAAGCAGACGCTGCCTGTGGGAGACGAGGATGGCTGGCGGCTGACCGAGGACGGCATCCACCAGTGGTTCCAGGAGGTACGCCTGAAAGCTTCGGTCAAGGAAGCCGAATTGATCGACGACATTACCTTTCATGACCTGCGCCACGATTTCGGGCATCGCCTGCGCGGTCAGGGCTGGTCACTGGAAGAGGTGGCCTACTACCTGGGGCACGTCAATGCCGATGGCACGCCCTCGATCCAAACCACAGCACGCTATACCCAGGTCGGGCGTGAGCACATCAAGGTGAAGCTCCGCCAGATCCGCGATGTCGAAGGGAGCGAGCAAGATGGCGATGCCTGGGGCGAGCGTTGAGACATCGCCCGCCAGCATTGCTCTCGGTGCTGACGTCTAGCTGGATCTGACCAAGCTCATCGAGATGTGGCTCATTGTGCAGGCCAACAACGATGGAGGAGACCATTCCAAAGCAAGCGCTTAGTGCGCCCCTGCTTTGGAATGGTCTCAAGATAGAGATGGGATGCCCATTTTTCAGAAAAATCTGATATGCCACATCTATCAATCTCATCTCCTGGCCCTCCGAGCTCGTGCGATGATTGTACCAAAGGATTTTTGATGGAATCCTTTCATGTCTACTTTTACATTTTATGAAAAATATAGAGGTATTTCCTGATAACTAAAAGTAGGGTAAACTGGCGCCAGGCGCAGCTAGTCTTCCTACTCAGAAGGTCAGTCGTGGCAATTCTCGCTATCGACTGAAAAGAAATCATCAGGCGAGGAAAAAAAGCTCTCCATTTCACGTTCGGCCTCACGTCGAGCAATCAGGAGAGCCTCTTTGACCTTGACACGTCGCAGCACTTCTCTCGACAGCCTCAATAGTTGTTCAAAATAGCATGGTACGGCTCCATTCGACTGCTTAAGCAGAGATGTGAGTTCATGCCTACAATTGTGCAAATGTAGGATCGTACCTAGAGTAAGTGTTCCTCCATATGCAATGAATGCTTCAATACTTGGCATTATATAAAAATCAAGGAGCACTAACCTGCCTTCAAATTCCACATCATCACGCAGGTCCGGGCAACCAGCTTCTTTCAGTCCTTCCCACATTCTCGCTATTTTCCCCATCTTGCCACTTCTCCATCGGTCAGGTTTTATTTGTTTTGGAAAAACACTCCTGGAACTCGTATGTGGAAAAGGCTCAGTACGTTCCCTATCTCTTCTCGTACAAATATAGCTACCAGTCTAACTCTGCAAATACTGCTTCTGAAGTCGCCCATAGGCAACTTCTAATTGCCCTTTGAGATCACTGATCTCATCAGCCTGCTTATCCACACGCTTCTGGAGTGCTTCTATGCGCTTTTGAAGAGCTTTAATCACTGTGTCTTTGGAAGCATTTGAAGCTTGCTGTTGAGGGGGTATTCTCACCTGCGCTTTGGGATTTTGCTGCGAACGCAAGTGATTAATGCGCACTTTAATGTCTTCATGTGCATAGAGCCATGCTGTCGATACACGTGCAGTTTCAGCTACTCTTTTGAAGTTGATTACATCTTGCTCTTTGAGCAGCAGGCGAATAGCCTCCTCCACGCGATGTTTCGTAGCTATTGCTTTCTCCTGTGCGTTTTTGCGTAACCCATCGGTATTGCGTTCCCATGATTTTGCTTGACTATGCACCGGTGACTCCCTCCAATGCAGGGATCAGGAGTATGAGGCTCGTGACTAATTGTTCACTCTTCTCTCGCATACGAATGTAGCCACGTTCCTGAAGTAGAATCACTTGTTGCTTCTCCTCTTCGAGGCGTCTCTTCAGCAAGGGTAGCGCTCGTGTATCAATAGTGGCGCCGCAAAGGCTTAAGAGTTCCTCAGTCACTTCGAATGACTCGAGGACTAAATATTGCTCAATGAGGTCTTGTACTTGTGCCTGCGTCATAGTGATGCCTCCAAACCCGTAATTTTTGCTCGCAAATCCTCAACTATTCGTTCCAGTTCCTTCACCATTACTAATCGTCCTTGCTCTCGTGCACCTTCCATTTCACTTTCCACTTCCATGCAATCGGTTCGAAGTTGAGCGAGAAGGTCAACCACTGTGAGGGAACCGTCCATACTCGTATCTTCTAATTTGGCAATTCTCAGTGCTAGGAGAGGAATGATGTGTTCCTGATTCTTGACTACTATCTCATTCCCAAACTCTACTGCTTTCTGTCTCAAATGAATAGCACTACTGTAAAATGCCTTCAAACCCGGCAGGTCCTCGGTCGAAGTCAACCAGAAAGTGCAGTTTAAACACTTATTGGCATGCTCACAGTCCCCACTTACCACGGGTCTCCCACAGCCGCCGATCGGCAATGTTTGACCCCGTATCCCCTTACGGGTGATTTGAATAAGAGGATTATTTACCTGGACGTCCTTTGGGACAACCTCTCCCATGTGATTAACTGTCTTCTTACGGGCGACACGTTCAAGCTCCTCTCGCAGCGCATCCGCTTTCTTGTATGCATAGATCTGCGTTGAGCTTAACCAGCTGTGACCTAAGAGGCGACTGATGACAACAAGCGGGATATCACTGTTGATAAGTCTCATCCCGACTGTGTGACGGAATTGGTGCGATTGGAAGCGATAAAGTTTACCTGTCGAATCACGTATATCTTTTTCGACGGCCCACTTATTGAGCTTTTCAGCAAATACCTTTCCTTTAAAGGGCAGAGAATGCGAATCTCTACTTGGAAAGAGGTAAGGACAAGCGCTGCCCCATTGTTCGCGAATGGATTGTTGCTGTGCTTGAATCGCAGCTATCACCTTTTTACTTACCAAGGGGATGACATGTTCCTTCTTCGATTTTATCTGATAGGAGCGCAAATACCAGTCATGCTTATCGTCACATATAAGGCATTCAAGCGGTAAACTGCAGAGTTCGCTGATGCGCATACCGCATTCCAGCAAGATGACGACCATGCGTAGCATAGTCGTGTCTAGCGTTTCTAAATGCTTCCTCACTTGTTTAAGTATTTCCTCAGGAATTTCACGCGATAGCCGTTTCACAGCTTTTGGGAAGTCGCTATCAAAAATGACTGGCTCCCTAGTTATTCCTTCCATCCTCAACTGATGAGCACAAGTTTCGAGAATAACTCTGAGACTACTTAGTAACGATTTACGCCGAAGGTCACTCAAATTGCGGGCCTTCAAAAAACTGGTGTACTGGACGATCATGGAACGATCAATGTCTGTAATGTATGCTGTTGGATATTGGTGTGTGAGAAATTGAGAGAAACATCGAACGGCTTGAAGTTTGACTATACAGTCACCGGGGCTATGTACCGCTATGGAGTACTTCATGTAAGTTTTAGACAAGTCACGCAACCAGGGCTGGGAAATGAGGGTGAAATTCAGTTTGAATTGACAAGCCGTTAGGTTAACAGCGAGACCCAGCATGCGAAGATCCCAAATGTCTTTCTCCAAAACTGGTCGGTCATCGTACGCTTCTTGTATCTGCATGTACAGTTGGCGAAACAAACAAATGCGCGGGTCTTCTCCAATGCATTCAACATATTCTTGTGTTGATCTCAGCATTTTTTGCACTCTCTGCCGTATTCGGCTCGTCTGTATAATAAACGACCGGAGAGACATTTCCCACTGTTCCAACCCCTTTTCCATTAAAGACTGGATGGGAGGAGCAAAATGATTTAACCACTCTATTATGAGGGTTAGCTCCCGGCATAAAGTCCTATGATCTCTCCCCATTGACCACTTCCCGCTGTCAAAGTTACTCCAAACCGCGTATTTAATCTCCAATTTGAGAGATATTGAATCAATGGTGAACCGGAGATAAACTGCTTTTCTCTTAGAAGATTTGGGGGTCACAAGCCAGACGTCGTCGGCCCACGGTCCGGCCAAAGGCTCTCGCAACCCCCTTTGGCTGCCTTCTGTCCATGGCATTATTTCATTACTCACGAAAGGTCTCCTACTACTTCGTCTACGAGGCTTCTTCCAGACCAGCAATCCTGCCTTTTAGCTCAGAAATCCTGCGTTCCAGGTATTTGACTGCTCGTATAAAGCCTGCCTCCTGTGCTTCTTCTCGCCCTGCTTCCGCCTCTGCTAAATCGATCCGAAGCTGGCTGAGTAGTTCATCTATCGAGAACGGGTCATTCACGCCCTCCGCCTCCAAACTGTTAATCCGGATGGAGAGGAGCGGAATTATTTTGTCCTGGTTCTGCAGTACAATTGAATTGTTCACTTCAAGTGCCCGTTGCTTAAGGTGAATGGCCTTGCCGTAAAACGCCTTCAACCCTGGGAGGTCTTCAGTCGAGGTGAGCCAGGAGGGACACGTTAAGCACTTGTTCGCGTGGTCGCAATCTCCAAGCAACAAGAGTCGGCCGCACCCACCAAGTGGTAGAGTCTGGCCACGTATTCCTTTTCGCAGCAACTGGACGTTGGGTGCATTCGCGCGCGAATCTCCGTGGACAATCTGGCCCTGGTAATCGACCGTCTTGCGCTTGCGTCTGGCCCGTTCGAGATCCTCAGCTACTTGCTCATCACGCTTTTGCGCGTAGATCTGCGTCATCATGAGCGAATGGTGACCAAACAAGCGACTGATGATATCGATAGGCACGTCGTCATTGATTAGTCTCATTCCGACCGTATGACGGAATTGATGGGTCTTGAAGCGATACAGCTCGCCTTTGGCGTCGCGAATGTTCTGTTCCCGGGCCCATCTATTAAGAATATGGGTGAAGGTGCCTATTTTGAAAGGTAAAAGGTGTGATTTGATGCTAGGAAAGAGGTAAGGACTTTCGACTCCGTGTTGTTCGCGTATGAATTGCTGCTGTGTCTGGATAGTTTTGATGACTGCTTCTTCAACGATTGGGATAATGTGCTCTTGCTTGGACTTTATCTGATAGAAGTGGAGAAACCTGTGTTGTTTATCCTCGCATGTAAAGCAGTTAAGAGGTAAACTACAGCATTCATTAATACGCAACCCACATTCAAGGAGAATGACGACCATACGAAGAATGGTGGTTGGCAGCGCATTTAAATGTTCTCTTAGTTGTGCAAGCACTCCATTTGGGATTTCACGTGACTGTCCTTGCAGTATCTTCGGAAAATCATCATTATAGATGACCCGTTCTCTTGGCACTTCTGCCATTTCTAATCGAAATGCACAAGTTTCAAGAAAGACTCGGAGGCCGCTCAATAATTTTGATCTCCGGACATCACTAATCTTTTCCTCACGCAAAAATCTAATATATTGAACCATCAACGCCCGATCAATGGCTGGCGTTGATATGAGTGCTTCCGGATATCTTTTTGTGAGGAATTCAGAGAATTTTAGTACATGTTCCAACTTCGCGTAACAATCTCCTGGGCTATTTACTACGATATTATACTTCATGAACTCCCTGGTAAGACAACGTAGCCATGGTTGGGCGATGAGGGTAAAATTCAAAAGACGAATTCCTCCCGCTAAATTGACTGCCAGCCCCATCTTACGCATATCCCAGATCTCTCTTTCTGTTTCTGGGCGGTCATCATATGCCTCGCGGATGGTGGCAAAGATTTGACGAAGCAGGGTGATACGTCTATCTTCAGCAGCATACTCAATGTATTCCTGATTTGCTAGCAGGGATTTCTTCTTTCTGTGTTTGAAGTGCCCAGATTGTTTCAGGTAATCCCGAAAAGACAACTCCCACTCTTCTAGTGTCTTCTCCATTAATGATTGAATAGATGGAGTGTAATGATTGAGCCATTCCATGAGGAGTGTGAGGCTTGTAACAAATTCACCATGATCGGCATTTATCTTGCACCTGCCAGTATCAAACTTTTTCCATATAGCGTATTTTACCTCTGTTTTAAGCGAAGGAGAGCTGAGCATAAACCGCAGATACCGGGTACTGCGCTTTCGATTGGAAGGCGTGAAGATCCAAGTATCTTCTGCCCAACTGCCAACCAAAAGTTCCTGCAAGGCCTTCTGCTTTTCTTCAGACCATTGCACAGGTTCACTGTTCATCGACATCGTTCCTGCTCTTTCTTGCTTCTGCATCCTCCAGTTCCTTCCTCAGGTCCTCAGCGGTCAAATGAACGTAAATGTCATGGGTCGTCTGAATACTATTATGACCGAGAAGAGGAGATACGGTTGAAAGGGGGAGTTTATCATCGCGAATCCATTCCGTCGCCCGTGTGTGTCGGAACATGTGTGGCGTTACTTGTATTCCCGTCTTTTTGCACAAGCGGTGGAAGAGAGACATAACCGTTTCATAGGTCATCGGGTGGCCGATCTTACCGTCCCAGAGGTTCACGAAAACGTAGTCGGGTAAATGATCTGCCTCAAGAGCATTTAAGTCTTCGACAAGATAGTCCGTATAAAGTTGCATAAGGTCGGTCTTGGCTGGAATAATGTATTCACTCCGCGTTTTGGCCCGCATGCCATTTGCGTTGTCGTCTCGTGGAATAATATGGATCTTCCCGTTCTCAACACTGATGTCGCTATGACGCAATCCAAGAGCCTGACCAATCCTCATTCCGGTTTCATACAAGAGCGCCAGAAGAAATTTGTCTCTGACATGGGTGCAAACATTGATGATCGCCTGCACTTGCTCGCTCGTCAATATCTTGATGAGGTTCTCCCCGCGTTTCACCTTCACGTTTCTTGTTCGCACGAGCTGTGCCCTGACCATGCCATACAGCATTGGTTTGTATCTTCGAATTGGCATAGTCACGAAACTGTAGAGAGGTAAGTCAGGCACACTTTTCATGCATATGTGAAATTCATAAAAGACATGGATGGCAGTTAAGATCTGGTCGATAGTGGCGTCGGTTCGCGCGGCTTTATAAACCTTCATGGATCTCATGCTCGGTAGAGGGTTCCTTAGCCAGGAAATAAATGCTGCCAAATGAGCTATATCCACGTCTTTCCAATCCAGGCGTTCGTCTCGTAGGTACTCCCAGAATAGTTTGAGGTGGTGTGCGGTTGCCCGTACTGTGTTGGGAGAGCGACCGAGGTCCTCCATGAATTTGAGGAAAACGAGTATGGGCTTTACCGGTAGGAAATCATCACCGAGCACGATCCAAGACGAGCGGTTGGTATCGGGAGACCGAACTCTTTGAACTTTCACTGCCCCACTACCTTCTTCACATCACTTACGTTGCAGAACTGCTTCTCAAATATATTATACGAAGGAGGCAAAATGTCATCATGTATACTGTGTATACGTTGTGAGTGGTTAGGTAATCCGGTACAGATTTCGTTGTGTTATCAGATGGCTAGTCTCTACTTTCCTCACCTCACCATCGTCTTCTCTCCACTCAAAGCATTGATGCGCGATCAATGTCAACGCTGCAACGATATTTATAACATCCCAGCTGCCATCGTGAGTTCGGACTTTTCCCCAGAAGAGAATAGAGCAACGCTGGCACAGGCGATAGAAGGTCACTGCAAAATACTGTTCATTGCCCCGGAACGCCTGGATAATGCCGTTTGGCAAACATATGTGCTCAAAATGCGTATAAGTATGGTGGTGATTGACGAGGCGCACTGCATCTCGACCTGGGGACACGACTTTCGTCCTCAGTATCGTCGCATCGCTTCTATGCTGACGGCTCTTCCCAGGCATATGCCTGTTCTCGCTCTCACTGCGACGGCGAATAAACGTGTCGAGCAGGACATTCTTGAGCAGTTGGGAGCAGGTGTCCAGGTCATACGAGGCAGCATGCAGCGCCCCAACCTGTACTTGAACGTAGTTACCCTACAAGGTGACCGGGAAAAGCTGGCTTATTTGGGAGAAATGCTTCCCCGCTGCCCTGGGACAGGTGTTATCTATACCGCTACAAAACACGATGCAGAAATGGTGGCGGCATTTCTCAATAGTCAGGGCATAGTGTCAGAGTACTACCATGCAGGGCGAGAAGATGCTGTGCGCCAGGATATCGAAAAGAAGTGGATGGCAAACCAATATAGGGTGGTGTGCTCGACCAATGCCCTTGGCATGGGCATCGACAAACACGACCTGCGTTTTGTCATCCATTATCATATGCCAGCGTCACCCATTCATTACTATCAAGAAATGGGTAGAGCTGGCCGCGATGGAAAAGTGGCGTGGTGTATCCTGCTTTATGATCCCAGGGACCTGGATATACAAAAACACTTTATTCGCAACGCAAAGCCAGAAGGAAAATGTTACGAAGTCGTTTTGCAACGCTTAAGTGTAGAACAGCTGGGTTTATATGACATCGTACGCGAAACAGGCTTTGCACAGCCTGCGCTAGAAACTATTTTGGCTGACCTGGCAGAACAGGGCATGGTTGAGCGCAATGCTAGAGAGCGCACCTATAGTGCCACTATGAGTCTACGACAAATGGATTTCTCTGCCTATGATGCTGTCAGGCTGCAAAAAGAACGCGAATTAAGTGATATACAGAACTATGCACAAAAGGCGGAGTGCTACATGGAGTACCTTACTACGTATCTTGGGGATCAACCAGGTTATTCTTGTAGGTCATGTGGCCAGTGTCGCGCATCGAACTTTCCAGTTGTAAGATCATCAAAAAGAATGCAAGAAGCAGTAGTTTACTATCTAGAAGAGGCATTGCTGCCGCATATTGAAAGGCGTGGTGGGAAATCTCCAGCCCATGAAGCGGGGTGGTCGCTCGCATATCACGGTATCAGCCGTGTCGGGAAACTTGTCCGGGTTAGCAAGTATGAGGATGCCGGGCCATTTGCGCTCAGCCTTGTTACGCGCGCTGTTGAAATAATACGTAATCGCTATCCAATCGAGGCCATCAATGGTATAGTAAGTGTGCCCCCGACCAGGAGCGGTATGCTGGTCGAGAGCTTTGCGCGGCAGGTTGCCGCCCAGTTAGGCGTGGAATATTTAGCGGCGCTCAAAAAAGTGCGTATAACGCAAGAGCAGAAGTCTCTGAAGAATTGGCTGCAGAAGGCAGATAACGTCAAGGGAGCTTTTGCTGTCCGTTCTCCTGAGCAGATTGCGGGACGTGTATTACTTCTTATCGATGATATCTACGACTCAGGTTACATGATGCGTGAGGTTGCACAAACGCTGATGCGAGCAGGAGCAAAGATAGTCTATCCGTTCACTATAACACGAACTGCCCATTCGGATGACCAGTGAGGAGAAAACGATGGAGAGAAATTTACAAGAGCAAGCATACTGGCTCCTGCTGGTGTTTGAGAGCGGCCTGTCTACGCGCATTGTCAATGACATTCTTATAGCCTGGTGCTACCAGCTTGGGCGAACGCTCCAGGAATTCTTTGCGCTCGATTCCGGGGAATGGAGCGCAGCATGCAACCTCAAGCCGGAGATGATCGCGAAGCTCGAACAGGCTAAAGAAAAGCTCGCCGGGCAGGCATTTCTGGTGGAACAGTTGGCTCACGACCATATTCACCTGCTCACAGTCCTTGATGAGGCCTATCCAAGACTTCTCAAGTCGTCCCTCAAGCGTAATCAAACGCCCCCGGTACTCTTCTATGCAGGCGACTTAGGCATGCTCGAACGCACAACCATTGCTATCATTGGCTCTCGCAATGCAGGAGAAGCAAGTCTCGTATTCACTCGTGAAGTTGCCAGCTACCTGGCAGGGCAGGGAGCCAATGTAATTAGTGGCAATGCGCGTGGCGTTGATCGTGCCGCGTACGAAGGAGCAACCAGTGCAGAAGATGGGCATACAAGCGTTGTACTCCCACATGGCATCCGCAAACTCAGTGGTGTGCAGATGCGCAATTTGCAGCCAAAGATTGCAGCGGAAAAGGTATTATTGCTAAGTCAGTTCCATCCTGATGCGCAGTGGGTGGTCAGTCGTGCTATGGAGCGCAACAAAGTGGTGACAGGGCTGGCGCAAATAGTGATTGTTGCCGAGGCGGATACCAAAGGCGGGACCTGGGAGGGTGCTAATGGAGCGCTGAAACAAAAACGGCCATTATATGTACGCCAACCGGAGTCCTCTTCGTCGCTGCCAGGCAACGCGGCGTTGATCGAACATGGTGGTCATCCTCTACCCTGGCCAACGCAGGCGCTGGAGGATACTCTCTCTCCACTACTCCAGGAAAGCGCAGTGTTACAACAACAGCAGAATGATCGATAGTACAATACAAATTCTCTTATTCCTGTGCGAAACTTGAAACCATCGAAGAGTTTTGAATAAGATTGCATGTGAGTAAACCATCTTCATTTCCTTACAGGTTTGTTATCGACGCCAAGTTTTGACCAACGATTTGACAAATAATAGAATCAGAAGTATTGTGATTATAGACCTAAAAGCTCTTCTTAAGACCATCCAGGTTGGTTGAGTAAGACGTGTCAAAACTCGGATAACAACCATTACAAAATCATTGATTATACGTTGATATATATAGGCAGATCAATTTAAGCTGTGAAGTGTTTCTACTATTCTAATAGGATGAGCTGGTTTGGGCTGTAATTGCCTGTAAAATTCTCACTCTTTTGAAAGGCATTTGGCAGCATTATTCCGGTGAAAGCCAGCCAGATATACTTTGCACAATTAACGCTCTGCCACCCCACTCAAAGTTGTCTATTGTAGACACAGGTGGATTATGCATTTTTATTAAGGGAGGCTAAGCATCGACCATGGCTAAGCAAAGATCCTCAGATCAGGATGGGACCCGGTTTGCAGAAAATGCAGAACGATTGAAAGACCTGCGAAAGCGCGAGAGGCGTTTGCTAGAGGAGTTGGAAGAAAACCAGGAGGATGAAGCCGAAGCTCTAGAGCAGCTCCGCCGTTCAGGGGCACGCCTGGAAAAATTCAGATCGCGTCGAGAGCGCGTGGAATCCCGCCTGGAACGTATTCGACGGGAAATGAACGAACTGCGAGGAATCGAAGCAATCCCTCAACTATCAGAACCCGTGCCTGCCGCTCAAGAGGCACCCACGGAAACGGCCCCATCTTCCGCCACAAGCGCTCAAGAAGTGCCAACAGGGGAAGAAGTAGCTGTGCAAGGACCTTCACTTACTGAAATCGTAGTTGAAACAGATGCCGTTTACATAGAAGAAAATCTACCTATTGCAGAGGTAGGTCAAGAGGAAACTCTAGCTGAAACTGCAATAGAAGAAGCTCAGGCTGCTGAGGAAGAGGAAATGGTAGCCGAAGAAGCTGAAGCTGAGGCCGCTCACGCTGAAGAAGCTGCTGAGGAAGCTGAAGCTGAGGCCGCTCACGCTGAAGTCGAGGCGGCTATAGCAGAAGAGTCCGCCGAAGAGGCGAGAGCCACTGCTATTATAGCTGAATTCGAAGCAGTGCTGGCGGACGAAACTGCTGAAGAAGTTGCGGAGCTTGCACAGTTAGCAGAAGAGGAAGCTACCGAAGCTATTGCTCAAGCCGTTGCAGCGGAAGAGGCAGTCACTATAGCTGTGGCCACAGGTGAAGAACTAGAAAATGTCGTAGCCCGGGCTATTGAGGCAGAGGAAGCCGCCGACATTGCAATGGTGGCTGAGATGGAAGCGGAAGAGGCTGCTGAGGACGCAGAAGTTATTGCTCATCTTGCAGAGGAGGAAGCCGAAGAAGCCATTGCTCAAGCCATCCTGGCGGAAGAAATCGCTGAGGAGACCGAGGTCGAAGCGGCCGAAGTAGAAGCTGAGGCCGGGGAGGCTGAAGCCGAAGCCAGCGTTGCAGGAGCAGTAGCTGAAGAGGCGGAGAGCGAAGCAGCCGAGGCGGAAACAGAGGCCAGAGAGGTGGAGAGCGAAGCAGCTGTTGCTGTTGAGGTCGCTGAAGAAGCAGTCGAGGAGGCCGTGGCCTTGACCGCTGTTGCTGAAGAGGCAGCAGCCGTGGAGAGCGAAGCATCCGGGGCAGAGGCGATCGAAGCGGAGGAGGCCGCTGAAGAAGTGGAAGCAGAGGCGGCCGTCGCAGAAGCGGAAGCAATTGTCGCCGGAGAAGCCGCTGAGGAGGCGGAGAGCGAAGCGGCCAAAGCGGTTGAGGTCTCTGCTGAAGCAGAGACCGAGGCTATTGCAGCAGAAGAAGCGGCTGAGGAAGCGGGAGCAACTGGTACGAGAGAAGAACTAGAGGAAGCAAGCGCTTTGGCCGTTGCTGCCGAAGAGGCAGCAGGAGATGCACTGGTTGTGGCAGCACTCGCTGAAGAAGCTGCGGAAATTACGGAGGAAGTTGCTGTGGAGGCCGGGGCAGAGGCAACCGAAGCGGAGGAAGCTGCTGAAGAAGCGCAGGCGGAGGCAGCAGTCAAAGAAGAGATCGTTGCTGAAGCTCCTACCCAGACTATTGCAGCAGAAGAGGTGGCCGAGGGAGCAATGGCCTTGACCACTGTTGCTGAAGAGGCAGCCGCAGAAGAAGCAGAGATGGAAGCGGTGGTTGAAGAAGAGGCCGCTGCTGAAGCTCCTGTCCAGACCAGTGCAGCCGAAGAGGCGGCCGGAAGCGCGGAGGAGGCCGCTGAGGAGACGGAAGCAGAGGGGACGCTCGTGGAGGCTGAAACAATTGCCGCAGAAGAGGCCGTTACAGAAGCGAAAGGGGAGGCGACCGAAACGGAAGTAATTGCTGCGGAAGCGGAGGCCGGTGCTACTGCAACAAAAGAGGAGGGGTCAACTCAAGGCGACATAGTGGAAGAAGTGCCTGGCAAAACAGCCGTTGTAGAGGAACGGCATAGTGTGGTTGAAGAGGAAACTCCCCTTGATGAATCCTAGAGGGAACGTGAAACACTTACCCTCTCTCCGTAGCTGTAGAATCGTTGCTTGAGCCTGCAATGGAGCGTCACTTGAAAAGTCGATCCTTTTCCTCCGTCAACCGGCTCACACAACAAACGATGAGAGGGAGTGTGTCAAGCATACTGGTTTCTCCCCCTCGACAGTATTAGTTATGCGGGTCTGGACGGGGCATTAGAGGATGATGCGGAAAAGCTGTATGTCAGCGCATACCCATGCGGAGCGCCCCATCCAG
>WNGQ01003613.1_pt1 | contig 16543 bp, 17 predicted proteins | sample 5407661 | NCBI WGS metagenome assembly WNGQ01 (sample SAMN13153382, study PRJNA577476) | soil metagenome | isolation source: 60 cm soil or saprolite under Garry oak tree replicate 2 | place: USA:California | collected 2016-06-15 | reverse complement strand
AAGGCTTTCCTTCAAGCCTTTGATCAGAAGATCCCAGCGCGCGAAGTTCGGGGGAAACATGCGGCCGAAAAAATGCGCCGCGTTGGCGAGGCCGCTCGCGATCCGCTCCGCCGACACGTCGAGCTGCGCGCATGCATAGACGACGTATGCCGCGAGCGCGAGCCAACCCACGCGCGCCCACGTCCGGGACCGGAATGGGGGGGCGGTTGCGGCCGGGGTCATCACTGCGGGCGCATCATTGGAGCCAGTCCTCTCCCCCGTAGATCGTCTTGAGCGTAGCGTCCGACAGATTTCCGGGCGGGCCATCGAAAACCACGCTGCCGGCGGACATGCCGATGATGCGATCGGCAAAGCGTTTCGCGAGCTCGACGTCGTGCATGTTGATGACGACCGGAATGTCGCGATCGCGGGCGATGTCGGCGAGCAGCTGCATGATTTCGACGGAGGTCTTCGGGTCGAGCGAGGAGGTCGGCTCGTCGGCGAGCAGCACCGCGGGCTGCTGCATCACGGCACGAGCGATACCGACGCGCTGTCGCTGGCCGCCGGAGAGCGAGTCGGCGCGGCTTTGCGCGAAGCCGGACAAGCCGACGACCTCGAGCAGCTCGAAAGCCCGGGCGATGTCCTCGGGAGGAAACTTGCGCCGCCAGGCGCGCCACGCCGAGACGTAACCCAGCCGGCCCGAGAGCACGTTCTCCATCACCGTCAGGCGCTCGACCAGGTTGTACTCCTGGAAAACCATGCCGATGCGCCGTCGCACCAGCCGCAACGCCTTGCGCGGCAGTCGCACGAGATCCTCGCCGTCGAGCACGACGGCGCCCGCGCTTGGTTCGACCAGCCGATTGATGCAGCGGATCAGTGTGCTCTTACCCGTCCCCGACGGGCCAATGATCGCGGTGATGCCGCGGGCGGCGATATCGAGACTGATGTCGTTAAGGACGGGCTTGCCGCGAACGTACGACTTGGAAAGATGCTTCAGCGACAGCATGGCGCACTATGCGGACTGCTCGGACATGGCATTAGGATACACCAGCCGGCGCGTGGAGGTACCGGCTCGGCCCGTCGCGGCTGCAACGCCTCCAACTTGGATCCCGGCCTTCGCCGGGATGACGAAACCGTTTCCGATCGCCGCGAGGCTTCGCCTCTTGCTCTCGGACATCCGCGTCACTTCTTCTTCGCCGCTTCGGCCGCCTCCCGCGCGGTTTCCTTTTCGTACGACGCCTTGTCGAAGCTGCCGCCCGAGCCCTTGGCTACATCGCGGACGACGGCCCACGTGGTCTTGTAGTTGATCGGGAAGAAGCGATCGGCGCCGTCGAACGCCTTCTGCATTTCCGGGGGGAACCGATAGTCGTAGAAGCAGCCGAGCATCTTGTCGACAAGCTTGGGCTCGAGATCGTGCGCGTAGGCGAACGACGAGGTCGGGAATTTCTGGCTGCGATAGATGATCCGGAAGTCCGATTCCTTCACCTGCCCGCGCTCGGCCATGCGGTGGAAGACGTCGGAGGCGACCGCGCCGGCGTCGTAGTCGCCCGAATTGACGCCCATCACCGACTGGTCGTGCTTGCCGGAAAAGATGATCTTATAGTCCTTATCGGGCGTCAGCCCTTCGCCTGGGAAGAGTGCCATCGGCGCCATATGGCCGGAATTCGACGACGGCGAGGTGTGCGCAACTTTCTTGCCCTTGAGGTCGGACATTCTCTGATACGGTGAGGTTGCCTTGACGATGACGATCAGGTTGTAGCCCTGAAACTCCTTCGCGGTTCCCTTGACCGCGAACGGTACCGCACCCGCCAGATTGACGGCGAAGGCCGTCGGTCCGGTCGAAAAACCGGCGACGTGCAGGCGTCCCGAACGCATTGCTTCGATCTCGGCGGCGTTCGACTGCACCTGATAGAAGACCACTTTCTTGTCCAGGCACTTGGCGAGATGCGTCGTGAACGGCTTGAAGATGTTCTCGTAGACCGCGGGATCCTCGACCGGCGTGTAGGTGAACACGATCGTCGACGGGTTCTTCCACTTCTTCGCATCGGCGGGAGGATCTGCGACCATGTCGTTGTTCTCGTCGCAATACATCGCATCGAGCTCGCCGCGATGCTTGCAGGCGTCCGCGGCGTATGCGCCAAGCGACACAAAAAGCACGACGAGGCCGGCGGCCAGGGGCGAACATTTCTTCATCGAAATCCTCCTTGAATCGGGCCGCACTGCCCAAGGCGGCTTCGGGCGGCATTGTCGCATACATCGAGTGCGACTTATCCCCGCGGAGACGGCGACGAGCCGAGGGCAAAAATGCGATAATTCGCGGCCCATGCAACCGCTCCAGATAGCAATCCTGGCCGCCGGCAAGGGTAAGCGGATGCACTCCGTGCTGCCCAAGGTGCTGCATACGCTCGCCGGCAAGCCGCTGCTCGCGCACGTGCTTGCAACCGCGCGCGCGATGGCTCCGCGGGCGATATGCGTCGTCGAAGGCTCAGGCGACGCGGTGCGCCAGCGTTTTCCCGATCCCGACCTCGTCTGGGCGCGCCAGGACCCGCCGCGCGGCACCGGCGATGCGCTGCGCTGCGCGCTTAGCCAGCTGCCGCCGGACGGAGTAACGCTGGTGCTGTTCGGCGCCGATCCGCTCGCGCGCGCGGCGACGCTCGCCGAGGTTGTCGAGCACGCGCGGCACGGCGCGTTGTCGCTGCTTACCGTCGATCTGGACGATCCGGCCGGCTACGGACGCATCGTGCGTTCCGCCGACGGCACGGTCGCTGCCATCGTGGAGCACAACGAAGCCACTCCGGAGCAGCAGGCGATTCGCGAGGTCAATACGGGAGTCATGGCGGCGCCGACCAGCGCGTTCGCGCGCTGGCTCGCGGCCATCCGCGCCGACAACGCGGTCGGCGAATATTTCCTGACCGATGTCATCGCGCTCGCCGTCGGCGACGGAGTGAAGGTGGCGACGACGAGTGCTGCGGATGTGACCGAGGGGCTGGGCGTCAACAGCCGGCGTGATCTGGCGGAGATCGAGCGGCGCTATCAGCGGCTTCAGGCCGACGCTCTTCTCGACGCTGGCGTGACGCTGGCGGACCCCGCGCGCATCGACGTGCGCGGAACGCTTGCCTGCGGTCGCGACGTGACGATCGATCCCGGCTGCCTTTTCGAGGGCGCTGTGACGTTGGGCGACGATGTGGTCATTGGCCCGAATTGCGTGATCCGGAATGCGCAAATCGGTCCAGGCACGGCGATTGCCGCCTTCTCGCACATCGACGACGCGCGAATCGGCTCGCGCTGCCGGGTCGGTCCGTACGCGCGGATCCGTCCGGCGAGCGTCCTCGCCGACGAAGTTCACATCGGCAATTTCGTGGAGGTGAAGGCGAGCATCCTGGGCGCGGGGAGCAAGGCGAACCATCTCGCGTACGTGGGAGACACCACCGTCGGCCGCGACGTCAACATCGGCGCAGGGACGATCACGTGCAACTACGACGGCGCGAACAAGCACCGCACGGTGATCGAGGACGACGTGCACATCGGCTCGGACACCCAGCTCGTTGCGCCGGTGACGGTCGGGCGTGGCGCGACGATCGGCGCCGGAACGACCGTGTGGAAGGACGTTCCGCCCGGAACGCTGGCGATCAACGAAAAGACCCAGGTCGCGCGAAGCGGCTGGAAACGACCGAAGAAAGGATAGGCTATGTGCGGCATCGTCGGCGCAGTCGCGCGCGAAAACGTCGTCCCAACGTTGATCGAGGGTATCCGCCGGCTCGAATATCGCGGCTACGATTCAACCGGGCTCGCCGTCGTCAACGGAACCCTTCAGCGGCTGGTCAGCACCGCGCGCGTCGCCGACCTTGCGGCGCAGGCCGCGACGACGAGGATTGCCGGAACCACCGGCATTTCGCATACGCGCTGGGCCACGCACGGCGCACCCACGTCGGCGAACGCGCATCCGCACACCAGCCACGACGAGATAGCGGTCGTCCACAACGGCATCATCGAGAACTTCGAAGTCCTGCGCGAACGCCTCCAGGAACAGGGCTATCGTTTCGTCACCCAGACCGACAGCGAGGTGATCGCGCATCTGATCCATGCTCACTACAGCGGGGACCTGCTCGAGGCGGTGAAGAAGACGATCGCCGAGTTCCGCGGCGCGTATGCGATCGCGGCGATCAGCACGCGCGAGCCCGGGCGCATCATCGGCGCGCGCGCCGGAAGCCCGCTGCTGGTTGGTATCGCGGATCACGATCACTATCTCGCCTCCGACGCGAGCGCACTCTCCTCCGTGACGCGGCGCGTGGTCTACCTGGAAGAAGGCGACATCGCCGACGTCACGCTGAGCGCCTACGCCATCTATGACGCAGCCGGAGCTTTGGCGATCAGGCCGGTGACGACGGTGGAAATTTCGCGCGACGCGGGCGAGCTCGGGCCCTATCGCCACTTCATGCAGAAGGAGATCTTCGAGCAGCCGCGAGCGATCGCTGACACGCTGGAAAGCGTCAGCAGCATCGGTCCGGAGCTGTTCGGCGAGCGGGCGGCGGAGATACTGGCCGGTGTGGACTCGGTGCACTTGCTCGCCTGCGGGACGAGCTACTACTCGGGGCTGGTGGCGAGGCTATGGCTGGAAACCGTCGCCGGGTTGCCCGCGCAGGCGGAAATCTCGAGCGAATATCGCTACCGCGACAGCGTGCCGCACCCCAACGCGCTGGTCGTGGTCGTCTCGCAATCGGGCGAGACCGCCGACACGCTCTCCGCGCTCAAGCACGCCAAGGCGCTCGGGCATCGCCATACGCTCGCGATCTGCAACGTCGCTACCAGCTCGATGGTGCGCCAGACGGAGCTGACCTTCCTTACCCGTGCGGGTGCGGAGATCGGCGTCGCGTCGACCAAGGCGTTCACGACGCAGCTCGTCGCGCACTTCCTGTTGACGCTGACGCTGGCCAAGCAGCGCGGCAGGCTCGCTCCTGAGGTCGAGGCGCGCTGGCTCGCCGGCTTGCGGCACCTTCCCGCGGCGATACAGTCCGTTCTCGCGCTCGAGCCGGCAATCATCGCCTGGGCGGAGCAGTTTGCGAAAAAGCAGAACGCGCTGTTCCTCGGACGCGGTCTGCACTACCCGATCGCGCTGGAAGGCGCGTTGAAGCTGAAGGAAATCTCCTACATCCACGGCGAGGCCTATCCGGCGGGCGAGCTCAAGCATGGGCCCCTCGCGCTCGTCGATTCGAGCATGCCGGTGGTCGCGATCGCGCCCAACGACACGCTGCTCGAAAAGCTCAAGTCCAACCTGCAGGAGGTCCGCGCCCGAGGCGGCGAGCTTTACGTCGTCGCCGACGCCGACAGCCACATCCAGTCGAGCGAGGGCATTCATGTGCTGCGTCTGCCCGAGCACGCGGGACTCCTCTCGCCGATCGTGCACACGATCCCGCTGCAACTCCTCGCGTATCACACGGCGGTGATTCGCGGCACCGACGTGGACAAGCCGCGGAATCTGGCGAAATCGGTGACGGTTGAATGACGGATTGGCGGGAGCCTGCGTGCTAGCAGGCATCCCTTCGCCGAAGCACGCGACCGAACGACAGTAATCGCTTCGATGGTGAAATCGCGCGCGCAGTTCCGGTTGCGCATCACCCGGGGCGAGGATATCGCGGTGGGTCCGGGTAAGGTCGATCTCCTCGAAGCGATTGCGGCCACCGGCTCGATTACCGCCGCAGCGCGCCGATTGGGTATGTCGTACCGCCGCGCCTGGCTCCTCGTCGACACCATGAACCGTTGCTTCAAGAACCCCGTCGTCGACGCCGAGGCCGGCGGAAGCCGCGGCGGGGGAACGCAGCTCACCGCAGTGGGCGCCGAGGCGCTGCAACGCTATCGCAAAATGGAGAAACTCGCCGCGAGCGCGGCGGCCATCGAGTTGCGCAAGCTGCAGCGGCTGTTGCGTTAGAACTGATCCCCGAGATTCGCGCTCCGCGCTCACCGCCGGGCTACGCGTAGCCCACGCTTCGCCGGTCGAAGGATACCGCCTTGATCAGCGCGTACACGCGTTGCCCCTCGGCGAGCGCCATCTGATCGCGCGAGCGGCGGGTGATGCGCGCGAGAAGCGACGCGTCACCGACGCGCAGCCGCACGTCGACGATGGGGCCGTCCTCGGCGCTGAACGCGGCGATCTCTCCTTCCAGGATGTTGACGATGCTCATCGCCGCAGGGCGCGCGAGCGCGAGCGAAACGTCTCGCGCGCGGATGCGCACGCGCACGCGCTCGCCGACCAGCCCCTCGACGCTCGGGACGAGCAGGTCGCCGCCGTTGAAACGAAGCGTCGTGAGCTCGTACGCGGAATCGTGCGCGGCGACGACGGTATCGATCACCGCACCCGCCTCGTAGCGACCGGTCTGCGGACGCAGATCGAGGCGGGTCATGACCTCGTCGATGTCGCCGACCGCGATCGCTTTCCCATCCGACAGCAGCACGACGGTGTCGGCGAGGCGCGTGATCTCCGCGACCGAGTGGCTGACGTAGACGATGGGTATCGAGAGCTCGTCGCGCAGGAGCTCGATGTAGCGCAGCACCTCGTCGCGGCGCTGCAAGTCGAGCGACGCGAGCGGCTCGTCCATCAGCAGCAACCGCGGCTGGGCGAGCAGCGCGCGGCCGATCGCCACGCGCTGCTTCTCGCCGCCTGAGAGCGCGTCGGGCAACCGGTGCAGGAGCCCATTGAGGCCCAGGAGATCGATCACGTGCCTGGGCTCGATGAGGCGCTCGCCGTGCGGCGCGCGACCAAAGCCGTAGAGGAGGTTGGCCTCGACGTGCAGATGCGGAAAGAGCAGGTCGTCCTGAAAGACGTAGCCGAGCCTTCGCCGCTCCGGCGGCAAATCGATGCCGTGTTCGCTGTCGAACAGCGTCGCGCCGTTGACAATGACCCGGCCGCGCTCCGGACGGCTGATTCCCGCCAGCGCGTTGACGAGGCTCGTCTTCCCGGAACCCGAGCGCCCGAACAGACCGACGACCGGCGCTTCGGCTCGAAACGCGACGTCGAGGCGGAACTCGCCCAAGCGCTGCGACAAATCGACGTCGATCATGCGCCGCCTCCGCGGGGACGCCGAGCCAGCCACTCCGCCGCGACCAGCGCCACGAGCGACAGCAACACTGCGATGATCGACAGGCGCCAGGCCTGGGCGTCGCCGCCGGGAACCTGGGTCAACGTGTAGATCGCCAACGGCAAGGTCTGAGTCTCGCCCGGAATGTTGGACACGAAAGTGATCGTCGCGCCGAACTCGCCGAGGCTCCGCGCGAAGGAGAGCACCACGCCGGTGACGATGCCCGGCAGCGCGAGCGGCAACGTGACCGACAAGAACACGGAGACGGGCGAGCCGCCGAGCGTTCGCGCCACGGTCTCGAATCGCCGGTCGATCGCCGCGAACGACAGACGGATGGCGCGCACCATCAGCGGAAAACCCATGATCGCCGCTGCCAGAGCCGCGCCGGTCCAACGGAATGCAAACACGATGCCGAACCAGGCGTCGAGCCACGAGCCGATCGCGCCGCGTTTGCCGAACAGCGTCAGCAGGGCGAAACCGACGACGACCGGCGGGAGCACCAGCGGCAGGTGCACGACGGCGTCGAGGAGGATCTTGCCGGGAAACCGACCGCGCGCCAGAACATACGCGACCAGGATCGCGGGCGGCAGGCTGAAGACGACGCTGGTCAGCGCGACTTTCAGGCTGAGCAGGACGATGCCGAGCTCGTCGCCGCTCAGGCCCATCGGCAAGCGTTACAGCGCGGTGAAGCCATACTTTTCCCAGACCGGACGGGCGGGACCCGAGCGCAGGAAGTCCAACAACGCTTTCGCGGCGGGCCCCTTCTGCGGCGCGACGAGCGCTCCGGGATAGACGATCGGTGAGTGCGTCGCTTCGGCGAACGTATCGACGATGCGCACGCCCTGCTCCGCCCGCGCATCGCTCTTGTAGACGATGCCGAGCGCGGCTTCTCCCCGCGCGACGAGCGATAACGCCGCGCGTACGTTTTCGGTGCGCGCGGTCTGCCGCTCCACGCTTGCCCAGGCTCCGAGCGCTGTCAGCGCCGCCTTGCCATACTTCCCTGCGGGTACGCTGTCGGGGTTGGCCATCGCCAGCTTCTCGCTGCCGAGCGCGGCGGCGAGATCGAAGTTCGGCGCAATCCGCAGCGCCGTCTTGCTTGTCGCCGGCGCGATCAGCACCAGCTCGTTGTGGAGCAGGTTCGTGCGCGAGCCCGACACCAGGCGGCTGCGTTGTTCGAGGTAGTCCATCCAGTCGAGGTCCGCGGAGATGAAAACATCGGCCGGCGCGCCGGCGTCGATCTGTCTCGCTAGCGCGTTGCTGCCTCCATAGGATAGGACCACCTTGTTGCCGGTGCCCGCTTCGAAGCGCCTTGCCTGCTCGTCCATCGCCTCCTTGAGACTCGCCGCGGCAAAGACGGTGACCGTCGCACCAGTGGCGAGTGGGACGGCGATGAAACACGACATTAGCGCTGCGACCAACACCGTGACGCGGCGCACGATCGTCTCCCGGGAAAGTCGCATAGGGCAATATACCGTCGTATATAACGAGAGGCAACCTACGCACGGTGGATTAGGCTACTGTCCGAACATCCACCGCGGGCTCACGCGCCTGGATCTTCCCCATTGGGATAGAAGAGCTGCTCGCCGTTGATCTTGTAAGCGGCGATCGTCTTCTGGCCCGCGGGTGAAACGAGCCAGTCGATGAACTGCTGCCCGAGCTCTTTCTTGACCGCCGGATGCTTCTCCGGGTTGACCAGCATCACCCCGTATTGGTTGAACAGCCGCTTGTCGCCCTCGACCAGGATGGTGAGCTCACCCCGGTTCTTGAATGCCAGCCAGGTGCCCCGGTCGGCGAGGATGTACGCGCCCATCGACGTCGCGGTGTTGAGCGCGGGCCCCATGCCCTGACCCGTGTCGCGATACCAGGGGCCCTTGGCCTTGTCGAGATCGATGCCGGAGGCTTTCCACAGGTCCAACTCGGCCACGTGCGTTCCGCTGCGGTCGCCACGGGAAACGAATGGGGCTTGCGCCGCCTGGACCTTCTTCAGCGCCGCGAGGATGTCCTTCCCACCTGCGATCTTCGCCGGGTCGCCTTTCGGGCCGACCAGGATGAAGTCGTTGTACATCACGGGGAAGCGCTTCACGCCCTGCCCTTCGGCGAGAAATTTTTCCTCCGCGGCTCGCGCGTGCACGAAGACGACGTCGGCGTCGCCGCGGCGCCCGACGTCCAGCGCCTGTCCGGTACCAAGCGCGACCACGCGCACTTTGACACCCGTCTCTCTCTCGTAGATCGGCAGCATGTAGCCGAAAAGACCGGATTGCTCCGTCGACGTCGTCGACGCCACCGTGATGAAGCGCTCCTGCGCCTGCGCGTCGACGCCGAAGCAAAGCAGCACTGCGCCCAGGAACAAGCGACGGACCATTACCAAGGCAACTCTCCTTCCACAAATTGCGCCGCTTCGGCCGAGGCCGGCTGCTTGAAGAACCGATCGACGGGCGCGCGCTCGAGCGCTCGCCCCTGGTGCAGGAACAGGATTTCGTCGCCGAGACGCCGCGCCTGGCCGAGGTTGTGCGTGACCATCACGATCTTGGTGCCCGCGGCGTGCATGGCGCCGACGACACGCTCGATCTCGTGCGTCGCGCCGGGATCGAGATTGGCCGCCGGTTCGTCGAGAAACAGGACTTCCGGGTGGAGCGCCCACGCGCGCGCCAGCGCCACGCGCTGCTGCTCGCCGCCGGAGAGCACCCGCGCAGGATGTGCTGCGAGCGCATCGAGCCCGACTTTGTGCAAGGCCTCGCGGGCCCGCGCTTGGCGCGGCCCCGCGGCAACGCCGGCGACAGCCAGCGCGTAGGTGATGTTGGCGAGCACCGAGCGGCGCAGGAGCACCGGACGCTGGAACACCATGGCCTGACGCCTCGGCTCGCCCGGCAGTTCCGGCGCGTTCCAGACGATGGTTCCCGATGTCGGCTGGAGCAGCCCATGGCACAGTCGCAGCAGGACGCTCTTGCCCGCGCCGTTGGGCCCGATGATCACCGTCCGTGACCCGGCTTCCAGCGTCAGCGATACGCCGTCGATGATGCGGCGCCCGGCGACCGCGAAGACCACGTCTTCGAGCCGTAACGGAAGCAGCGAACGCGGCGCGCGCACGGCCGAGGTCATCCATACCGCCGCTGCGCCGTCTCCTTGACGACATAGGCGGCGGCGTTGAGAACGAGGACGATGGTGACCAGGATCATCCCCAGGCCGAGCGCGAGCGGCAGGTCGCCTTTGCTGGTTTCGAGCGCGATCGCGGTGGTCATGACCCGCGTCACGCCGTCGATGTTCCCGCCGACGATGATCACGGCGCCGACTTCGGCCGCGGCGCGGCCGAAGCCGGCGAGCACGATCGTGACCAGCGAGAAGCGGAGGTCCCAGAGCAGTGTAAGCGCGGCGCCGAATCGCCTCTCGCCCAGCGAGCGCAGCTGCTCGCGATATTCGTCCCACGCGTCCTCGACCACCTGGCGCGACAGCGCGGCGACGATCGGCGTGATCAGGATGGTTTGCGCGATCACCATTGCGGTCGGCGTGAACAGCAGCCCCAATGCGCCGAGCGGACCGGCGCGCGACAGCAGGAGGTAGACGGCCAGACCGACGACGACCGGCGGCAGGCCCATCAGCGCGTTGAGAACGACGACCACGGCGCGCCGTCCCGGGAAGCGGCTGACCGCGAGCGCGGCGCCCACGGGCAAGCCGACGAAGCACGAGATCGCGACCGCGGTGAGGCTCACGCGCAGGCTCAACAGAACGATGTCGAGCAGCTTCGGGTCCGCGCCGGCGACTAGCCGCAGTGCCTGCGCCGCCGCTTCGGCGACCGAGCTCATGGCGCTTGGCGAGACGAGCCGAGGCGGCTACTATATGTTATGACGTGCATATATCGGGTGCGTCGCCAAGGACAAGAAGACCGATCATAACGGCAGCAGGTCTCAAGCCATATATGCAATCAAGTGCATAATGCGCGTCGCACCGACACTGTCGTGGACGCTCGCGACCGACCCGGCCGAAGTGCTCGACCCGCGCCTCGCGCCGCTGCTGCAGGCCATCGCCGCAACCGGGTCGCTCGCCTCTGCGGTCGCGGATTGCCGCGTCTCCTATCGCGCCGCGTGGGGCCTGCTGCGGGAGCAACAGCGCAAGCTGGGGGCTCCGTTGGTCGTCCTCGAGCGGGGACGGGGTGCCCGTCTCGCCCCCGCGGGCGAGAGACTCCTGGCCGGACAACGTGCGGCCGAAGCGCGGCTCGCCCGGATTCTCGCGGGGCTGTCGGTCGAGCTCACGACGCGAGCCGTGCCCAAGGCTTCACCGGCCAGCGCGCAGCTCTCCATCGCTGCCAGTCACGACCTGGCGCTGGCCGCGCTGCGCGACGCCTTGCCGGAGACGGTGCGGCTGGCGCTCGACCTCGCCTTCATGGGTAGCCTGCACGCCCTCGAGCAATTCGCGGCCGGCCAGGTCGATATGGCGGGTTTCCACGTCGCTCCGAGTCTTCACCAGGCCAGCGATCTCGCGCCGTTCCGGCGGCTCCTTCACGCGCGCCGCGACCGGCTGATCCGGCTTGCCGATCGCGATCAGGGATTCATCCTGCCGCGCGGCAATCCTGCGCGCATCCGCAGCTTTCGGGACCTGGCGCGCGCGCGGCTGCGCTTCGTCAATCGCCAGCGCGGCTCGGGCACGCGGCTGCTGATCGATCGTCTGCTTGCCGATGAAGGCGCCGACGTGGCCTCGCTTGTTGGCTATGCGAACGAGGAGTTCACCCATGCCGCCGTCGCGGCGACGGTGGCGTCCGGCGCCGCGGACGCGGCCTTCGGCCTGCGTGCCGCGGCAGCGGAGTACGGACTGGCGTTCGTGCCCCGCATCCGCGAGCGCTATTACCTGGCCGTGCACGCCAGGGCGCTCGCCACACCTGCCGTTGCCACGCTCATCGCCGCGCTGCAGGGTGTTCTCTTCGAGCGCATCGTCCGCCGGCTGCCCGGATATCGCGGCCAAGGCGCCGGAACGGTGCTGGGGATCGACGCGCTCGGTTCGTAGCCCGGGATGAGCGGCAGCGAACCGCGGAGCTACCCGACACGGACGCAACCCGGGCATCGCGCTTCGCGCTCGGCCCGGGCTACGGTACGATGGCGCTCCCCTGCGCCGCGGCTCCATTCATGGAATTCGCCTTCGTCGTCGACCCGCTCGATTCGCTCAAAGCCTACAAGGACACGAGCGTGGCCATGATGCGCGCGCTCCAGAAGCGCGGCCATGCGCTCTTCGCGCTGGAGCAGCGCGAGGTGTTCTGGGATGGAGGGGGCGCGCGGGCGACCTGCCGACCGCTGACGGTTGGCGACGACGATCATCATTGGTTCGAGACCGGCGCCGCGCTCGTGCGTCCGCTCGAGACCTTCGCGGCGGTATTGATGCGCAAAGACCCGCCTTTCGACATGGAGTACGTCTATTCGACGTATCTGCTAGAGACCGCCGAAGCACGTGGGGCCTGCGTTTTCAACCGGCCCCGCGCGTTGCGCGACTACAACGAGAAGATGGCGATCGCGAGCTTCCCCGAATTCATCGTCCCGACGCTCGTCACGCGTGACGCGGAGCTGTTGGGCGAGTTCATCGACGAGCACGGGGACGTGATCCTGAAACCGCTCGACGGCATGGGCGGAACGTCGGTGTTCCGCGTGCGCGAGGACGATCCGAACCGCAACGTGATCGTCGAGACCGTCGGGCACCGCGGCGCCCGCACGGTGATGGCGCAGCGCTTCATCCCGGAGATCGCCGACGGCGACAAGCGAATTCTGCTGATCGCCGGCGAGCCCGTGCCGCACGCGCTGGCGCGCATTCCCAAACCTGGGGAGACCCGCGGCAACCTGGCCGCGGGCGGCCGCGGCGTGGCCCGCCCGCTCTCGCCACGAGACCGGCAGATTGCGCAAGCCGTCGGCGCGAAGCTGTGGGCCGAGGGCATGCTCGTGGTCGGCCTCGACGTCATCGGCGACTATCTCACCGAAGTCAACGTGACCAGTCCGACCGGATTCGTCGAGATCACCCAGCAAACGGGCTTCGACGTCGCGGGCCGATTCGCGGAAGCGCTGGCCGACGCTTCCCGGTAGGATCTGCCTCCGTCCGCGGCCCTTCTGCTAAGATGGGTCAGAGATGATAGGCATCCTTATCGTCGCGCATGGGACGCTGAGCGACGGCCTGGCCGCCGCGGTGACCCATGTGCTCGGCGGACGGCCGCCGCAGTTCGCCACCCTGCCGGTCGCCTCGACCGACGACCCGTCTGTGCTCCTGCCGAAAGCGCGGGAGCTGGTCCGGACGCTCGATACGGGGGACGGCGTCGTCATTTTTTCGGACATCTTCGGTGCAACGCCGTGCAATCTGGCCGGCAAATTGCTTGTCGCGGGCCGAATCGAGGCGATCGCCGGCGTCAACCTGCCCATGCTTGTCCGCGCGACGACTTACCGCGACCGGGACATGGACACGATGATCAAGAAAGCCATCAGCGGAGGCTGTGACGGAGTGTTGCACGTCGAGGTCGATCCGATTTATGCGGCAACAAGAGGTTGAGGTCGTCAACAAGCTCGGGCTGCACGCCAGGGCGTCGGCCAAGTTGACGCAGCTCGCCGCGAAATACGACTGCGATGTATCGCTCGCCCGCAACGGCCGCAAGGTGAACGCCAAGAGCATCATGGGGGTCATGATGCTGGCTGCGGGCAAGGGCAGCCGCATCACGCTCGAGACGGAGGGCCCCGACGAGAGTGAGGCGATGGACGCGCTCGTCGCACTGATCGGCGATTGCTTTGGCGAGGGACAGTGACGCGGAAGGTGTCGTCCGGCGGCACAGGACAGTCGTCGATGGGCGACAATTTTTTACTGCAAGTCGCGTGGAACCAATGGCGGATCGGGTCGCTCAATGAAAGGGTGCCCGCACCGCCTTCTCCGGACAATAACCCTTTCGCCCATGCAAATACGCCTCATCGAACTGACCAACCGCCTTGGACTTCACGCACGCGCCTGTGCCAAGATCGTCAGGGTGGCTTCGCAATTCCGGTGCAACATTTCATTGATATGGAATGGACGGTGCGCGAGCGCCCGCAGCATCATGGCAGTGATGCTGCTCGCAGCGAGCGTGGGCGCTACGATCAGGGTCGAAACGAGCGGGCCGGATGAAGCGGAGGCAATGACGGCGATGGTGGAGCTTATCGCAGGGCAATTCGGCGAAGACCGGTGAGCAGGTAAGGAGGCGAGGAAGTGAGAAAGGATGTATCTCGCGGCGTCTGCAAGCGTCGGACCGGCTCTTGCGTCCTCGCGTCCTGAGTTCCTGACGTGCTAACTGAGCCTGTGCGATGAGCTTTGTGCTGCACGGCATCGGCGTCTCCGGGGGCATCGCGATCGGCCGGGCGCAGCTCATCTCGCACGCGACGCTCGAGGTTGCGCACTATGCCATCACGCCCGAGCAGGTCCACGGGGAAATCGAGCGTCTGACGCAGGCGCTGCTCGCCGTCCAGAAGGAGCTGGAGAGTCTGCACGGCGCGATGACCTCCGGCGACGCGCCGGCCGAATTCGGCGCCTTTCTCGACGTGCACTGGATGATCCTTACCGATCCCACCCTGCACGAGGCGCCGAAGCGCACGATCGCAGAGCAGTTGTGCAATGCGGAATGGGCGCTGACGCAGCAGCTCGGGGTGCTGATCGAGCAGTTCGACGCGATCGAGGATCCTTACCTCCGGGAACGCAAGGCAGACGTCGTGCACGTCGTCGAGCGGCTGCTCAAGGTCCTCATGGGCAAGCCCGGGCCCGTGCGCCCGACCGCGGAGGAGCACACGATCCTGGTCGCGCACGACCTGTCTCCCGCCGATGTCATCCAGTTCAAGAATCACCACTTCGCCGCATTTCTCACCGATCTCGGCGGCGTGACCTCGCACACCGCGATCGTGGCGCGAAGCCTCAACGTTCCGGCGGTCGTGGCGACGCACAACGCGCGCACGCTGATCCGCGAGAACGAAATGCTGATCGTCGATGGCGGACGCAACGTCGTCATCGTCAATCCCGATCGGTCGGTGCTCGCCGAGTACCGGCTGAGGCAGGACGAGCTCGAGCTCGAGCGACAGAAGCTCCGCCGGCTGCGAACCACGCCGGCGACGACGCTCGACGGCTGCAAGATCGATCTGATGGCCAACATCGAGCTGCCCGAAGATCTCGAGCAGACGCTGGAGAACGGTGCCACGGGCGTCGGGCTGTTTCGCACGGAGTTCCTGTTCCTGAATCGGGACGGACTGCCGTCCGAAGACGAGCAGTTCGAGGCGTATCGCGCGGTCGCCGCCGGCATGAAGGGCAAGCCGGTGACGATTCGCACCTTCGACCTCGGCGCCGACAAGCATAAGGAGGGCCTCGACGGCCTGACGCGGGTGGCGCCGAACCCGGCGCTGGGTTTGCGGGCCATACGCTTCTGCCTTGCCGAGCCGCGGCTCTTCCTGACGCAGCTTCGCGCCATTCTTCGCGCGTCGCATTACGGCAAGGTAAAAATCCTGCTCCCGATGCTCTCCTCGGTGGGCGAGATCGAGCAGTCGCTGGTGCTGATCGCACAGGCCAAGGAGAGCCTGCGCGAGCAGAAGGCGAACTTCGACTCCGGCATCGAAGTCGGCGGCATGATCGAGATTCCGGCCGCGGTGCTGTCGATCGCCGCATTCACGAGCCGGCTCGACTTCATGTCGATCGGCACCAATGACCTCATCCAGTACACGCTGGGCGTCGATCGTTCCGACGAGACGGTATCGCAACTCTACGACGCACTGCATCCGGCGGTGATCAGGCTGATCGACCTCGCCATATCGGCGGCGAACAGGAGCGCAACGCCGATCGCAGTCTGCGGCGAGATGGCCGGTGACGTGCGCTTCACCCGAATGCTGCTCGGCATGGGGCTCACCAACTTCTCGATGCACCCCGCCCACCTGCTCGCGATCAAGCAGCGCGTGCTGACCAGCGACATGGGCGAGGCGAAGGTTCTCCTCGCCCGCATGCGGCGCACTGACGAGCCGGTGAAGCTGACCGCGCTGCTCTCCAAGCTCAACACCCACTAATGCCAAGCCTGCGGCTGGTGATTCGATGCCGCAGACCCTGCAATTGACATCGCGCAGCGTGGCGGTAAACTAGCCACCACGCGCCGATTTGACGATCAGCTTGCGGGCGCGAAGGAAGTCCTTGGCGATAGGACTTTCGACAAATACGGCTAAAGCGGCGAGGTTGCTTCTCCCTATGCACCGACCCGATTAGCGCGAGCTGATCGGGTTTTTTATTGGGCTTACTTTGACCGTAGCGCCGGGCTCCGTCGGCAGCGTGCAACCGCAGCGAGTGTCCTTCGACGAGCCGCTCCGGCTCTCGTCGGGCGCAACACTGCCGGCGTTCGAATTGATGTACGAGACGTACGGCACGCTCAATGCCGAACGCTCCAACGCGATCCTCGTCTGCCATGCGCTCAACTCGTCGCATCACGTCGCCGGCGAATACGCCGGCAAACCGGCCAGCGAAGGGTGGTGGGACAACAT
>WNGQ01005549.1_pt1 | contig 16553 bp, 20 predicted proteins | sample 5407661 | NCBI WGS metagenome assembly WNGQ01 (sample SAMN13153382, study PRJNA577476) | soil metagenome | isolation source: 60 cm soil or saprolite under Garry oak tree replicate 2 | place: USA:California | collected 2016-06-15 | reverse complement strand
CGGAGCTCGATTTACTTCGATCTGGCCGGCAGCAAACCCGCAATCAATGGGAGCGCTAGTCATCACACCGAATGGGACTCTTTTCGCAGGCACGGGAGAAGCCAATCCGGGTGGCGGAAGCATTACCTACGGAGGAGGAGGCATTTTCCGCTCGGTTAACGGTGGCGTGACCTGGCAGCGCGTCGGCCTGGCGAACTCAGGTGCCATCGGCCGCCTGGTAATAGATCCTACTAACCCGCAGCGCATCTTTGCCGCAGTCACTGGACGTTTGTACAACCCGGGGGGCCAGCGTGGGGTATATCAATCCACAGATGGCGGCTCAACGTGGAGACAAGTGCTGGCCGGCGACAATAACACTACTGGCGCAGTCGACCTGGCCATTGATCCTACGAATCCAAACCGTGTCTTCGCGTCGATGTGGGACCACTTACGCGAGCCTGACCTGCGGACCTACGGCGGGGTCGGCTCAGGCGTCTACCGATCGACAGACGGTGGATCGACCTGGCAACGCCTAACGAATGGGCTTCCTCCTCCCTCCGCGACGATCGGACGAATTGGAATAGCTGTCGCTCCATCGAACCCGCAACGTGTCTTCGCCATCGTGATCCAAACAGGGGGTCTGTTTCAAGGGCTCTATCGCTCTGACGATGGTGGCGACTCATGGACCCAACTGCCCAATAGCTCGGCTCTATCGGCAGCGCAGTCGACCTACGGCTGGTGGTTCGGCCGGATCTGGGTTGACCCTGCGAATCAAAACCACGTCTTTGGCGCTGGAGTCTACTTATGCGAATCGACGGATGGAGGATCGTCCTTTATAGGGCAATTCAGCCCTCACGCCGATGATCATGCCATGATCTGGGACCTCAAGGTACCGGGCCGAGTGTATCTCGGCAACGACGGTGGGACTTACCGCTCCGACGTCAACGGTTCACACGATCAGTGGACATTCGCTGTGAGCCAGCCTTTCACTCAGTTTTATAGCGTAGACGTAAGCGAACAAGACACGACCAGGGTGGTCGGCGGGGCGCAGGACAATGGCGTCAACCGTTCCTATGGTGGAGCGAGCTGGAATACGTACATCGGGGGTGACGGAGAAGAAGCGCTGATAGATCCAGCCGACCAGAACATGGTCTACGGCTGTAGTCAGTACGGAGAATGCAGTCGATCGACTAACGGTGGCACGACTAACAGCGACTTTACCGGAGCAACCGTATCATCAAGGCGGAACTGGTTCTCGCCACTTCAATTTGATCCGAGCAACTCAGCGGTCCTGTACTATGCCGGCAACCAGGTGAATCGATCCGCCGATCATGCCGTGCACTGGTCAGTTGTCAGTCCAGATCTGACCGGAGGACCTGGGCGCGACCCGAACTATCCTTTTGGTACCATCACGACCCTTGCTGCGGCAAAGATGGATTCCAATCGCTTGTTTGCCGGAACTGACGACGGCCGAGTGTGGTTCACGACCAACCTGGGAGTGAACTGGACCCGAGTGATCGATCCTAATTTACCTGGAACCTGGGTGACGCGCGTAGCCGCCGACCCAGCGAATTCGAGCGTCGCTTACGCCACGTTCTCGGGTTTCCGTTCCGGAATGCAATTGCCCTATGTGTTAAAGACAATTGACGGTGGAACGACGTGGACGAGCATCGTCGGGAATTTGCCTCAAGCCCCCGTGAATGACGTTGTCGTGGTAGGCTCGACCTTGTATGTCGCCACTGACGTTGGCGTGTTCGGCTCCGATGATGGTGGAACGAACTGGTCCACGACCGGGACGAAGCTGCCAAATGTTCCGGTGACCGATTTGGAGTACGTGGCGGCTTCGAATTCCCTCTATGCCGCGACATTCGGACGAGGGATTTTCAGTCTCTCCCTTTCGCCTTAATCAAGAGTTAGTATTGGACCTGGCTAAGACGATTACCGCACGACTGTCAGTGGATGAGGTCGTTTCCGCCGCTGCTAGCTCACCTAATGGCTTGACTAATCTCAGTTCCAAAAATGAAGTCTGAATTAGGTTGAGCGATTGTCTCAATCCAAGTTGTGAGAGTCGGCGGCAAACATTTTCGAACCATCTGGTTGAAGCCAGAGGATCAACGCGTGGTGCAGCTGATCGACCAGCGATTTTTGCCGCACCGTTTTGTGATCGAAGAAGTTCGCTCGGTCGAGCAGATGGCAGCTGCCATTCGCGACATGCATGTGCGTGGGGCGGGATTGATAGGTGCGAGCGCTGGCTACGGAATGTATCTGGCGGCAAACGAAGCGGCGTCGCGAAATTCATTCGATGACCACATGGCTCGCGCGGCGGCCCAGCTTAAGGCGACCAGGCCGACGGCAGTGAATCTTTCCTGGGCTGTTGAGCGGCAGTTACGGCATATCGCTGCTGGAAAAACTACGGATGAAAAAATGGCACTGGCGCTGAGGAACGCCGAGCTAATCGCAGATGAAGATGCGGAGCATTGTCGGATGATCGGGCAACATGGATTGCGGGTCATTCGGCAAATCGCCGAACAAAGACCCGGTAGAACAGTCAATGTGTTGACTCACTGCAACGCGGGATGGCTGGCATTTGTTGATTATGGTTCAGCGACTGCGCCTATTTACGCCGCGCACGACAAGGGATTGCCGCTGCACGTGTGGGTCACAGAGACGAGACCGAGAAACCAGGGGTCGAAACTCACTGCGTGGGAGCTGGGCCAGCACGGTGTGGCGCATACCGTGATCGCGGACAGCGCAGCCGGGCATCTGATGCAACGTGGCGAAGTCGATCTGGCAATTGTCGGGTCCGACCGCACCACGTACACGGGAGATGTTGCGAACAAGATCGGCACGTATCTGGAGGCTGTGGCAGCGAAGGCCAATGATATTCCTTTCTATGTTGCGCTGCCTTCCTCCTCGCTTGACTGGCAAATGCGGGATGGGTTAAAAGAAATTCCGATCGAAAAACGCGGCGTCGACGAGATAAAATTCGCCGATGGCTGGTTTGATGGGCAACAGATCGCGGTGCGAATTGCGCCGGATGAAAGCCCCGCTGCAAACTACGGATTTGACGTTACGCCGAGACATCTGGTGACCGGATTAATTACTGAGCGCGGCGTGTGCGAAGCCAACGAGAACAGCATTTGCGCACTCTTTCCCGAGCACGCTCCGTGAGCGAGTACGTAAAGTTCACGTATCAGTGTGTGCATCGGGAGGTCGCGGCATTCGATCGGCTTGCGGAATTGAACGAATGCCGGCGGAAACTTTGTCAGCTGCACTTCGTTGGGATGGACTCAAACGGAATCGGGTTTGGTAACCTGAGCGTCCGGGATGGCGCGACCGGCAATTTTTACATCACCGGTTCGGCAACCGGTGCTCTCGCAGAATTGACGGCGGCAGACTGCGTGCGAGTCGTGGCGTACGATTTCGAACAAAACTGGGTTGGCTACGAAGGCTCCGCGGTCCCTTCATCCGAATCGATGACGCATGCGGCGATTTACAAATCCGAACCGACGGCGTGTGCGGTGATTCATTGTCACGACTCAGTCTTGTGGCGGATGCTTCTCGACCGCGGCCCGACAAGTTCAAAGGCCGTTCCTCACGGTACGCCTGAAATGGCGTACGAAATCATCCGCCTCTTCGCGGTTAGCGATGTGCGAAGCAGGCAGATTTTCGTTATGGCCGGACACGAAGATGGAATTGTCGTTTTTGGAAGGAATCTCGAAGAGGCGTTTGGTGTCCTGATGCGCGCACGAGATTTGGCGCAGCCGTGCGATGCTGGCCGGCAATATGCCCGCGCTCCCCGACAACCCGCGGAATGAATTTCCTCACAACTATGAAACCGGCTCGCGAGAAGGGGAACGCGAGCATGTTGCTCGCTCAAGCCGACATGTTGTCGGCTTGCATGACCGGGCTTGCGTTGACAGCGCTTTGCGTGGACGTACGCTGCGCAGGCACGCAAATGCATGAGAGCGCTCCGGATCGGAACGAAAATGCGAGCGTCACGCGCCGCGGATTTCTTGGAATCAGTCTGATGACTGGGGTCTCGGTTTTGGCGGGGAACCCCGATCTGATCTGTGGAGCTGACGCAACAATACCATCAAATATGGCTACAAATCCGACGTTTAATTTGGGCGGCGATTTTACCGTGAATCGGCTTGGTTTTGGTGCAATGCGCGTCACAGGACAAGGCATTTGGGGTTGGCCGCCCGATCGAGAGAACGCGCTCAAGGTGTTGAATCATTGCCGAGGCGCTTTATCCTTATCCTAAAGGGCTAGTCATTGCTACCAAAGGCGGGCTCACCCGTCCGGGGCCTGGACGATGGGTGCCAAACTGCCGGCCTGACCATCTTAAACAAGCGGTCGAAGGAAGTCTGAAGCGGCTGCGCCTGGACCGGATCGATTTATATCAATTACACACGGTTGATCCCAAGGTCCCCCTTGAAGAATCCGTCGGCACCCTTAAGCAAATGCAGGACGCGGGAAAAATTCGCCACATCGGATTATCGAACGTGGACAGGGCAGAAATTGACCGCGCGCGCAAGATCGCGCCGGTCGTCAGTGTGCAGAACCGTTACAACATCGAGGACCGCAAATCAGAAGACGTTCTGGTGTATTGCGAAAAGGAAAAGCTTGGATTTTTGCCGTGGTTCCCAATCGGAGGCGGCGGAGGCTTGAAACCGAAAGACCCGCTGAATATCGCGGCAAAGGCGCACGGCGTGAGCGTCTTCCAAGTAGCGCTTGCGTGGCTTCTACAGCGATCGCCGGTAATGCTGCCGATCCCCGGCACGTCATCTCTGGCGCACTTGGAAGAAAACGTGGCTGCGGCCAAGCTCAAATTAACGCCGGAAGAATGGAAGACGATTGACGCGTTGCGGGGCTGGTCGTTTTTCAGGGGGTTGCGGTAGCCGTAGCAGTCGGCGTCGGAGTTACACCGGGAGTAGGACTCAAGATCGGAACCGGCGTGATCGGAATGGGCGTCACGCCTCCGCCACCTTCGGCGCCCTCGTTCAACTCTTTCCGATAGGTGATGAAAAGTGTCGCGCCGGCCACCGGTTGCACGGTCACGCTAGCCGGGCCCGCGATGATCACTCGGTTGCCGATTTCAGGAAAACTTTGCGAATTGCTTCCGGTACTAAGATCGATTCGCGTCGCGGTGAGCACATTCGCGCTGCCGCCATCCTCCCCAGTCAGCGTGACTGCTACCACTCCACGATCAGTGCCTCCTACTTGCGTGAAATTTGTGATTTTGAGAAAATGATCATCAGGCACAGTGATTAAGAGCGCCGAATCGCTACCGGTAATGATCTTGCTCTTAAAAGGATTGGCGACAGCAGCCGTTGCAGCAGCAAAGAACATGAAAGCGATTGAAAGTCGCAGGACCAGCATTTTCATACTTCAATACAGATGCAGTTTGTATTTCGCAACTAGAGCCGTTGCCGGTTGTTATCGCAAAGCGCGTGATTTAGCTGCATTCGCTCAGTGTGGAACGTCCAGGGTTTTGCGGTCGACCTTAGACCAGTGCTTCCCCGCCCATGAAAAGCTCAGAGTTGGCGCACGGACTCTCTTCAGACAGTAAAGAAACAAATAGTCAATCGACCAAGTGCCTGCTTTGCGGATCACTAACGCAAAGAGCACAATGAAAAAAGCGAAGAAGGAAAAACCAAGAAAGCACTGAACAGGCAGGGCCAAAAATTTTCCAGATACGAAGTACATAGGGTGAAAGGAAAAATTATGAGGATCCTGATAACTACAGTGATAGCGGCGTTTGCGTTACCGTTGATGACCTCAGGCCAGACGACGGAGGAACCACAACAAACGCAGACGAAAGAAACCCAAACTACTGCGCCGGCGAAGGGCAAAAAGATGCGCCCCGCACAGGAGCAGAGCAAACCGGAGGCAAAACCGGAAACGGGCAAAAACCTACGTGGACAGACGAACGTTCGGGGCCGCACCCAGGACGCAAACCGGACTGAACCGGGTGTGCGTTCGAGCACGGGCCAGACAAACGTGACGGGCACGAATCAGACGACGACGGTGAACAAGGATGAATTCATGTCGCGTCACAGCCAGGTGTTCAGTCTCGGGCGGCATCCGAAAGAGTTTTTCGTGCAGCGCTACGGGGCAAACCATGTCCGGCTGATCGGGAACACGTACTTCGCGTTCGTGGACGGCTGTTGGGTCTCCGTTGACGTGGACGGTTTTGTCTATGCACAGCGGGTGATCTGTCCCGGCGAGCCGGAGTTTATTGAAGTGGAGTAACGCATCATCGTCGTAACTCAAAAGCGCTCCGCGGAATGCGGAGCGTTTTTTGTGTCGATCGCGTGTTGCGCGAGAAGATGTTTCAACCACTTGAGTCGGACCAGCACCCAGGCGTGGGCCCATCCGACGCGAACTCTTTGATTATGGACGAAGCACAACCTGGGAATTTTTGCATTGGCTGCAATCGGCCATTTGATTACGCGATCACGACAGAGGCTCCCTGGGGATCATTCCTCGTCAGCAAAATAGTGAGTTTCCTCACCCTTGATCACAACGCGATCGGCTGCTGACGACTTGTTCACTTTCCATTTCCCGCTGTCGGGATAATACCCGGATTCGCCGATGGGATTATCTGCGAGTACATAATAAATGAGATCTTGGTCACCAGAGTTGATAATTTGATGCGGTTCGTCGGGACCGAAGATGAACGCGTCACCGGACGCAATGTCGGTCTTGCCGTCCTTGTGGCGAACACTGCCTTTTCCGGAAACGACCAAATACAATTCCCATTGAGCCGAGTGCGCGTGGTACGGGAAATTGCATTTTCCTGGTGGGACCCGGCTCCATTCCAGATCGAAAGGATGGCGCTTCGACAAATCGAGCGACGTCGGCTCGCGCCCCAGTGCTTCAGAAATTCCTTTGAAAAACACGGCGTATTTTCCGCCTGGTGATTGCCAGGGCTCTTCTTTGACGTCGTTAAGATTTACTTTGCGCATACAGAAAAACTATAGCGGTCGTCTTCCACCAGCGACGATGGGCGGGCGTCTGACGCAGACGCCTACAACTTGCAAATCATTCTTCGCCATCGAAATAATCGGTCTCGCTTCCTTTCACGACGACTTCTCCGTGCGCATCCGTAGTGACGGCCCACTTGCCGCTGTCGGGATAATAACAGGAATCACCTGTTGCGCCGCCGCTGCGCGGATTATCAGCGATCACGTAGTAAACAAAATCCTCGTCGCTACCATTGCTGAGCTGATGCGCTTCACCAGGTTGGAAGAAGAACGCATCGCCCGGTCCTACTTCGGTAATACCATCTTTGTCGCGAACGCTGCCCCGGCCTGACAAAACGAGGTAAAATTCCGATTCAGCCGCGTGAGCGTGATATGGGCAAACTGCTTTGCCTTTCGGAACCCGCACAAGCGCGAGATCAAACGGATGGCGCTTCGACACGTCCAGCGACTCCGGCTCGCGTCCCAGCGCGACGGAGATATTCTTCGTGAATCGGCCAAATTTACCTTTTGGCGATTTCCGCTCCTGCTCCGGTACATCTTTGACGTTGGCCTTTCGCATATGAAAAAACTCATCGATTCGGGTCGGCGCCTAACGAGACGAAACTCGCTTTTTGCTCACAATCGCAAAAACCGCTATCCCTGCCCAGATGAGGTTTACAAACGTGGAAGGATAGGACCCATAAAAAATCGTGTTCGCGGCGAGCAGGAGACTGCCACTGATGTTAAGTGCCTGATAAGCCCCGGAGTCGCCCTCCAGTTTTTTGTGGGACACCATTGCATAACCAATGAGCAGAGCAGTTGCTCCCGCCCAGCCGACCGCATCAAACCAGAATTGATTCCTCATACTGTATGCTTTGCCGCGCGGCAATCAGATCACATCTCCCGTTTTTTTGGCAGCTTTTGCTTCAGACCTTCAATTCGTTCGAACAGGTCGCCCTGTTTTTCCACACGCGTGAGCACTTGATCGGAACGGAACCTCAAGAGTTCGGCGTTTTTTTTCTTCAAACAATTTTCCACTTCGTTCCAAGTGACTGGAGTGGAAACCGTCGGTTCTTCCCTGGCGCGTAGTGAGTAAACACAGATGGTCGTTTTGTGTTCATCGTTCTGGCTCCAATCGACGAATACTTTGGCTTTGCGCATGGCTTTGGACATGTTCGACGTGACAAGATCCGGATGGTCGCGCTCCAGATATTGCGCCAGGGAGCGCGACAACCCTTTGGTGTCCTCATAGCTGACCGGAGTATTTAGCGGCACATACACCTGCAAACCTTTTGAGCCGCTGGTTTTGGCCCAGCTCTTAAGTTTCATTTTCGAGAGCAAATCGCGAAGCCAAAGTCCGACCTTACAGCATTGCACCATATCCGCGGGAGCGCCCGGGTCGAGGTCGAATACCATCATCGTCGGACGTTCGATGTTGTTTTTGCGCGAGAGCGACGTGTGTAGTTCGAGATCGGCAAGGTTAGCTGCCCAGACGAGCGTAGGCAGATCGTTCGCCAGGCAGTAGTCCATGGTATTCTGGTTGCCTTCGCTCCACACCTTCGCGGTCTTCACCCATTTCGGCCGGTGCGCCGGGCAGTTCTTTTCATAAAAAAATTCGCCTTCCACGCCGTCGGGATATCGCTTCATTGTCAGCGGGCGATCTTTCAAGTGCGGCAAAAGCAGTGCGGCTATGCGGATGTAATAGTCAATTACCTGTCCCTTGGTGAAGCCGGCCTTTGGGTAAAGGACCTTGTTGAGGTTGGATACCGCCAGCTTCTTCCCTTCAACGACGAGCTCCGCTTTTTCGAACATTAACTAAACGTCCAACGTCCAAGGTTCAACGTCCAATATCGAATTCACAAGGCAACGCTCAGGCGAAGAAGCGCTCCGGCGGAAGGATCGGCCGTGGTTTGCAAATCCGGGCGACGCAATGCTCCCAGCTCTCGTGCCCGCTCAGGATCTCGATTTCCACCCGTAAGAAGTAAATCGGCACTTTCAGGTCGGCTTCGGGCAGACGCGGCATGCGCACCGAGTCTTTTTCCGTGGTGACAATCATCGCCAGGTCCCTTCGGATACAACGATTGATGAAGCTGGTCAGTTCCGCCTCGGTATAGTAATGATGGTCGATGTAACGCTTCGCGAGATCGACGTGCGCGCCGAGTTTGGTGAGCGCGGCCTCGAAACTTTCCGGCGCAGCGATGGCGCATAGTGAACCGATGAAGGCATCGCGTAAGGCCTCAAGCGGCAGTTGTTCGCCCGTAAAAATATTCTGAAGATAAAGCGGCTTGTGCGCGCATTCGATAACTTCCGCCGTGCGATTGTAACGACGAATGCGTCGCATTAACTCGAAATTGGGCTCGCCGGTATTTTTGGTAATAAAGATGTAGCTCGCGCGTCGAAGATTGCGCGGCCTCTCGCGCAACGTCCCGCGAGGCAGCAGGAATTCGTTCCCGAAAGGCGCCTGCCGATCGACCAGCACCATGTCGAGCCGATGCTTGAGATGCAGATATTGAAATCCGTCGTCGAGCAACAGGGTATCGACATGCCATTTATCGATGGCGAACAGGCCGCTTTTTACCCGGTCCTTATCCACTATTACGATTACATCCTTTAGGTTATGAGCGAGCATGTAAGGCTCATCTCCAGCAGTCATTGAATCGAGCAGCAAGGATTTTCCGTCCGAAACCACACGCGGAGGCTCAGCTTCTGGTCGGAACCAACTCCGCCAGTCTCGCTTGCGCGGGACGCTCTTGTAACCACGGCTGAGAATCGCCACTCGTCGCCCCCCGGCGCGCAAAGCGCGGGCAAACTTCTCAACGATGGGTGTCTTACCGGTCCCGCCGACGGTCAGATTGCCAATGCTGATCACCAGACAACCGAGCGCGCGTTCGCGGAAAACTCTTTTACGGTAGAAATAAAGCCGCAGTTGCACGAGCCGGTCGTAAACGAATGAAAGAGCGTAGAGAATGCCGCGCAGGACAGAAGCGCGAACCCCATGGCGCCGTCCCAGAACAACGTCGATTCCAAATTCTTCTAAGTTTTCAAGGCGTCGACCCATGAAGGGAGGATGATCGGTGATCAGTGGTTGAATGTTTGCGCGCCGTGATTGTCCGCGTGCGTGATAATTGTGCGGGCAGACGCGCGTGCTGCAGCTAACATGACCGCCGCGATCTTTTGCGGCCTGTGCAATGTAACAGCCGCGATCGTAGATCCGCTTCCGCTAAGAAACGTGCCAAGAGCGCCGGCCTTCTCAGCGGCAGCGATCACCCGCGGAAGGAATGGGATCAGTTTTGAGCGGAATGGCTGATGCAGATGATCAGAAAAGGCGCCACGCAGTTTTTCGTAATGCTGCGACGCAAATGCCGCTGTGGTCACGCATGCATTCGCACAATTTTCCACAGCCTCTATCCAGGAAATTTTTGACGGCAAGATTGCTCGCGCTGGTTTGGTTTGAATCTCAAGATCGGGTACCAAGAGAACGAAATATACGCGGCTGGAAACGTTGAAGCGTTGAACGGTAGGGCCGCCGCGCTGCGACCCTACCACAGTAAAACCGCCGAAGCTGGCTGGTGCAGCGTTATCCGGATGTCCTTCCAGTTCGGCGCACACTCGGAACACCGCTAATCGGTGGAGCAGATCGCCACTGAGCCGGTTCAGCGCAAGCAGGATGCCGAGACGAACCGTTGCGCTGCCGCCAAGCCCGCGACAGCGGGGAACTTGTTCCATAATCGAATAGGAAAACGGAAACGCGCGACGCCCTGTCTGTTTGAAGAATCCATCTGCGGTCTCCAAGACAATTCGCGGATGAGATTGACGAGACCTGGCGCGGGTTACTGTGACGCTGTTATGGATGCGCAGTGCGATACCCAGACAATCGAATCCAGGACCAAGGTTCGAAGTGCTTCCGGGAACGCGAACAGTAACTTTTTGCATCGTAAATACTCGGCTTCATCCGGCCAGCCGCGGTTCCCCATTGCCGCCACGGCCCTTGCGGGGGCCGTTTTCCAACAATGCCCGCTCGTAAAAGTACACGCAATCCGCATTCGCAAACGCGGCGGCCGAGCGCCGGCCGCTGGCTACCGCGGATTGTAGCAACACCGGCACGAGCGGCAAACCATCCATTGCACCGTGCCGATTTCGAAGTATGCCGTTGGGGCGCAGGAACAAAATGAATTTCGGGTGGATAGATCCAGCCTTGCTCCGTGACTTTCAGGCAGAGGGCACCGACGCATACCGCCTGTGCACATTCCAGGATGGCTGGGTAGAACGTTTCGGGAGCGACGTGCTCATCTCGTTCAAAACCGTGCTGGCGCGCCAACAGCTGTTAGAGAGCGTGGAAACCTGGGCACGCTCTTCTGGAATTCAGGTGCGACGAGTATTCGCGCGATTTATCTCTCGAAAGAACGAGCAGCGTGAACCGCCGCGCCTGATTATTGGCGATCCGAGCGAGAGTTTGCGGACCATTGCCACCGAATGGCATCTGAAGTTTGGCATCGATTTCGGCACAGGCTATTCGCCGGGTCTTTTCCTGGACCAGAGAGAGAATCGCCGCTACGTGCGTCATATCGCACCAAAGCACCTGCTGAACTGTTTTGCTTACACCTGCTCTTTTTCGGTGTGCGCTGCATGCAGCGGTGCAAGCACTTTCAACATCGATCTGTCCAAAAAATATCTCGCGCGCGGCCGCGAGAATTTTGCGCTGAACAATCTTTCAACCGTGGAGCATCGGTTTATAGCCGATGATGTCAGATCTGTGCTGCTCAGACTCGCCCGAAGAGAGGAAAGATTCGATGCGATCATTCTCGATCCGCCGACGTTTTCGCATACACCCGGGGGAAAACCGTTTCAGGTCGGACATGATTTCGAACATTTGCTGATCGGAGCTCTTGCATTGGCAGAGCGTGACGCCCACGTCTTGATCTCGACGAATTGTTCTGCATTAAGCGAACATGCGCTGGAAGTCATGGCTCGCTATTGCCTGAAAGAAACGCGTCGCGCCGCGAGATTTCACCGGCCATTGCCGTTGCCTGATTTTCCATGCGGAACGGGAGCAAGCTCGATCTGGGTGGCCTTGCGTTAATCAAAAAGCGGGTGGTGACCCAGAAAGCGCCGCCCGTGAGAAGCCTGTTCAATCTGGCTTGGTTTGCGTTGACAGTTCCATGCGCGCAAGACAGGATCAAAATGCGAATCATTAAGCGACATGGATCACTTATCTGCCGAAGTCGTTGCTGAGTTTCCGGAACGCGGAATGCAATGGGTAAAAGACCGGGTTGAAGCGGTCGTCAGCGAAACTGGCGAGTACGTACGCGAAAGGCCGACACAATCGCTGCTGTACGCGTTTGCGGCTGGGTACGTTTTGAATCGTTTGCCGCTGGGCCGAGTGCTTGCCGGATTTCTTCGCCTGCTCATGTTCGCGCTTAAGCCGGCCGTATTGATTTACGGCGCCGCCAAACTGTACCAGGCGACTCAACAGCCGGAGTGATGAGGCGCTCCCTGGCGAGCATCTGACGCACACCTGGCGTTTAATACAAACGCCATTCAGTCGTCGAGCGTGAACCCGATCTTCAACGTTACCTGCCAGTGGGCGATTTTCCCATCATCGATGTAGCCACGGGTTTCACTCACCTCGAACCATCGCATGTTGCGAATGGTTTTTTTCGCACGGCCCAGCGCATTTTGGACGGCTTCTTCGAATCCGTTCGGCGAGGAACCGACTATCTCAATTTTTTTGTAAACATGTTCAGCCATGCGCGCATTATTTCGCGCCAGCGCTTCAAAACAACAAAAAACCTGAGCAATGCCTTGAATCGCTCTCAAGGAGACGCGGCCCGCCGCCAGCCAGGAAACGGGCGGCAAATTTGCTTTACAAAAGGACACTACCTGGGGCAGCCTCGCGTCGTGGGAAGATCGTTCGCAGTCTGCATTGTGCTGGCAATCCTTATCTGTTGCGTATGCGGTCAGGACCAGGAAAGAAAACTAATTGATCGGCTTCTCAAGCCGGACATGGCACTGCAAAACGATGCCCAAAACAAGAGGTTTACGAGCGACGGTTCGGCATCAATCAACAAACGGGCAAGGGTCGGATCATTTTACATTCACCAGCAAACATCCTCGAAAGATTTCTCTGGAACACGTGACTTCGCAACGAGCCGGTTCTACTCGCAGACTTATCGCAGCGGACGCAGGGCGCATGAGGCTTCGTCACAGCAAACAGTGGCAACTTCGCAGTTTGCTCACGCAAATCACACCGCGAGCGGTGTTCGCGACGCGCCTCAATCGGGTAAAAAGGTCGCCTCTCGCGCGTACGCGGGGAACCGGCCATTTTTAGACGAAGGAAAAAGTCAAAAGTCGCTCAACCAAAAAAACGCGCCGCTCACGATCGATCAGGTCCGCGAGTTACTGAACAAGAACAAGTAGCGCTCGTCCCGGCGAGGCGGGTGCACTATTTTGTGATTGGATCATGCAACCGGACGAAGCTCTGGCGATATTAAAACAAGGCGCCGCGCAGATCATTAACGAAAATGAGCTGCGCGATAAACTTGCGCTCGGCCGGCCGTTGCGCATCAAGCTCGGGGTCGATCCGACAACCTCGGATATTCATCTCGGCCACACGATTGTTTTGCGAAAACTGAGGCAGTTTCAGGACCTCGGCCACCATGCAATTCTCATCATCGGCGATTTCACGGGGATGATCGGCGACCCTAGCGGTCGCTCCGTTACAAGGCCGCATCTCACCCATGAAGAAGTGCTCGCAAACGCGGCGACGTACCGCGAGCAGGCATGCAAAATTCTTGACGCCGCGCGTACGGAGACGGTGTCCAACGGCGACTGGTTCCGCGCCATGTCCTTCGAAGACGTGATCCGTCTCAACAGCCGCGTGACATTGCAGCAGATGTTGCAGCGGGAAGATTTTAAGACGCGCATTGACAAGCAGCAATCCATCCGCGCGCACGAGATCCAGTATCCCATTATGCAGGGGTGGGATTCGGTGATGGTGAAAGCCGATGTGGAACTTGGAGGGACCGATCAGCTCTTCAATATTCTAATCGGGCGCGATTTTCAAAAAGAAGAAGGCATGCCGCAGCAGGTTGTTTTCCTGCTCCCGATTCTGGAAGGCTTGGACGGCTCCAAAAAAATGAGCAAGAGCCTCGGTAATTACGTCGCGGTCAACGAGCCCGCTTCAGAGATGTTTGGGAAATTAATGAGCATTTCCGATCAGTTGATGGCGCGGTATTACGAATTGCTTCTGGGCCGCATGGTGCCCGCAGAGGCGCATCCCGTTGAAGCCAAAAAGCAGCTCGCGTTCGAAATCGTCCGAACGCACCACTCGGCAGAAGCGGCCAAAAAGGGGGTCGAAGAATGGAACACCCGGTTCAGCAAACGCGACTTGAAACACGCCCATCTGCCGGCGTTTTCACCAGCCGAACGACAGGACTTTAGCGCCGTCGCAGTCGTCTCCGATATTTACCGGGACGTATTTCAGGCAAAAAAATCGCACAGCGAGATCTCGCGACTGATCAAGCAGGGAAGCGTGGAATTAGACGGAACAAAAGTTCGTGATCCCAAGGCGAAAATGAGCCTTCGCCCGGGCCAGATCCTTCGCCTCGACAGAAAACACGCCGTGCGAATCGGCTAGCCCGGGCGCCCACCCTTGTTTGCCGCAGATTTGCCGTTGCGGAGGAACTATCACGCGTGCGCCACTTGGAGCACGGGCATGGCGCGTGCGCCCTCCAGATAGCTTGACCTGATGCCTTCGAAATGCGCGCGGATGCTGCGCAATTCGGCAGTGACAAAGCTGTCCACGAAGTGCAGGCGTCGATCCAGCCAGGCAAACAATTTATTTTTGATTTCGTAGTGAACGGCGAGCGTAACCTCGGTGCAATGTGGCCGGATCTCAGTAAAATCAACGATGCCCATCACGGAAACATTTCCGCCCACGGACTCGAACGCATATTGGCCCGGCGAATCGCTGTCCACTGACAGTAGCACGGTGTGGGCTTCGAAACCGAACGGACCGCGAAAACTAAAATCGACGGTCTTGGACGATGTCACCGTCGCACGTGTCACCATCAGAAACTGCCGCCGATACGATTGAATGCTGGCCAGACGTGCTTTGCACTCCGCCAACGGTTGGCTCATGTGTAAGGTTTTTTCTAGGAGCATAAGATTTCAGTGGTTTTCGGAGATCTTAGTTAAGCAATACCGATGCCAGCTCCTATCCCAAGAGGCGTCCGTGGCGATGACGCTGAATCGTGTTCGTTTTTATTACAACTCTGTATCAGCGTAACACGCTTCGTCAGGGTTGCTCTCCACTCGTCAGGGAGAGGGCCTACTATCCGGTTTTCTCCTAGGTTCGGATAGCCGTGGCGCTCATGCGACTTGTCTCACGCGCTCGGGCCGATTCGGTGAGCGACTCGCGCGAATCGTTTCCATCATCGACAGAAAAATCTTCGCGCCATCTGCGCTGCCCAGCCGCGCATCCCACGCCCGGTCGGGGTGTGGCATCAAACCGAAAACATTTCGCTCGCGATTACAAATCCCGGCAATGTTTTCGATCGAGCCGTTCGGATTCGCTTCTGGAACAATGTGGCCTTGTTCGTCCGCGTAACGCAAAATCACTTGTTCATTGGCGTTCAGTTCGCTCAGCGTTTGTGGATCAGCAAAAAAACAGCCTTCGCCGTGCGCGACGGGCAACCGCAGAAGCGTACCTTTCGGACAACCATGCGTGAAGGGCGAATCATCCAGTTCCACTCGGGTGGTCACCATGTCGCAAACAAACCGCAGTGACCGGTTTCTCACCAGCGCGCCCGGCAACAGACCAGCTTCGCATAATACCTGAAAGCCGTTGCATGTGCCGAGCACGAGTTTCCCCGCGCGCGCGTCGCCGATCACTGCTTTCATGATTGGCGAAAATCGGGCAATGGCGCCGCAGCGAAGGTAATCGCCGTAAGCAAATCCGCCGGGCAAAACGATCGCATCGAAATCATCGAACGAAGTTTCCTTGTGCCAGACGTATTCCGCGCGTAAACCATCGAGCCCGTTGATCGCTGCGACACAATCCTGATCGCAGTTGGATCCGGGAAACTGAACGACGGCAAAATTCATCGCAAAGGAGTCTAGCGGCGCGTGTCCTCACGCGCAAAAATTTACTATCCGTGCGCAGAAATGCTTCCGCCTCTCTCGGTTCACACGTACTAGTAAACTTTAATCAAGTTATTGGCCTATCAGGTATCCTTCGCGTCCAATGCCTGGCAAAGCATATATCGGCACCAGCGGCTGGAATTACAAAACGTGGCGAACGCATTTCTACGGCGACACGCCGCAGAAACAATGGCTCCGGTTTTGCGCTGAACGATTCACCGCGATCGAGGTAAACGGCACGTTTTACAGGCTGCAGCCGCAAAGCGTCTTCGCGAAATGGCGAGATGAAACGCCGGACGGATTTCCGTTTGCCATTAAAGGACATCGTTACGTCACCCACAACAAAAAGCTGCTCGACGTGGAGGAACCGGTGATTCGTTGTCGCGACGCGGCATCGCCACTGGGCAAACGATTGGCTGCGGTGGTGTGGCAGCTTCCGGCATTTTTTAAAAAGAACATCGA
>WNGQ01009047.1_pt1 | contig 16557 bp, 17 predicted proteins | sample 5407661 | NCBI WGS metagenome assembly WNGQ01 (sample SAMN13153382, study PRJNA577476) | soil metagenome | isolation source: 60 cm soil or saprolite under Garry oak tree replicate 2 | place: USA:California | collected 2016-06-15 | reverse complement strand
CGTCACGAACGTGGAGCGCGGGATGCGGTGGACGCGACGATGTCGTGTGCGCATGAGATCGCAGGGCGGGGAAACTCGTGAGCGATCGAGAGAGGCGCGCGAGACGAGCGGCATTTCGCGGACGGTCAAAGCGTGTGGTCCTGGCACCCGTTGCTGGTGTCAAGCTTCGCGGAGGTTCATTCGGCCCAACCGGGTGCAGTGAGCCGTTCATCCGCTTGGCGACGGTGGCAAGACGAATTCGTCGCCGGGGAGAGCTCGCCATACACCGTAAAACCATTGCGTGGGGAATGCCGGATGTTTCCGGTGCCTCCGCTGTGAATACCCGTGTGCATACTTCACTACCCCCAGCGCACACGGGGCTGCGGGTGCATTGGGCACCCGGCATTCCCCGCGCCCTCTGTCTTCAAAGGGCGACAGGTTCAGACAAAATCTCGGGCGCGTCGCGCCGCGGAGCGATTTCGCATGTGTGTCATTGCGCGAGACTACGCAGCATTCTCAGCTGTCATCGTCCGGCTTGGCCGGGCGATCCAGTACTCGGAGACGTCGGTGATTGATCCGAGAAAGCCCGGCGTACTGGATGCCCCGCTGGAGCCTGTCATCGGGCTCGCCGAAGGCGAGACCCGGTGGCGTGGCATGACGATCATTGCGAGGAGCGCGAGCTCCGAGGCAATCCAGCTTCCTTTCCTCGCGGCGCCATGGATTGCTTCGCTGGCGCTCGCAATGACGCCGGGGGATCGGACCGCCGTCTCGAACTCAAGAGACCCCAGGAATGACCGCGTTTTCACACCTCCCGTTAACCCTTTGCTAACCATACACCGGGCAAAAATTGCCGGGTGAAGTCGAGTGTCGTCAGCCGCGTAAAACGGGGAGTGCTCCGTGGACGCCAGTGCGGTGCCTCACTTTCGAAACGGTGGTCCCTCGGCCGCCGTGCAGTCGTTTGGCGCCCGCGACCGGCATGCGCGGGAGGAAGCAGCTACCATGGTCGATGTGACGGCGGGTCAAGGTGCGGGCGCCCTCGGCGGCGGGCTTCCAACCTTCAGCGAAATCGGCGCCATCATCCGGCGCGGCGATATCGCGCTGGCGCTCGGCATCCTCACCATCCTGGTGGTGCTGATCCTGCCGCTGCCCTCGATCGTGCTCGATCTCTTCCTGGCGATCTCGATCACGCTGTCGATCCTGATCCTGATGACGGCGCTGTTCATCCAGGCGCCGCTGGAATTCTCGTCGTTCCCGACCATCCTCTTGATCTCGACGATGCTGCGGCTCTCGCTCAACCTCGCCTCGACGCGGTTGATCCTGTCGCGCGGCCACGAGGGCACCGACGCCGCCGGCCACGTCATCGAGGCGTTCGGCAATTTCGTGATGGGCGGCAATTTCGTCATCGGCATCATCGTCTTCGCCATCCTGGTGGTGGTGAACTTCGTGGTCATCACCAAGGGGTCGGGACGCATCGCCGAAGTCGCGGCGCGCTTCCACCTCGACGCCATGCCGGGCAAGCAGATGGCGATCGACGCCGATCTCTCGGCCGGCCTGATCGACGAGAAGGTTGCCAAGGAGCGGCGCAAGGCGCTGGAAGACGAAAGCGGCTTCTTCGGCGCGATGGACGGCGCCTCGAAATTCGTGCGCGGCGACGCGGTCGCCGGTCTTCTGGTCGTCTTCATCAACGTGGTCGGCGGCATCATCATCGGCGTCGCCCAGCAGGGCCTGAGCTTCGGCGAGGCCGCGCGCTCCTACACCCTGCTGACCGTCGGCGACGGCCTGGTGACGCAGGTGCCGGCGCTGATCGTCTCCACCGCCGCGGGCCTTTTGGTCTCCAAAGCCGGCGTCTCTGGCGCCGCCGACAAGGCGCTGATCAGGCAGTTCTCGGGCTACCCGCAGGCGCTCGGCATGTCGGCCGGCGTCATGCTGGTGCTGTCCCTGCTGCCGGGCATCCCGATGCTTCCGTTTCTGGCGCTCGGCGGCGGCGCGGCGGCACTGGCCTGGTCGGCGAACAAGCACAAGCGCGCCAGGAAGGTCGCGGAAGCGAGCGCCGCGGCGGCGCCAGCCGGCGCAGCAGCGGCCGCGGCGGCTGCCGCCGAAGAACCGATTTCGACGGCGCTGAAGATCGACGATCTCAAGATCGAACTGGGCTATGCGCTGCTGCCGCTGGTGAACGGCCCTGATGGTACCGACCGGCTCACCGAGCAGATCAAGGCGCTGCGCCGCTCGCTCGCGATCGAGATGGGCTTCGTGATGCCGGCGGTGCGCATCCTCGACAATGTGCAGCTCGAAGCCAACACCTACATCATCAAGATCAAGGAGGTCGACGCCGGCACGGGGCGGATCTGGCCGAACCACTTCATGGTCATGGATCCCGCCGGCAACCAGGTCGGCGTGCCCGGCATTCACACCACCGAACCAACCTTCGGGCTGCCGGCCACCTGGGTCGATGCCGGCCTCAAGGAGGAAGCAACGCTCAAAGGCTACACCGTGGTCGATGCCGCGACCGTGCTGTCGACCCACCTCACCGAACTGCTCAAGAGCAACATGTCGGACCTATTGTCCTATGGCGAGGTGCAGAAGCTCTTGAAGGAACTGCCGAAGGAGCAGGGCGAGCTGATCAAGGACATCGTGCCGGGCCAGGTCACGATCTCGGGCATCCAGCGCGTTCTTCAACTCTTGTTGTCCGAGCGCATCTCGATCCGCGATCTCTCCACCATCCTGGAGGGCATCGCCGATGCGCTGGCGTTCTCGCGCAACCCATCGAGCGTGGTCGAACACGTGCGCGCCCGCCTGGCACGGCAAATCTGCGCGCAGAACACCTCTCCGAACGGTTATCTGCCGCTGATCGCGTTGTCGGCGCGGTGGGAGCAGGCATTCGCCGAATCGCTGATCGGCCAGGGCGAGGAACGCAGCCTCGCGATGCAGCCCTCGAAACTATCCGAGTTCATGGCAGGGGTGCGCGATGCCTTCGAACGCGCCGCGCGCGAGGGCGAGGCGCCGGTTCTGGTGACATCGGCGGCGATCCGCCCCTTCGTGCGCTCGCTGGTCGAGCGATTCCGCTCGCAGACGACGGTGCTGTCGCAGGCGGAAATCCACCCCCGCGCGCGGCTGAAGACGGTCGGAAGCGTCTGATTGCGGAGAATTCGCCCTGTGCTTTTTCGTCACAGGCAAATGATTTTCTGATCCAAACCGGGTTGGAGGGAGCTCGCATCATGGCTCAGGAAAATATATTAAAGTATTGTAATAATTTACATTTTTTTAATCGACTCGACCGGCCGATCGCGGACGTTCACGTCTTTTCACTGCCTTGTGATCGCCTCCTTGGAACGGAAGCCTGGATTCCTACGTATATACACGTGAGTTTGTTGAACCGGCCCACGGGCAAGACCGACGAATCCGCGAGAACGGGAAGAGGGCAAGAGGATCCCATGAACCACTCGATCTACAGTGCAGATCGCGCGACCCACATAAAGATTGTGGTCGTGGCGCTCGCTGCTTGCATCGCGGTGGCCGGCCTCGGCATCTCTGCCCGCTTGAACAAGGACAACGGCTACACCCAGACGGCGCGCGTCATCAAGGCCGGCAAGCCGGTGACGATCACGAGCTCGGAGACGTCGATGGTTCGCTAAAACATGATCCGGAAAGGATCATGTTCAAACAGAAGGAATTTGTGAATTCACGCGGCGCTTAAAAGCCCCCCGTGTCGCGCGGACGCGAGCGTGAACGATGCCGAGCGTTCGCGCTTTGCCGGGGATTATCGCGCCGGCGCTGTCGCTCCCTGCGGAACGGTCTCGATCAGCTTGCCGGTGAACACGATGGGTCCCGTCGGGAGCCCGGTCGGCGAGCCGCCTTCGGGCTCGGTGGTGACGGCGTAGGTTGCCCTGTTGACCGTGTCGATGTCATAGGCGGCCAGCGCCGGCCGGGCCGTGAAGTCGCTGCCGCCGATCACGCCGAGCGAGCGCGGCCGCTGCAGTCTGTCGGAGACCAGCCAAAGCTCGTAGCTCTTGCCGGGTTCAGGCGAGGCGCCAACCCGGCGCACGGTGAAATTCTTGGTTGCCTCGTCGACCGTGAGAATGAAGGCCGGTGAGGTACTGTCCCGCTGCAGCAACGCGACGTATTGCGCCGCTCGCGGCGAAGACGGCGTCCTCACCTCGACCACCTGGGTTCGCGGCTTCGGGCGCAGCGCGCCCGGCAGCATGTCGGGCTGAAAGACCTGGACCGCGAGCATTGCGACCAGCGCGGCTGCAAGCGCCGTCATCGCCGTCGCGACATTGCGCCAGCGCCGCGCCTGGGCCGACAGACGGATCACATTGGAGCTGTCGACCGCAGGCGCCGGGGCGATCGGTTCGCTGATGGGAACCTCTGGAGCGGCCGACGGCAGCTCGGGCAGCACGATCGGCGCCTGCGGCTCGGTCTGTCCGATCGACGATTTGATGCGCTCCCATAACTCCGGTCGCGGCTCGACCGCGCCGACCATCTGGTTCAGCACGCCGAGCCTGAACTCCCACGCTTGCACGACCGCAGCGAAGTCGTTGTCGACGGCCATCATGGTCTCGACCTGCGTGCGCTCGTCGGTATCGAGCGTGCCGAGCGCATACTCCGCGGCGAGCGCGATATGGTCTTCGCTATAGGCCATTATCCCAGTCCAAGATCATCCAAATCCAAAATCACCCAACCTCAAATTCATCCCAGTCCGAGGCATTCCCTGATGTCCAGCATGCTGCGTCGCAGCCAGGTCTTCACGGTGTTCACCGGTGCCTCGAACTTTTCAGCCAGTTGCTCGCGGCTCCAGCCGTTATAATAGGCAAGCAGCACAAGCTTCTGGCGATCGGGCTCCAGCCGTCCGACGCATTCCAGGAGACGCTTCAGTTCCTCCGTCATTTCCCGCCGCGCCAGCGGATCGGGACTGTCGGCGGCCACTTCCATCGCCGCGGGTTCCTCCTCAATGGAGACCTCGCTCCGCTTGCGGACCACGTCGATCGCCCGGTTCCGCGCGATGGAGGCCATCCACGTGATCGGCGACGACAAGGCCGGATTGAACTGACCGGCGCTGTTCCAGACCTTGACGTAGGTCTCCTGAATGACCTCCTCTGCGAGATCCTGTCGCCGCAAGATACGGAGCACCACGCCATAGAGTTTCGACCGCGTTGCGGCGTAGAGACGCTCGAAAGCGGCCTCATCCCCTTTCGCAACCGCGGCAATCAGCCAGACCAGCTCCGCCGGCGTCAGCATTCAATATCCCTCAAACCTGCGATGCCCACCGGTTGCCAGTGGCGCGGTCATGGTTTTTCGTAGCATATCTTGTGGCAGAACGGTCCACCACGTCATGGACGGGCGGCCTGTGGAAACCCGACCGAGACCCGATCAGGTGCGAACGGGTCAGACCTGATCGCGCTTGACCCGCCCTTCGGGATGTCCACCCCTCAGCAGCATGTCTTGATGCGAAAAACCCGGACCTCTCGGCCCGGGTTCGATGCAGTTGTAAGCTTGCCGGAGCCGTTCAGGCCGGGGCCCCGAGACGCGCACGCATCAGCCCGATGCTGTCGAGATCGGCCTGTTCCCGGGAGCTTTCCTCGGCGCGCTCGCGCGCCTGGTCGCGTTCATCCAGCAGCTCGACCTTCTTGAGTTCCTCGAAGGCGTCAGACAGCAGGCTCTTGGCCTCTTCGAGCTGAATCCGCAGCTCGTCCGCCGACCGGGTCAGGTTTTCCCGGCGCTGGATGGCGGCCTTGGCATAGGTCGGATAGGCGAAATGCGCGGGATCATTGATCCCGGCGCGTTCCTGTTCGCTCTGGATCTCGCGCTCGAGCTCGACCGCCATGCGCTGGAAATCGGCGATCATGCCTTCGATCTGGCTGACCCTGCGGCGTTTCTCGTCGACCTGAAATTTCTTCAGGCGGATTAGCGTTTCGCGTGACTTCATCGACTCATACTCCCAGAAGTCCCGGTTTTGACTGGGGACCAAACCGGTTCCCCGCGGGGGGACGCACCGGCATTCCTAACGATGTGCCGCAGATGATGGCCTGACAACGTTAGCTTTCCGTTTCCAAACGCCCCAGGATCTGCTCGAGTTGCCGGTATCCCGCGCTCAGGCCGCACACCTCGTTCTTGGCCTGGCGCAGGAAGGCTTCCAGCGGCTCGTGCAGGGTGATCGCCTCGTCAACCTCCGGACTCGAGCCCGCACGATACGCGCCAAGCCGGATCAGTTCCTCCATGTCGGCATAGGTCGCCATCACCTGGCGCGCCCGCATGATGGTCGGCAGGTACGCCGGGTCGGCCGATTTCGGCATGGTGCGGGAGACCGATTTGAGCACGTTGATGGCGGGGTAGCGGCCGCGCTCGGCGATCGCCCGCTCCATCACCACATGGCCGTCGAGGATGCCGCGGACCGCGTCCGCAATCGGTTCGTTATGGTCGTCGCCGTCGACCAGAACCGTAAAGACCGCGGTGATCGTCCCCTGCCCGATCCCCGGACCGGCGCGCTCCAGGAGCTTCGGCAGTTCGGTGAACACGGTCGGCGTATAGCCCTTGGCGGTCGGCGGCTCGCCGGCCGACAGGCCGATCTCGCGTTGCGCCATCGCAAAACGCGTCACCGAATCCATCAGGCACAGCACGTCCTGGTCCTCGTCGCGGAAATATTCCGATATCGCGAGTGTCAAGAAGGCGGCCTGCCGCCGCATCAGCGCCGGCTCGTCGGAGGTCGCCACCACCACCACCGACCGCGCCAGGCCCTCCTCGCCGAGGTCATCCTGAAGGAACTCCTGCACCTCGCGGCCGCGCTCGCCGACCAGCCCGATCACCGAGACGTCGGCATCGACATTGCGCGCCAGCATCGACAGCAGCACCGACTTGCCGACGCCGGAACCGGCGAAAATGCCGAGCCGCTGTCCGCGGCAACAGGTGAGGAACGTATTGAGCGCGCGCACGCCGAGATCGAGCGGCGCGCCGACCCGCTTGCGCGCATGCGCCGGTGGCGGCGTGTTGCGATAGGGCATGGGAGAGGCGCCTTGCGGCAACGGTCCCTTGCCATCGATCGGCTCTGCCATCGCATTGATGACGCGTCCGAGCCAGGCCGGCGAAGGCCGCACCATGTTGGCCGCATTGGCGATCACCGCCCGGCAGCCGCGCCGCACACCTTCGAGCCCCGCGAACGGCATCACCACCGCGTTGCTGCCGGAAAAGCCGATGACCTCCGCGGGAATGAAGCGGTTGCCGCTGGTCTCGATGACGATGCGCGCACCGACCGACATCGCGTGGATGGGGCCTGCGACCTCGACCATCAGCCCTCTCACCCCGACGACGCGCCCATAGATATTGACGCCGTCGATGTCGCCGATCTGCTCCGCCAGAGCTTTCATTGCGAAAACCTTAAATTCAGGCCCGTTTCAGACCCGCGCTTAACTTCGTGTTTACCCGCATCATTAATCATTACGTCACTGTCTTTGGTGACTGAAAACGCTCGGCTGCTCCAGAAAGAACAGCTGAGTCTGAGGAGTCGGTTAAACCCGCCTCTTAACGTGGAACTTGAACGAGTACGGATACGAAAAGCTGCTTCTCCGCAATACCTTAGAGCGATTCGATAAAAATTGCACGAAAGGACCTTGCGAACAGGAATCAGATTTTGTTAACCATATGTGGTCAGGATCCGAATCAGTTGTTCAAAGGCGTTTTGAGTGCCGCAGGTGAGTGCGGCCGACCTGACGCCCGGAGCGGCGACCATGGGGAACTGGCATGCGCGTTTTGCTGATTGAAGATGACAGCGCCGTCGCGCAGTCGATCGAGCTGATGCTCAAATCCGAGAGCTTCAACGTTTATACGACGGATCTCGGGGAAGAAGGCGTCGACCTCGGCAAGCTTTATGACTACGACATTATTCTGCTCGATCTCAACCTGCCCGACATGTCCGGTTATGACGTGCTCAAGCAGCTTCGGGTCTCCAAGATCAAGACCCCCATTTTGATCCTCTCCGGCCTCGCCGGCATCGAGGACAAGGTCAAGGGTCTCGGCGTCGGCGCCGACGACTACATGACCAAACCCTTCCACAAGGACGAACTGGTCGCCCGCATCCATGCGATCGTGCGCCGCTCCAAGGGTCATGCCCAGTCGGTGATCCAGACCGGCGATCTCGTCGTCAATCTCGACACCAAGACGGTCGAGGTCGGTGGCCAGCGCGTGCATCTGACCGGCAAGGAATACCAGATGCTGGAGCTGCTTTCGCTCCGCAAGGGCACCACGCTCACCAAGGAAATGTTCCTCAACCATCTCTATGGCGGCATGGACGAGCCGGAACTGAAGATCATCGACGTCTTCATCTGCAAGCTGCGCAAGAAGCTCGCCAATGCCTCCGAGGGCCGCAATTTCATCGAGACCGTCTGGGGCCGCGGCTACGTGCTGCGCGAACCGCACGACATGGATGAGCGCATCCCCGCCTGATCAATCGGGTTCTACCGCGCGCCGCAAGGCTCGCTCCTCCCGGACTGGACCCCGCCGCGAATGGCGGGGTTTTTTATTTCCGGAGTTCGTCCGTGCTTCGCGCACGCGACCAGTCGACGCCTTACCGCGTCTTGGCGCCACGCTTCTTCGTCGCGGTTTTCTTCTTGGCTGTTTTCTTTTTGGCGGCTTTCTTCTTGGCGCCGGTCTTCTTGCCAGTCTTCGCGGCTTTCTTGCCGGCGGGGGCTTTCTTGCCGGCTTTCTTCGCGCCCTTCTTTCCGGCCTTGGCCGCTGCCTTGGCCACCGGCTTCTTCTTGACTGTTTTCTTCGCGGTTTTCTTCGCTGTTTTCTTCGCGGTCTTCTTCGCCATCGTGCTGTCCGCGGCGGCCGCCTTTGCCGGCTGCTGCGGCTTTGCGATATCCGGCGCCGCCGGCGCGGGGGCGGCCGTCTTGCGTGGCGACGCAGCACCGAGCTTGGACGTCCCGCCGCCTGCCGCCGCCAACCAGAAGCGCAGTTCGGGCGCTTTCTCGTCGGCGCCCGTGATGTAGCGCTCCTGCCATTTGTCGTCCGCTTCCAGCGGCTTGCCGAAGACATCGGGGTGCTGCTTGAGCAGGAAGCGCCAGGCATAATGGTCATAGAGATCGAGCACGTGGCACGCATAGGCTTCGGCGAGCCCGCGGTGACCGCGGACGATCACCATGTTCTCGTCATTATTGTGCGAGGCGCGGAAACCGAGATTGTGCGAGCCGGTCACGACGGCGCAATTGTCGCTGAACGGATCGATCACCACGATCTTGTTGTGGATGATCGCAAAGCCGAACTTTGCGAGCTCCCCTTCCCAGGCGCCGAACGCATCGTCCTTGGTGACGGCGCCTGCCGGAACGGCCCGCGAATCCGGTTGCGCCGACGGCAGTTTGGCGCCCTTCTTCTTGGGCTGGCCGGGCTCGCCGACGACGGTGACGCCGCCGCCTGCACTCGACGCGTGACCGCCGACATCGCCGTCAGCGTCGCTTTCGGTCGCCCCGCCCTGATGCAACGCCGCCGAGAAATTGAGCGCACGCACCGGGCTCGTCAATGCGCCGCGCACGAACAGATCTGGGTTCTTCGCCAGCGCCCTTCCCGCCGCATCGAGGATCGAATTGTTGCCGGGATCGAAGGCGAGGAACAAGACCGCCTGCTTGGCGCCGTTGATCAGGTCGAACACCCGTTGCATGTCGTTGGGTGCGTCCGGATTCTTGGTGAGCTTGCCCGGCGTGTTGGGCGAGAACATCACCTCCACGGTGACGCCGTCGCCAAGACTGATCGGATTCGCGATCGAGTTGGCGTTGTTGGCGTGGGCGAAGTCGCGCAGGGTCTTTGATTGCAGCTTTTTCTCGTCGCCATCCGCGGCGTCGACATCCGCCTTCAGCGCATTCCAGTAATCCATGTAGCGCTCGGCGACGTCGGCGGATTCGATCACCAGCACGTTGTTGGTCTGCGTGCACAACCCGGTCGAGGTCCAGTTGGTCGAGCCGGTCAGCACGGCCGTGGGCGCATTGTTCTGCGTCAGCACCATGAACTTGTTGTGCGGAATATCGCCCTTGCCGAGAATGCGATCGATCACGCTGACGCCGGCCGCCTTCAACGCGGCGCGGTTCTTCGAGTCCGCGTCTTCGATCGTTTCCTTGGTGTGCGGATCGACGGATTGCTCGTTGCCGAGGATGACGGTGCGGCTGTTCGGATTGGCCTGCAGGCGCTTTTCCAGCCCGTTGGGATCGTTGAGTTCGTAGAGCGCGCCATGAATGATGCCGCCATCCTTGTCGACGCGATCGAGCAGCGAGGTGACGCCTTCCTGCAACTGGCCCATCAGGTTGATGCGAATCGGATCGGTCGGATCGAGAATATGGGGCGTGAGCGCGGGGACGCTGGGGTGGTCATTCAGTTCGTGGCTGAGCGCCTGGGTCGCGGTGATGCCGCGGTTGAAATAGACGTTGAAGGGCGGACGTTTTTCCGTCAGCGTCACCGTGTTGCTGAGCAGCGGCGGCACGCCCGCGAGCGGTGTCAACGTCGCGCCGGGACTACCGCCCATCGGCACGATGCGATATTGATAGGTGCGGCCGCGCTTCGCAAACAGATCCTTCCACCAGAACTTCTGGACCGGGGCCTGCTCGGTGGTCAGTTTGAGGCTCTTGTCCTGGTTCGCAAAGCGCGCCAGCGCCGGCAGAACCGTCTCCTTGTTGGCATCGATATCGATCTGGTGGATCGCAAAACCCAGGCAGCCATCGACGTGCCGATCGAAGGTCCAGGCGACGACGGCAATGTCATTGTTGGAAAAGGCGATCGCGGGCATCGACATGATCCTTTGTTGCGGAAATCAGGATATCTCGGCGTTGTATCAGCACAATGATGCCCGCCGTGTGAGAATCACCACAATCGCGCGTGTCCCGGTTCCGGAGCTGGCGACATCGGGCCGCCAAACCCGAATCCGAGCGGACGCAGGAAACCTATGATTCTATTGAGATTTCGATCGATCGGTCGGACATGATCCTGCAATCGCTCGCCGGCCTGCCGGCTTTCCTGGTCTATTTCTGCACCGCAATCGTGGGTCGTGGCATACTTGTTCGTCTACACCCGCGTCACGCCGCACAATGAATTTCAGCTGATCCGCGACAACGATCCGGCCGCAGCCATTGCGCTTGGCCTCAGCCTGCTCGGCTTCTCGCTCCCGGTGGTGAGCGCCATCGCGCACTCCGCCAATGTCGTGGACTGCCTGATCTGGAGCGCGATCGCGCTGATGGTGCAGATCGCGGTGTATTTCATCGTCAAGATACCGGTGCCGAACCTGTCGGCGCGGATCGCAGCCGGCGAGATGGCGTCCGCGATCTGGCTCGGACTGGCCTCACTCGCCGCGGGCGCGCTCAACGCGGCTTCGATGATCTACTGAGATGATCCGCTGACATGACCGAACGACCACAGCCCAGGGAATTCGGAAGACGCAGGCCGGCAGCAGTCGCGCCGGCGGAGCCGGTCAAGCGTTCCGGCCATGTCGCGCTGCTGCTCATGGGCACGCTCGCGGTGGGCGATGGCGCCTACGCGCTGATGCCGCGCCAGAGCTGCGAACCGGCCGCGCCGGGCATGGCCGCGCCGGCCTTGCAGCAATCGGACGCAAGGTGCGGTTCGGGCGGATCGTCAGGTAGCGGCGGCCGCGGCGGGTCTTCGCGTCAAAGCTTCTCCGGCGATTCATCCGGCGGTTCGGCATCCGCAGGCGCGACCGATTCGGCCTCCGGCGGCGTGACACGCGGCGGCTTCGGGTCGCTCGCACACGCGTTCGGCTTTTCCGGGGGCGGTTGAAGACGCGTCCCGCACGATGCCGTGAAATGAACGCGTTTCGCTTGTCTGATCAGTCGGAGACGGACCACAATCGTTGCTCCACAACGATGCATGGGTTTGAGGGGATTGCACCATGAAACGCTCGCGGCGTGTCGTACTGACATTGATGGGGAGTGCGGCGATCGGCGTCGTGTCGATGGGAATGGCGCGACGGCGCGTCTGCGGTCCCGGAAACGAGGCGGTGCCCGGCCCGTTCGGACAACCCTATTGCCGTGCCATCCATGGCGGTTTCGGGACCTTCTCGCATCGCTTCCATGGCCATGGCCACGGCCATGCTCATGGCGGCGGCTGACGGTCGGCCATGCAGCGCATCGTCTGCACCGAGCGCGAGGACTGGCGCGCCACGGCCGAGGCTTGCGGGTTCGATTTTCACACCATCGACGACGAGCGCTATTGGGACGAGCGCGCCTATTATGCCTTCAGCCTCGACGAGATCGAGCGCGAGATCGAGCGACCGACGGCCGAAATCGACGCCATGTGCCTGGAGCTGGTCGCCCGCACGATCGACGACGAGAGTGCCCTTCGCCGGCTGAAAATACCCGAAGCGTTCTGGCCGCTGATCGCGCAGAGCTGGCACCGTGACGAGGGCGGCCTTTACGGCCGACTGGACCTCAGTTTCGACGGACGCGGACCGGCGAAGCTGCTCGAATACAACGCCGACACGCCGACCTCGATCTTCGAAGCCGCGGTGTTTCAATGGACCTGGCTGGAGCAGGCCATCGAGCGGCGGATCATCTTGGGCGACGCCGACCAGTTCAATTCCATTCACGAACGGCTGATCGAATGTTGGGCCAAGCTCGGGCGTGACCGCCATTTGCATCTGGCGGGAATGACGGAAGACAGCGAGGACGCCGGTACGCTCGCCTATCTCGAGGACACCGCGAGCCAGGCCGGGCTCCAGACCACCCTGATCGACATCGAGGAGATCGGCTGGCGCGAGGTCGGCGGCGGCTTCGTCGATCTGGAGGGCCGCGACATCGCGCTCGCCTTCAAGCTCTACCCCTGGGAATGGATGTTCCACGAGGCGTTCGGCGCCAAGCTCTTGGAGGCGCCGACCCGCTGGATCGAGCCGCCATGGAAGGCGATCCTCTCCAACAAGGGCATGCTTCCGCTGTTGTGGGAGATGTTTCGTGGGCACCCGAACCTGCTGCCGGCTTATTTCGAGGATGATCCGAATGCGGTTTCGCGCGAAGGCGCCAACGTCACGCTGGTCAGCGGTCCCGCGATCGTGCGCCAGGACGGGCCTTATGGCGCCGAAGGCTTCATTCGTCAGGCCTACGCACCGCTGCCGAATTTTGCCAACTCATATCCGGTGCTCGGAAGCTGGCTGGTCGACCACGCCCCTTGCGGCCTGTCGATCCGCGAGGACGAGAACCCGATCACGGGCAACGGTTCGCGTTTCCTGCCGCACGCGATCCTGTCGGGCGCGATAGCTCGAGGATGAATCGTCATCGCGCTCGAGAGCGTTGATTGATTGCGCATGATCCCTCGGGTCAAACCCGAGGGCATGCTTTTCGGATCATGTGCTAGTCACAGACGCGCGCGCGGCGCCAGTGGCGACCGGTCCAAACCGCCCGACCATAGCAGCCGTCCTCGTAGGGTCCCAAGAACGGACCAGGCCCCCAGACCGGAACGCCGTAATGGCCGTAATGATAGTAGGGATAGTAGGGAGGAGAGGGTCCCCAAAAACCTCCGCTGACCGCCGCGCCGACGACGGCACCTTCCGCAAACCCGTCGACGACGCCGGTGGCAATCCGGCCATTCCGCGCCTGGGCACCGGTTGGCGCCGTCAACGTGGTCGCGAGCACGGCGGCGACCGCGACAATGCCCAGTCGTTTCACGATACTCATTTCACTCCTCCTTGCTGGATCAGCGGGGAAACGTAGCATGCCCTGCACGGTGTTGCGCAAGATCAAACGCGTTGACGATCGCGCTGCAGCTCCCGCCCCGATTGAATCGGAACGGAAGCTCCAAAGCGCGATGAACTTGTGACAGGCTTCGAAGGCGCTCTGAACTCGCGCGCAGCCGGACCTCAATGCGCCGCGACCACCCGCAGCCGTTGCGGCATCGCCGCACCACGACCTTGCGCCGCCCGATCGGGGTTGGGCTGGTAGAGGCCGCGCCGATCCGGATAGGGACGGAACGCGTCGGAAATCCCGACCACGGTTTCGGCCGCCCCCAGCACCAGCATGCCGTCGGGCTCGAGCGATTTGGCGATGCGCTCGAAGATCGCGACCTTGGTATCCTGGTCGAAATAGATCAGGACGTTGCGGCAGAAGATCACGTCGAACTTGCCGAGATGGGAGAAGTCCTGCAGCAGATTGAGCTGGCGTTGCTGCACCATGCCGCGGATATCGGCACTGATCTGCCAGAGTTCGCCGACCTGGGTGAAGTACTTGACCAACAGCTGAACCGGCAATCCGCGCTGCACCTCGAACTGGCTGTAGATCCCCGACTTGGACTTTTCGAGAACTTCCTGCGACAGGTCGGTGGCGACGATCTCGATCCGCCAGCCTGCCAGGGCCTGGGCCCTTTCCTTCAGGCACATCGCAATCGAGTAAGGCTCCTGGCCGCTCGAACACGCCGCGGACCAGATTCGCAGCGAGCGGCGGTTGGCGCGCGTCTGCAACAGCGTCGGCAGGATCGTGTCGCGCAGATGATCGAACGGAATCTTGTCGCGGAAGAAGAAGGTCTCGTTGGTGGTCATTGCCTCCACGACCTCGGCCGTCAGCGCTTCCGCGCCGCTTTTCATTTTTTGGACGAGTTCGGCAATGCCCGGCAGGCCGGCCCTGCGCGCCAACGGGATCAACCGGCTCTCGACCAGATACTGCTTGTCGGCGGAGAGATCGAGGCCCGAGCGCTCTTTCAGGAGCCTGCGCAGGAAATCATAATCCTGTAGGTTCACGAGCGATCTCCCGAAAACAGCCGGACCAGCTTTTGGGCGATCTGGTTGAGCGGCAGGACCGCGGCGCAGATACCCGCATTCGCCGCAGCACCAGGCATGCCCCAGACCACGCTGGTGGCTTCGTCCTGGGCGACGATGCTGCCTCCGGCCGCCACGATTTCCTTGCCGCCGCGCATGCCATCCGAGCCCATGCCGGTCAGGATCACGGCGAGGATCGCGCCCTGCCAGACATCGATGGCCGATATGAACAACGGATCGACCGCCGGTTTGCAGAAATTGACCGCCGGACCGTCGTCGAGCGCGATCTGCACGTCATTGCCGTGTCGCGCGACGCGCATGTGGCAGCCGCCTGGCGCGAGATAGATCCGGCCGGGCTTGATGACCTCGCCGTCGACTGCCTCATGCGCCGGACGGTGGCTCGAACGCGCCAGATGCTCCGCAAGAATCGTCGTGAAGGTCGGCGGCATATGCTGGGTGATCAGCACGGGAAAGCGGTCGATCACCGGCCCGAGCTCGGCGACCAGCGACATCAGCGCCTGCGGGCCGCCGGTCGAGGATCCGATCAGGAGCACGCGCGGCGCCTGGACACCGAAGGCGCGGCGAGCCACCGCCGCCGGCTGGACGGCGGGGGTCGCAACCGGACGCGGCGAATAGTCGCGCGATTTGCCGACGATTGGCGCCAGCGAAGGGCTCGGCGCGGCCGGCGCGGCGCGGCGGACCTTGGCGCCGAAGGTTCGTATCTTCTGAATCAGGTCGTGATGGAAAATGTCGGCGGCCGACGCCTCGCGCGTGCTTTCGGGCTTGGGAATATAATCCGACGCGCCGAGCGCCAGCGCCTTGAAGCTGATCTCCGCGTTGCGGCGCGTCAGCGTCGACGCCATGATGACGATGAGATTGCGCTTTTTCGCCAGCATCTGCGGCAACGCCGAGATGCCGTCGAGATCGGGCATTTCGATGTCGAGCACTGCGACGTCGGGGTCGGCGCGTTCGATCTGGTTGACCGCATCGAGACCGGTGCGCAGCGATGCCACCACGACCATGTCTGGTTCGGATTCGATCCACCGGGAGATCATCCCGCGGATCACGACGGAGTCGTCGACCACCATCACCTTCAGCGGCTGTTGGCGCGTCAAATTCGAGGTCGATGTGCTAGCCAACGCAATACTCATGGTTCACCAATACGGGCAAAGCGGCGTGACGAATAAAGTAATGGGCCGATGGCCGTTCAGCCGTCGGATCGAAAACGCAAGAATCAGATCAATCCGACCTCCTGGAACTTGGCCGTGACGATATCCTTGTCGAAGGGCTTCATGATGTATTCGTTGGCGCCGGCATGCAGCGCGCGCGCGATATGGGCGACGTCATTTTCGGTGGTGCAGAACACCACCTTGGGCTGGTCGCCGCCGGGCATGCGGCGCAGGTTGCCGAGGAACTCGTAGCCGTCCATGACCGGCATGTTCCAGTCGAGCAGCACCGCGTCGGGCAGGCCGCGCTTGCAGATCTCGAGCGCCTTCTCGCCGTCCTCGGCCTCGATGATCTGGAAGTCCAGACCTTCCAGGATGCGCCGCGCGACCTTTCGGATGACGCTCGAATCGTCCACCACAAGACATGTTCTCATCTTAGCCTCTCACTTCTAGTTCCCCCGTAGGGATAATCCAAACCAACGAAGATGCGCTGCGTGCCGCCGCTTCATGCCGCCATCAGGTCCGACGCCATTTCGAGGACGCGATCGACATCGAGGACGACCATGAGCTGGCCGTCGAGGCGATGGACGCCGCCTGCGAGCTTGGCCATGCGGGGATCGAGATTGACGGGATTTTCCTCGCAGCCCTCGTCGTGCAGCCTCAAGACCTCGCCGATCTGGTCGATCAAGA
>WNGQ01003185.1_pt1 | contig 16565 bp, 16 predicted proteins | sample 5407661 | NCBI WGS metagenome assembly WNGQ01 (sample SAMN13153382, study PRJNA577476) | soil metagenome | isolation source: 60 cm soil or saprolite under Garry oak tree replicate 2 | place: USA:California | collected 2016-06-15 | reverse complement strand
CGAAAGCCGAGCGATTATGCACCTTCAGCCGAACTTTTGGCCCGGTACCGCCAATTCGAAGCGCCCGAAGCGGCAGCCCGCGAAGCGAGGGCTAGAATGGCACCTGGGTGGCGGTGCCGGCCACGACGTACCAGGTCACGAAAAGGCCGCAGATCAGGGCGCCCGGCAGGCTGGAGCCGGTGCGTCGCCAGGTGAAGGTCGCGATCACAGCGCAAATCGCAAGCAGCGGCACGAACTGGATGGCAACGATCGTCGACAGCGGCACGAAGCCGGGGTCGGGCAGCGGATTGAACAATTGTCCGGTCAGCCACAGAGTGCCGTATTGCAGGGCGAGCAGCACGATGAAGCCGAGCGTCAGCGCCAGGATATTGGTGAGATAGAGCGTGGCCCGCGGCGCGCTCAGGGTCGAGAAGTTCCGGTGCAGCACATGCAGCGCGACGACGAAGAACGCCGTGATCGGCAGGAGATAGATCAGGAAGATCAGGAATTGCTTGGCGCTCATCAGCTTCAGCGCCACGATCCAGAAGCGGAAATCGATCTTGAAGACGAGGTCGCAAAGCCACAACGCGGCGTAACCTGCGACGGTGGCGGCGAGCGCGATCAGGATCGACTGTCCGACAATGCCGGCCCGACTGGTACGTTTGGGCGCGAACGGCATCAGCGCAAGCGTGATCAGCGCGTTGATGATGGCCCAGACCATGATCTGGTTGGTGATGCCTTGCGGCAGATAGGCGGACGGCGTGACGAAGGTGCCAGCGAGCGCAAAGGCGGGATAGTAGGTCAGGGCCGGGATGAAGGCGGTGAGGATGAAGGCCGAAGTCCTGCGCCCGCCGGCGGCGGACTGCTTCAGCATGGCGCTATCGGCGGTCTCAGGCAGTCGCAGATGCGAGAACGCCGGCGCTTCGAGCAATCCGTCGAACGTGCCGATCACGAGGACGACAAAGCCGATCAGTGCGAGCAGCGTGCCGATCTCTTTGCGGAACCAGATCTGATCGTCCGCCGGGCGCGGCGTGCCGCCCTGCAGGGTCCTGGAGAACCAGTCGAGGCTGTAGCCGATCGCCTCGTGCGAAATATGCTCGTCCGGGTGGGTGATCGCCGGCGTGTAGAGCACGCGCGCGGTCCCTTGCGCGGTGTCGCCATAGATCCTGCCCGGTTCGACCGACCCTTGGGTACCGAACAGGGCCCAGAGTTTCGGACTCTGCGTCACGTCGCGGGCGCGCTCGACGCCCCACATCAGGACCGGGAATTCCTCGTATTGGGCGAACACCAGCGCGACGTTGCGCGGCCAACCCGGCGTGCCTTCGGCGGCGAACGGCTTGCCGGTCGACGAGCCCTCCAGCACCATCGACTTGTAGTCGTTGGGCATCGCGATGGCGGCGGCGAGAACGGTCCAGCCGCCCATCGAGTGGCCCTCGAGGCCGATATTGTTCTTGTCGACCATGTCGAGGCTGCGCAAATAGGCGAGCCCGTCGGGGCCGCCAAAACCGTTGGCGAAGGCGGGCGGATCGCTATAGCCATGGCCGGTCTGGTCCAGCGCCAGCACCACATAGCCCCTGCGGGCAAATTCGATGGCAAAGCCGTCCTGGGTTTCGCGCGAATTGATGTAGCCGTGGACCGCGAGGATGCCGGGGGCGGGGTTCTGCGCTGTCGCGTTCGGCGGGAGGTAGAGCAGGGCGCTCATGGTGTTGCCCTTGGCGCCGGCAAAGCGCACGTCCCGGATCTGGATGCCGCCCGCGGTCTGGGTGAAGTACGCCAGCAGCCCGCCGGCCAGAATCAGGATCAATCCGGCGATCGCCAATGACCATTGCCTGCGCATGAACGCCTCCCCCTTTTCCCTTCGCCGTTGACCCGGCGTTCAGGTTCGTCTTGATTCAGATTCGTCTTGCAGCTTCGCTTTAATTTTGATTGCTAGCCTATCCGAAAGTTGAACGCGCGCAAGCGCCTGCACCTCTCGTGAATCGGAAAGTGAAACACGCCGTGACTGGATCGGGCACCGACAAGACCAAGACCGGCTTCGATCTCGAAGGCCCCATCGTCATCCTGGTCGAGCCGCAGCTCGGCGAGAATATCGGCATGGCGGCGCGCGCCATGGGCAATTTCGCGCTGTCGCGCTTGCGGATCGTCAACCCGCGCGATGGCTGGCCGAATTTGGCCGCGCAGCGCGCAGCCGCCGGTGCCGACCATATTCTGGGGCACGTCGAGTTGTTCGACACCGTCGCAGCGGCGGTCGCCGACCTCGATCTGTTGTTCGCCACCACGGCGCGCGCCCACGATCAGGCCAAGCCCGTGGTCGGCCCGGACGTGGCCGCGCGCGAAATGTCCGGCCACATCGCAAGCGGCGGCAAGTGCGGCATCCTGTTCGGCCGCGAGCGCGCGGGGCTGATGAACGATGAGGTCGCGCTTGCCAACCGTATCGTGACGTTTCCCGTCAATCCCGGCTTCGCCTCGCTCAACCTCGCCCAGGCCGTGCTGCTGATGGGTTACGAATGGTTCAAGCTCGCGACCAGCGGCGCATTGCCATTTGCGATGCCGGAACGCTCCGAACGCGCGTCCCAGCACCAGATGCAGGCGTTCTTCGAAAACATGGTGCGCGAGCTCGACCGGGTCGAGTTCCTGCGGCCCGCCGAGAAGCGCGAGACCATGCTGGTCAATCTGCGCAACATCTTCGCGCGCATGGAGCCGACCAAGCAGGATATGCACACGCTGCACGGCGTGATCATGGCGATCGCCGAGGGGCGCAAGGGCCCGGCCAAGGGTGGCGTGCTCGATGGTGAGCAGGCGACCCGATTGCGGGCCCTGCTCGCCGAACAGGGGCAGGGGACGGCGCCATCGGAAGGCACGCTGCGGGGGCTCGCGCGGCTGTTGCGGCGCAATCCGACCGACGCCGAGCGGCTGTTGTGGCAGGCCCTCACCCGCGACCGCCGTTTTGCCGGTCAGTTCAAGCGGCAGACCCCTGTGGGGCGGCAGATTCCGGATTTCGTCTCCTTCGCGCATAAAATCGCGATCGAACTCGTCAATCCGGACGAGAGCGAGGCGATATTGGCCGACCGCGCCGCGCGGCGGGCTTGGCTCGAGAGCCGCGATTATCGCGTGGTTGATATCCGTGCGGTCGACGTCGAGACGGACCTCGGCCGCGAGCTGACGCGGCTTGCAACGGAAGTGTCAGTCGAATTTCGTCATGGCGGGCGGGATTAATCCGCTCTCGCAAGGGTTCCACTCCTCGCAACCATCAACTGCAGGGAGGCTTTCAACATGCGTCGCGTCAGTCTTGCGTTACTTGTGTCCGCGTCCATCTTCGTCGCGGTGCCCGCCTTCGCCCAGGCTCCCCAGGTCGAGAAAAACGTGTCGATGGCGCTATCGATGGCGATCATGCAGGGCGCCCTCGATCAGTGCGTCAAGGATGGCTACAAGGTCTCCGTCGTGATCGTCGACAAGGGCGGCAATGTCGCGGCGTCCGTCCGCGGCGACGGCACGCCGCCGCATACCTTGAATTTTGCGAGGATGAAGGCCTACACGGCGCGCACCCGCGGCCAGCCCTCGCTGCAAACCATGAAGCAGATGGAAGATCCCGCCTTCGCCTTCCTGCGCCAGATCCCCGATGTCGTCGGCGTTGGCGGCGGCGTTCCGATCAAGGCTGGCAATGAGGTGATCGGCGGCGTGGGCGTGTCCGGTGCGCCCGGCGGCGAGAAGGACGAAGTCTGCGCCAATGCCGGCCTCGCCAAGGTCGCGGACGCGCTCAAGTAGGCGCGTTCGCGCAAGGTCTCGGCATCCGGCGATCCCCGCCATGCAGGCGAACCGTGCGGCGCGCGCGGCTCGCCCATACGCTCGCGGGTTGCCCGCAAAAGGGCACAAGAGGTCGACTGAGCCAGCGCGCCGGCCGATTCCAATCAAGAGCCATCGCGCACTCGTTGGTGAAGGCCCGCTTAAAGGGCCGCAATGCATTTGTGGGAATTTCAAACAGAAATAGGTATGCACCAGTTTTACGGGATGCTGGCATTTGCGGCGTAATGTGGGTTTGAATTTGCCGCAATTGCGACGGTCAAAGAAAAAATGAGCGACACCAAATCGATACTACAGGATCTCGACGAGGCGATTTCGCGAGGAACGAGCGAGAACCGCGAGCGGGCGCTGTGGCATGCAACCGATCTGTTGATTGCCGGCCGGTACTGCGAAGACGAGATCGCAACCTTCGGCGAAGTCATTGGACGGCTTGCCGATGCAATTGAAGTCGCGGCCCGTGCGGAGCTCGCCGAACGACTGCTCAAGGTCGACCATGCCCCGATCAAGGTCCTGCACAAACTGGCCTTCGACGATGCGATCGAGGTTGCCGGACCCGTGCTCACCGAATCCACGCGGCTCGACGATGAAGTCCTGGTTGCCAACGCCATCAGCAAGAGTCAGGCGCATTTGCTCGCGATTGCGAAGCGAAAATCGCTCGGCGAGGCGGTCACTGACGTCCTCGTGAGGCGGGGCGGTCGCGACGTCGCGAACGCCGTCGCCAGCAACGAGGGGGCGCGGTTTTCGGGAGCCGGCTTCCTGCACATGGTGAAGCGCGCCGAAGGCGACGCGATCCTTGCGGAGAATCTGGGTCTGCGCAAGGATATCCCAAGGCAACTGTTCCAGCAGCTCATCGCAAAGGCGTCGGACGACGTGAAGAAGCGCCTTGCGAGCGAACGTCCGGCGATGTTTGCGGAGATCGAGGCGACCGTAGCCGACGTCGCCGGTACCCTGCAGTCGAAGTTCGGTCCTGCATCGCGAGGCCATTTCGTCGCAAAACGCGTCGTGACGATTCAACATCGCCAGGGCAACCTGAACGAACACAGCATTTCCGGATATGCGCGCGCCCGCAAGACCGACGAGGTCACCATCGGACTATCGCTTTTGTGCGCGCTGCCGGCCGACGTGATCGAGCGTGCTTTGTTCAGCACGAACAGGGAAATGCTGCTGGTTCTCGCGAAGTCCCTCGGCTTCTCCTGGGATACGTTGATGGCATTGTTGTTCATCGGCGCCAAGGATCATCGCATCACCGCAGGTGAGCTCCAGGAGTTGCAATCGGATTTTCAACGCCTCAACGCGGAGACCTCCCGCAGCATCGTGGAGTTCTATCAATCGCGCAAGCATCCCGGGTTTGCCCATGACGGCACGGCTCGCGAGCCTGACGCGCAATTCGCCGTTGGCCAATGACAGCAACCCCATCGGCGATGCATATGAACGATCTCGCTTCCGCCGCGCGCAAGCGTTCCGGTTCGGATCCCGACAAGCTGGCGCCTCAGGCATCTTCGGCGGATGCGGCCTGGATGGTTCTCGATGCCGCGAATGATCTCGGCGACCACGCGACCATCGAGGCCTGCCGCAGGGTCATCGACGCAAGCTTGAACGGCAGACTCGTACCTCAATCCGACTTGCATCTGGTGCTCGACTATTTCAGGTGAGCCCGCCGAATGGCGCGCCGCGCGCCACCGTGAAATCACGGATCGCTTCACTCAGGCCCGCGTTGCAACGGTAACGCGACGTTCACCATTCGCGCAGATCCCCGGACCGCTTTCAGCAACCCGGCCGGGCTCGCAAGTTTGCTTATACTTTTGCTGCTTAGTCATAGCCAAGGGAAGGCTGCGCCTGGTGCGGAAGTCCGGTTCGCAGGCAGTAGACAGTAGCGCGTATGAATATCGCTCGCATCGTGGTCCTGATCATCGCTCTCAGTGCGGGCGCGGCCGCGGCCTATTTCGCGAGCGGTTTCGACAACAGCAAGTCTGCCGCAGTGGTTCAGGAACCGGTCGCGCAGCTTCAAACGATTGACGTTCTCGTCGCCAAATCCGAGATCGGCCTCGGCCAGAAGCTGAAGCCGGGTGATCTGCAGTGGCAGGCTTGGCCGTCCGCGACCGCGAGCAGTACTTTCATCCGCCGCAGCAACCGCCCCGAGGCAACCACCGAACTCTCCGGTTCGATCGCACGTGCACCGTTCATCGCGGGAGAGCCGATCCGCGACCAGAAGCTGGTGAAGGCCGACGGCTCCGGCTTCATGGCCGCGATCTTGCCGGGCGGCATGCGGGCGATCTCGACCGATATCTCGCCGGAGACCGGCGCCGGCGGCTTCATTCTGCCGAACGACCGCGTCGACGTCATCTTGTCGAAACGCGACAAGAGCCGTGACGGCGCGTCGGACGCCGTCACCTCCGAAATCATCCTGTCGAACGTTCGCGTGCTGGCGATCGACCAGGCGCCCAAGGAAAACGACGGCCAGAACACGGTGGTGGGCAAGACGGTGACGCTCGAGCTGAAGCCGGAGCAGGCGGAAACGCTCGCCCGGGGGCGTCAGACCGGTACGCTGGCGCTAGCGCTGCGCAGCATCGTCGATGCAAACGCCGTCGAAGAGGATTCCGAAGGCGAGAACCAGAAGCGCGGAAACAGTATCAATATCGTCCGTTACGGTGTTGCAAGCCCGCAAGCGGCACAGAAGTGACTGAAAGGATGCCGAGATGAAGTGCGGGGCAAATCAGCGGAAGTGGCGGACCTTCAGGGTCCTCGCCACGTGGGTCTCGGCTGTCGCCGCGCTGACGCTCAATCCGGTCGTGACGCCTGTCCTGGCAGGCGAGGACGGCGCTGCTGCGCCGGTCGTCTCCGCTGGGCAAGCGAAGACGCGCTTTCTCGCGCTCGGCGTCGGCAAATCCGTCGTCGTCGATTTCCCGCGTGACGTCAAGGATGTGCTGGTGGCGGACCCGAAGATCGCCAACGCCGTGATCCACTCCGCGCAGCGCGCCTACATCATCGGCGCCGCCGTCGGACAGACCAATGTCGTGTTCTTCGCCTCCGACGGCCAGCAGGTTGCGACCTATGACATCGCGGTCAAGCGCGATCTCAACGGTGTGCGTACGGCGTTGAGGCAAACCCTGCCGGGGGTCCAGATCGAAGGGGTCGGTGAAGGTGTGATCCTGACCGGGTCGGTGGCGAGCCCCGTCGAGGCGCAGCAGGCGGGCGACATCGCGGCGCGGCTGGTGGGCGGCGCCGACAAGGTCGTCAACAGCATCGTCGTGCGAGGCCGCGACCAGGTGATGCTGAAGGTCAATGTTTCGGAAGTCCGGCGCGACATCGTCAAGCAGATGGGCATCGATCTCAGCGCCAGCATGAACTACGGCACGGCGGTGGTGAATTTCAACAACAGCAATCCGTTCACCGCCTTTGGCCGGCCGCTCGTCGACAACGGCTTGAGCGCCTCGGCCATCACCAAAGGCCTGCCCACGGTGACGGCGACCATGCGCGCGATGGAGAGCGCGGGCGTGGTGCGGACGCTGGCCGAACCCAATCTGACGGCAATTTCCGGCGAGTCCGCGACGTTCATTGCGGGCGGCGAGTTTCCGATTCCCGCCGGTTATTCCTGCGATCCCACGACGCATGTCTGCACGACGCAGATCAACTACAAGAAGTTCGGCATTTCGCTCAACTTCACGCCGGTCGTCCTCGGCGAGGGACGGATCAGCCTGCGGGTGATGACGGAAGTGTCGGAGTTGTCCAACGACAATGCGATCACGATATCGCAGGCGCTCTCCGGAAACTCGACGAATTCGATCACCATCCCCTCGATCCGAACGCGGCGGGCGGAGACGACGCTGGAAATACCATCGGGTGGCTCGATGGCGATGGCCGGCCTCATTCACAAGCAGACCAGGCAGGCGGTCAACGGATTGCCCGGACTGGACCAGGTGCCTGTCCTCGGCGCCCTGTTCCGGAGCCAGGACTTCGTCAACGACGAGACCGAATTGATGGTTCTGGTGACGCCCTATGTGGTTCGGGCGGTGGCGCAGAAGGAGCTGTCGCGACCCGACGACGGGTTTGCGCCTGCGTCGGATTCCCAGTCGACACTGCTCGCCCGCATCAATCGAATTTACGGCGTTGCTGCACGCGCCGAGCAGGTCGGGAGCTACCAGGGCAACGTCGGTTTCATCATTGACTGAGAGCGGTTGCCGAGGCGAAAGCGGGGCGAGGGGGGAACGATGACGAACAGAATGCCGGTCGATTGCCGTCGGAGCCTGCGCCTGATGGGCGTTCTCCTCGGCGTTTCCGTGGCACTCGGGGCTTGCACCTATGCCGATCGAGAGGTCGTGACCGCGAGCGTTCCCGACGATTTCCACCTGCGTCATCCGATTGCGGTCGAGGAGGCCAACCACTCGATCGTGGTCTTCGTCGGTCAGGCCCGCGGTGGGCTGTCCGCCTCGCAACGCGCCGACGTCATGGGACTAGCGCGCACATGGGTTCGTGAAGGCACCGGAGCCGTCGTCGTCGACGTGCCCGTCGACACGCCGAATGCGAGAGCGGCCGCCGCGACGTTCCAGGACATTCGGGCGGTGCTCGCCGCGGGCGGCGTACCTGCCCGCGGCATCAAGTTGCACAACTATCGTCCGGAGGACCCGCGAACGCTGGCGACGATTCGTCTGAGCTACCCGAAGATCACGGCGGTTGCCGGTCCCTGCGGCCTGTGGCCTGAAGATCTCGGACCCTCGATCACGGATCCCGAATACAACGAGAACAAGTCGTACCATAATTTCGGATGCGCCACGCAGCGCAACCTTGCTGCGATGATCGACAACCCGGCTGACCTCGAGCAGCCGCGGCCCGAGATTCCCTCCTATACCGCGCGACGGACGATTGCGTTCGACAAATATCGCAAAGGCGACTCGACCACGACCATCTATCCCGAATCCGACAAGGCCAAACTCAGCGATACCGGCAAATGAGCTCCGCCCGCCAAGGATCCGAGGACCTCACAGACGGCGCCCTGCCGCCTGCGAACGACTACATCCCGCCCGCACCACGGGTGTCGGTGCAGGCCTTTTGCGAGAGCGAGGAGACCACGGCCGCGGTGCGAGCGGCAGGCGAAGACCGCCGCCTCGCCAAGGCCCATCTGTCGATCAAGATGGGTGGCATGGCGGTCGCGATCGAAACCTATCACTCGCAGCCGACACCGAACGTGATCATTCTGGAAACCCGTGGCGATGGCGATATCATCGCGGGTCTCGATGAACTCGCAACCGTATGCGATCCCGGCACCCGCGTCGTCGTGATCGGCAGCGACAGTGATGCGGTACCCTATCGTGAGCTGGTGCGCCGCGGCGTCAGCGATTACGTCGTCGGACCGGTCGAAACCATCGATATCGTCCGCGCGATCTGCGGCCTGTTCTCGGCGTCGGAGGCGGTCGCGACCGGCCGGACGATCGCCGTGGTCGGCGCCAAGGGCGGCGTCGGTGCATCCACCGTCGCCCACAATGTGGCCTGGACGATCGCGCGCGACCTGACGCTGGATTCCGTCGTCATCGATCTCGATCTCGCGTTCGGCACCGCCAGTCTCGATTTCAACCAGGACCCGTTGCAGGGGATTGCCAATGCGATCTTCCAGCCCGATCGGCCCGACTCCGCATTGATGGAACGCCTGCTCGCCAAATGCACCGATCGCCTGAGCCTGCTGGCGGCGCCGGCAGCGCTCGATCGGGTGTACGATTTCGGCGCCGAAGCCTTTGACGCGGTGTTCGACACCTTGCGCATGACGACGCCCTGCATCGTGCTCGACATTCCGCACCAATGGTCGGGATGGACCAAGCGCGCGCTGGTCAGCGCGGACGATATCCTCGTCGTGGCCGAACCGGACCTCGCCAATCTGCGCAACACCAAGAACATCCTGAGTACTTTGAAGGGTGCGCGGCCCAATGACCGGCCGCCGCTCTACTGCCTCAACCAGGTCGGCCTGCCGAAGCGGCCCGAAATCGACGTCCGCGGCTTCGTCAAGGCCGTGGAGAGCCCGCCGCTCGCCGTCATTCCGTTCGATTCGCGGTTGTTCGGGACGGCCGCGAACAACGGCCAGATGATCGCGGAGGTCTCCAGATTCCACCGCACCACCAAGATATTCCAGCAGATGGCGCAACGGCTGACGGGCCGTACCGAGACCAAGAAGCGTCAGGGGTCGCTGCTGGAGCCGATCATCAGACGATTACGCGCCAGATAAGTGAGCCCGGCGCGACTGGCGATGCAGCGGTGGTCAATCGTTGTTGTCGCGGGATGCCACCGGCATTTTCGCGATGCCGGGTTGTGCGCGGTCGCCCTTCGACAATAGTTTCTTGAGCTCGGCGACGTTCGCTGCCGCTTCCTCGGGTGGCAAGCCGGACTTCACGATGCTTTCAGCCTCGGCAACCCGGCCTTGCAGGCCGACCACCAAAGCGAGATTTGCCCGGACCCGGGGATCCGCGTCCGCATGGCTGAGCGCGCGGCGCAAATTCTCCTCCGCCTTCGGCAGATCTTTGGAAAGAACGTAGGAGAGGCCGAGATTGGACAACACCGTGGGTTCGTCCGGCGCGATCCGGAGCGCGCTCGCATAATATTGTCGTGCTTCCTCGTATCGGCCGAGTTGATCGAGCGCGGCGCCCTGGGTCGAGAGAATCCGCCAATCGGGATCTTCCGGGGTATGGGCGCGGCTCAGGACGTCGAAGGCCAACTGGAAATTGCCGTTGTCCGCCAGCGCCCGCCCGTAACCGGCGAGCAGCGCCTTGTTGTCGGGATGCGCAAGCGTAGCCTGTTCGAGCACGGCAACAGCCTGCGCCCGCTGGCCCGTGGCCCGAAGCGCCTTGCCATATTGCAGCGCCACCTCGGCATTGTCGGGGGTGGCGCGAAACCGCTCGCGATAGAGGTCCACATCGTGCCGTGGGTTGGTGGCGTGGCTCGCCTCCGCGGTGTCGCCCAGCGAGCCCGTGATGTCGGAGGGAGCGGTGGTCTGGCAACTGCAGAGCCCAAGCACCACGATTGCCGATGCCACGGCGGATATGATGGGTCTGGCGAGGCATGATGGTTGGAGGTGCCGCTGGAGCATGAGCCTGAACGTGGTCGAATGACTGGTCAGGAACGCTCACATATTAAGCCTAACTTCTCGTTAAGCAGCGCAACGCGCCATGGTTGCGACCAACGGCAACCACGCGCCCGGCATCAGACTCCACTCTGCTAATCGATGAATTCGGCCCCGAATTCGCAACCGATCCGCCATGCCAGCCGGCAGCGACGCACGTGATCGGATGAGAAGATGATCGTGAAGTGAGGGGGGATTTCGACGTATTCGGCCACCGCCTTGACGCCGCCAGCCGAGACGTCCGTGATGGTGCAGTCACGCGGCAACAAGCCCGCACCGCATTGGATCTTGGCGCCCCTTTTGCACAGCTGACGTTCGCTTCTCCGCCGATTCGCAAACATGCCGCTCATTTATCCTGCACCATGACGATCCGCCACCCAGATGGAGTACCGCAGAATCGTTGGCATCCAGCTAGCAGGATCGCTTGCAATGGAGCTGATCTCTTTCGATTTCATTTACCGAACTGGGATCACAAAATCCGAAATGCGCCAAAAACGCCGCGGCACAATGGCGTGAACGTTCGAGGCACCAATTCGGGAAGCAAACTGCCCGCGGTGCGGGACTTCAAATCGGCAGTGCTAGACGGCAACGAGCTGTGCGGGCGCGTGGCTTGCCCGCTTCGATCCCTTTGGCTTCTTGGCAGGCCCAAGCAGCGAACAGGCGGCAAGACCGGCCGTATCGGCGACCGCCGGATCGCGCGACACCATGGCCGCCACGATCGCGCCATCGATCAGAAGCGCGAGCTGATGGGCGAGCATTTGCGGCTCGGCGGCGCCCATTTCTCCCGCGAGCTTCTCGATATGCGCGAGGACGACCTTCTTGTGCTTCATCGCGATGACACGGAACTGTTTCTGATCCTTGTCGTGTTCGGCGACGGCGTTGATGAACGGGCAGCCGTAGAACCGTTCCTCGCCGAACCAGCGCTTCAGCGCCGGGAAGATTCGCGTCAGCTTGGTTTGCGCATCGCCGCCGCCGGACTCGATCGCGCCAATGAACCATTCGCGCCATTGCTTTCCTTCGCTCTCCAGCACGGCGTGGACGAGGTTCGTCTTCGAGCCGAATAATTTGTACAGCGTGGTCTTCGCGGTTCCGGCTTCCTCGATGATGGCGTCGATGCCGGTGGCGTTGATGCCGTTCTTGCAGAACAGCTGCGTCGCGGCATTGAGCAGCCGGCTGTGCGCGGATTCTTCATCGCCACCGGCGGCCGTCGTCGCACCATGTTTCTTGCGGGAAACTGATTTGCCCATGAGTACAGTTAAGCGAAGGTCCGCGTAATCATCAAGTCATTCGTCACAGCTCCCACACCGATGCGCCCAAAATAATCGCCGTCCGCGGGCAATTGCACCGCTTTTGTGCAGGCGCGACGCTGATCAATCCCGGAGCAATTCACCTAAGGCCTTCGCGTACATCGCGTTTTCATTCGTGCGCCGTCTGGCACGCTTCATGCAGGAAACAGACCGTTCGGTATCCTGCCTAGGGAGAAAACACAATGACCGCGGTCGTTCAGAAAACAGCGTTGACGGGCTGCCTCGCGCCGATCGACAAAGACGGGCTCGATCAGCTCATCGCCAACGGCAAGGCCAATCCGAAGGTCATCAAGACCTTGAAGTGCAAGACGGTGGCCGAGGGCAAGTTCCGCCACGCCAATTATATCCGCAACCTTCCGCCCTACATCGTCGACGAGCCGCCCGGCCTCTTGGGGGACGACACCGCGCCCAATCCATCTGAGGCCTCGCTCGCCGCGCTCGGCTCCTGCCTGGCGGTCGGCCTCCACGCCAACGCAGTTCACCGCGGCTGGACCGTCAACAAGCTCGAACTCGAACTCGAGGGCGACCTCAACATCACGGCGGTATGGGGCACCGGCGATGTCAGCGACAAGCCGGTCGGCTTCACCGATGTGCGGGTCAAGGTCGACATGGAATGCGAGGGGGTCTCGCAAGACGAGATCAACGCGCTGGTCGCCCACGTCAAGAAGTGGTCGCCGGTCGCCAACACCTTCACGCGACCCGTCAATCTCGAGGTCGGCGCCTGAGGTGAGTCGTAAACCGTGAGCGACGGAGAGGGCGTCATGGGGTCACTAGCTGCGTCGCATCTCAGGGCGGACCGCGCTGCCGATCGGCCCACGGTCTCGGTCGTCGACGAGGTGGCGTCGATCGCGCGCAAGGAGCTTGCGCCGCTCGCCGCCGCGATCGACAGCGGCGAGGTCTATCCTGCCGAATTGTTGCGGCGGCTCGGCGATGCCGGGGCCTGGGCCAGTCATGTGCCGGAAAATGGCGCGGCCGATCTGCGCTGCGCCATTCAATCGATCGCCGCGCTCGGCGAGGTCTGCGGCGCCACCGCCTTCATGGCGTGGTGCCAGAACACGCTGGTCTGGTACGCCGCCAACTCCGACAATCCCAAGCTTGCCGCCCGGTTCGGCGACGATTTCGCGGCCGGCAAGATCCTCGGCGGCACCGGCTTGTCGAATCCGATGAAGAGCCTGTTCGGAATCGAGAAGCTGAAGCTGAAAGGGCGCAAGGTGGAGGGCGGCTACGTCGTTCGCGGCGCGCTGCCCTGGGTGTCGAATCTCGGACCGGATCATTATTTCGGCACCATCTTCGAGCGCGAGGATCAGCCCGGCGAGATCGTGATGTTCCTCGCCGATTGCTCCGATCCGGCGATCGGCTTGCAGCCCTGCAAGCCGTTTCTCGCCATGGACGGCACCGGCACATATGGCGTGCAATTCCGCGATGTCTTCGTGCCGGACGAGCTGATCCTGGCCGATCCCGCGGGGCCATTCGTCAAGAAGATCCGCGCCGGCTTCATCCTGCTGCAGGCCGGCATGGCGCTCGGCCTGATCAAGGATTGCATCAACATCATGGAGGAGGTCGATGGTTCACTCCGCCATGTCAACCGCTACCTTCCGCAGCAGCCGTTGCAGTTCAAGGAATTGTTTTCGGAATTCGAGACGGAGGCGCTGGCGCTGGCGCGCGATCCCTTCAATGCCGACGACGCCTACTGGCGCAAGGTCGTGGCGCTTCGCTTGCGCGCCGGCGATGCCTCAGTCGCTGCCGCGCATGCGGCGATGCTTCATTGCGGCGCGCGCGGCTATCTCAAGAGCCACCGCGCCCAGCGACGGCTGCGCGAAGCCTATTTCGTCGCGATCGTGACGCCGGCCACCAAGCAGCTCCGCAAGATGCTGGCGGATGCGTAAAGCAAGAGCTCCCTTTCTGATCGACCCCCGTACTTCAGCAATTTGGACTTCGACCAGACTTCGAGCCACCGCGACTTCGACCACCAAGACTTCAACCAGCAACAGGAGAGGCCTGCCATGACGGACGTTCTGATTTCTGCCAGCGATCTCGCCGAATTCTTGAAAGAGGAGCCGTGTGTCATCATCGACACCCGCAATCCGGATGCGTACGGCGCGGGACACCTTCCCAACGCCGTCAACGTGCATGAAATCTTCACGTATCTCGCGACCTCGACGCCGGAAGGGATGACCGAGCTGAAGACCAAGTTCGCCGATGCTTTTGGTGCCGCCGGCCTGTCGGGCGGGGAGACCGCCGTCATCTACGAACAGTCGATGAACTCCGGCTTCGGCCAGTCCTGCCGCGGCTACTATCTCCTGACCATGCTCGGCTATCCCAAGGTCAAGGTGCTGCATGGCGGCTACGACGCCTGGGTCGCCGCCGGACTTCCGATGACGAAGGACGTCCCGAGCCCGGTGAAGGCCTCGTTCTCAGTCGCGCCGGAAGCAGGCGACATCCTGATCGATGCCAAGACCATGCTGGCTGCCGTCGGCAAGCCGGGCATCGCGCTGCTCGATGTCCGCGACGTCGACGAGTGGATCGGCGAAAGCTCTTCTCCTTACGGGAAGGATTTCTGTCCGCGCAAGGGGCGCATCCCCGGCGCCGTCTGGCTCGAATGGTACCGGATGATGAAGCCGACGGCGGAGGGGCCGCGCTTCAAGTCCAAGGATGAAATCCTCGCCGAATGCGCCACCGTCGGCATCAGCGAGACCACCCCGGTCTATCTCTACTGCTTCAAGGGCGCGCGGGCCTCGAACACCTTCCTGGCGCTCAAGAATGCCGGTGTGAAGGACGTCCGCATGTATTTCGGCTCCTGGAACGAGTGGTCCCGCGATCCCTCGCTGCCGATCGATGAGGGGCTGCCGACCGCTCCCAAGGTTACCGACAAGGCGGCATAGAATCTGCATGTTATTTCATCGCCTGCCGGCTGGCCCGGCGGGCGATGAAGCAGGTGCTGAGATGGGGTCTGCCGCGGGCGGGCCCGCGTCGCGCGAAGGGGGAAGGTGCCATGTCCACGTTCGACGATCCTTTTGACGCCGGCCGCAGCCTGCGGCCGGGCTGCATCTGCGGCCAGCACGTATCCGCGGCCGAGCACGAGCGGGCGACGCTGACCCTGCGCTGCGAGGAAGCCCCAAGCGAGGAAAAGCGTTACGAAGGCGTGGTTGCCTCGGCGGTGATGCGGGCGATATTCCCTCAGGATGCGGCGCGACGGGCATTCCTGAAATCGGTCGGCGCGTCGACTGCGTTGGCGGCGCTTGCGCAGTTCTTCCCGATCAAGACGGCGACCGAGGTGTTCGCGGACGGCGGCGCGCCGGAGAAGAAGGATCTCAAGGTCGGGTTCATCCCCATCACCTGCGCGACGCCGATCATCATGGCGGCACCGCTGGGCTTCTATGCCAAGCACGGCCTGAACGTCGACGTCGTCAAGACCGCGGGCTGGGCGGTGATCCGCGACAAGACCATCAACAAGGAATACGACGCTTCGCATATGCTGGCGCCGATGCCGATCGCGATCTCGCTGGGGCTGGGCGCGCAGCCGATCCCGTTCGCAGTGCCCGCGATCGAGAACGTCAACGGGCAGGGGATCACCTTGGCCGTGAAACACAAGGACAAGCGGAATCCTGCGGACTGGAAGGGCATGAAGTTCGCCATTCCGTTCGACTATTCGATGCACAATTATCTGTTGCGCTATTATCTCGCCGAACACGGCCTCGATCCCGATACCGACGTGCAGCTGCGCTCGGTGCCGCCGCCGGAGATGGTCGCGAACCTGCGCGCCGACAACATCGACGGCTTCCTGGCGCCCGACAACATCTGCCAGCGCGCGATCTATGACGGGGTCGGCTTCCTGCATATACTCTCCAAAGAGATCTGGGACGGCCATCCCTGCTGCAGCTTCGCGGCGAGCCGCGAGTTCATCACGACGTCGCCGAACAGCTTTGCGGCGCTGACGCGCGCCATCGTCGATGCGACCGCCTATGCGTCGAAGGCCGAGAACCGCAAGCAGATCGCGGAGGCCATCGCGCCGGCGAACTATATCAACGCCCCCGTGACCGTGCTGGAACAGGTGCTCACCGGCACCTACGCCGACGGCTTGGGCGAGGTCAAAACCGATGCCAAGCGGGTCGATTTCGATCCGTTCCCCTGGCAGTCCTTCGCGGTCTGGATGCTCACGCAGATGAAGCGCTGGGGCCAGATCAAGGGCGACGTCGACTACAAGATGGTCGCCGAACAGGTCTATCTCGCGACCGACATGCGCAAGGTGATGACGGAGATGGGGCTGGCGCCGCCATCCGCGTCCTACAAGTCGTTTGCGGTGATGGGCAAGACCTTCGACGCCGACAAGGCGGACGACTATCTCAATAGCTTCAAGATCAGGAAGGCGTCGTGAG
>WNGQ01007492.1_pt1 | contig 16573 bp, 16 predicted proteins | sample 5407661 | NCBI WGS metagenome assembly WNGQ01 (sample SAMN13153382, study PRJNA577476) | soil metagenome | isolation source: 60 cm soil or saprolite under Garry oak tree replicate 2 | place: USA:California | collected 2016-06-15 | reverse complement strand
CCCGACCTCTGACCTCCGACTTCCGACCTCTGACTTCCGCGCTCCGCTCTTAAGGCCGGATCGGAACCGGTTTTCCGCTCTCGTCAATGGCCACATAGACAACCTCAGCCTGCGTCACGCGCACCAACTCATGCGGCGCGATGCCGCGCTTAGCTTCGACCGTGACGCGAACGGTGAGCGACGTGTTGCCGAGTCTCACAGCCTCGGTATAAAAGCTGACCAAATCGCCAATGAAAACCGGCGCGATGAACTTGACCTCGTGCATGGCCACCGTCACCAGCTTTTTAGTTGAATGTTTGTGGGCCTCGACTGCGCCTGCCTGGTCAATGTAACTCAGGATGATGCCGCCAAAGATCGTGCCCAGCGCGTTAGTGTCACGCGGCATCATCACTACTCGAATGGCGGGTTGAAAGTCGGCTGGATCAGTCATCAGCAATTTAAGTTCTCAATTTACAATTTACAACCTGATGGTTGACGGTCCTAATACGAAAACAAATTCCCGAGAAACTTTCTCAAAGGTTCTCCTTCAACCAAGCCCGGACTTGATCGTGGTTGCCCGCAAAGAGGAGTACGATGTCCCCGGACTCGCGGGCAAAGAGAACACGCGTTTCCAAACCAGCACGGATTTCAAAAATGGAGCGGCGCAACTTGCGGATTACTTCGCTCATGCGTTACCTCCGTGTTCGAGTCACACACGGACTCTGGAAGTTTCTCGCGTCTCACGAAGCAAAAATCTTATCCATCCGCTCCGCCAAGTCACGGGCCGTTTGGACATCGGCTGCCTGGCCGGCGGGTTGCTCGGAGATCGCCCAGCCCTGGTAGCCGGCGCGGTCCAAGGCGTTCATCACTGCCGGCCAATTCGTTTCGCCGTCGAGCAATTTCGGGCGCTCACCCCGCGTACCCGAGACCGTCAACTTGGTGCTGAAATCTTTAACGTGAATTCTCACGATTCGTTTGCCGAGCACCTGAATCCATCGCTCGGTCACCGTGGCGCCAGAGGACGGCCGCCATAGGTCCTGCCGGCAAGGCGGTAAAAGCGGAGCGGATAATTAAGCCATAAGGGATCGGCGAAATAGTACGGGCCGTTGGTAATGGTGAAGGACCTCACCACCGACCAAACCGGATTGGAGAGGTTCGTGCAGACTTGCACCGTTGCACCGATGCCGCTGGAGCCAGCGATGTTAAACCCAAAACGATTTGTCCTTACGCCAAGACTGGGATCGCCCGACGCGATTTGTGGCGCATCCCAGCCAGCGGTTCCCGGCAGGTAATATACCGTTGCGGGATCGCCGATAAACGGACTGGAACCGATGGCGGGCGCATCGCCGTCAAAATAAACACTGGTCAGGGCGGAGCAGGAAGCGAACGCCTGCGCGCCGATGGTCCTGGTGCTCGCTGGCAATGTGATCGTTTGCAGCTGTGAGCAGCCGTAAAAAGCATAATTGCCGATACTCTGGACCGCATTCCCGAGGGATATGCCCGGCAAGGCGGAGCAGTAATAAAATGCGTAGTCTCCGACATTCGTTACGGCGCTCCCAAGGGTCACGCTGGTCAGGCTCGAGCAAAACCAAAACGTATTGCTGCCGAGGGAAGTCACGGTATCGGGAAGCACGACGGTTGTGAGTTTGGAGCATCCAAAGAACAGGCCATTGCCAATACTTGTCACCCCCTCGGCAACCTCCGCACTGGTCAAACCAGTGCAGTACCAGAACACTTTGTCTCCCATGTTAGTGACGCTCGCCGGAATCGAGATCCTGCTCAAACCCTTGCAACTGTTGAACGCATCGGTGCCGATGGTCGAGACACCGTGGCCGAGATCAAGCTGCGCCATTCCTTCACAGTATTCAAACGAGTAGTTGCCGATCGACACCAGGCTGTCCGGCAGCGTCAGGCTTTGGAGTCGGAAGAGATTGTCGAACGCGAGATTGCCAATGGTCAAAACCCCGTCTGGAATGGTCACACTCGCCAGGCCGTAGCAACTTGCCAACGCATAGTCCGCGATGTGTTTTACCCCCGCCGGTATCGTGTAACTGGACCCCCAGGCCTGCGGATGCAATACCAGGGTAGTTTGATCCTTGCTGAACAGCACGCCGTCCAGGATGGAATACGACGAGTTGGCAGGGTCGAGAGCGATGGTGGATAAAGCGAAGCAATAATAGAACGCGCCGCTGTCAATGTTCGTGACGCTTGCCGGCATCACCACATTCCTGAGAGCCGTGCAATAATAGAAGGCAAACTTTTCAATGCTCAATGTTCCGTCGCCGATCATGACGTTCGTCAAACCTGTGCATTGGGTAAAGGCCTTATAGGCGATGACGGCAATGCTGCCCGGAATTGTGAGACTGCTTATGTTTGTGCTATTAAAAAACGCATTGGTTCTGATTTCGGTGACTGGAAGGCCATTTGTGACCGCCGGGATGACGACGTCCCCCCCCGGACCGGAGTATCCGGTGATGGTGATCGCGCCGTTGTTGGTTACGAATGTGAACTGCGCTCGGAGGACGAACGGCACAAGCAGTGAAACCAAAACGGTGGCGAAGACCCGCAGCGTGAATGACTGATGGATTCGGAGCCAATGGCGATGCCCAAAACGTCCGTCGTGCAAAAGAGCTGACGTCGTGTCGTTTTTGCCCTTCATATTTCTCCGGTTTATTTATTAGACGGCACTTTCGCCGTAAATGCTCCCGAGGGTCATGGCGACCGCCGCTCGCTCGCGGCGGGCCAAGAGGCGGGATTCGGAACAGAGGGGTTCCTCGGGATTTTCAGAGATTAACCGGAAGCTCGTCACTGTGCGGCTTGGTGTCAAGGGTCGATGAATCGGCCGGTGGCGCTTTCCTTCGTCCGGAATCCGCTTCCCGAGATTGTTGCGCGAGGAACCAGCTCTTCGTGCATCTCAGGGCCAGCCGGCTGGACTGGATAACCTCACTGCCTTTACAGAGGCCAGTTTCCACTGCGAAGCCGGCTGCGTTCGCCACCGGCGTAATGACCTCCTCAAAGAATTTTGCCCGCTTCGGCTGCCCGCATTTCAGGAAGCAAAAATCCTGTCCATTCGCTCCGCCAAGTCACGGGCCGTTTGGGCGTCGGCTGCCTGGTCGGCGGGTTGCTCGGAGATCGCCCAGCCCTGGTAGCCGGCGCGGTCCAAGGCGTTCATCACTGCCGGCCAATTCGTTTCGCCGTCGAGCAATTTCGGGCGCTCACCGCGGGCACCCGAGGCTGTCGGCTTTGTCGTGAAATCCTTGACGCGGATTCTCACGATTCGTTTGCCGAGCATCTGAATCCATCGCTCGGCCGGACCGTAATTGCGGCCCACATTGCCGATGTCAAAATGCCAGCCGACCGCCTGGCTGTTGATCGCGTCGAGGTAATCTATTGCCTGTTCCGGAGTCGTGATGAAATTGTTGCCAACATTCTCGATCGAGATTTTCACGTCCAGATCTCTTGCCACCGGAGTTGCCTTTTTGATTTCCACAATCGACCGCTCCCAACACTGCTCGTAGCTCACGCCGTCGCGCGCGATGCCGGGCACCAGCAGCACGCTGCCTGCCCCGTAGGCGTGCGCGTCCCGCAAGCTCTGCAGCAGTCCATCCAGGCCCAGCTTGCGAGTAGCCTCGTCGGGAGCGGATAATGGTTTCGCCCAGTGGATGTGGTCGCAAACGCTGGCGGCTTGCAGTCCGGTTTCCTTGAAGGCAGCGAGCACCTCGTCGCGATTCATGGCGCCCATCGGTTCCACGCCTTCGAATCCCGCTTCTTTCATGACTCTGAATTTCTCAAGCACTGAGCCCTTCACGCCGATCGTGGCATACATGATGGCCTTACGCAGGTTCCGCTTCGACACGGGTGAGGCGTCTGGAGCAAAGGCCGCTGCTGCCGCGCCCCCGATGGTCATTTTCAGGAATGATCGTCGATTCATGACAAGAGGTTCGGTTATGTTCGTTTCGTTTTTCGGCAACTATGCCTTCAGGATGTCGTCCCAACCATCGCGATAGACAGGCCGCTTGATGAAGGGCGCGGCCCTTGGCGCGTTGGTTGCGCGCAGGTTCTGGTAATCCCACTCGATTTTTTTTCCTGTGCGGTAAGCAACGTTACCCAGGTGATTGGCTTCCGTCGTCCAACCCGAGTATTGGAAATTTGACCCCGGCACCGGACCGTTCCCCTTGGCATAGTTGACCCACTCTACCCAGTGTCCCGGTGAGCGAGGCAGCGACTCGGGCGGGTTCTTGAAATCCTTGAATCTCTCCTCGGGCAGCAGTTTGCCGTTGCCGAGTAGCATTCCCTTCTCGCCGATGAAAATGCACGAGCGCCCGCCCCACGCCGGCACCCAGCCCGGCGGCTTGCTGTCTCCCTGATACCAGACGAGCTTGAGTGCGGGCTGCGCGCCGGCGGCCGCGAAATGATACGTCGCGATCATCGTGGCCGGCGCGAGTTCCTTGTGCGGCACCGGGACGTTGGGCGAAACGGCTTCCACGGAGAGTGGCGCCAAGACCCGCCGGCCTTTTCCGTCCGGCCGCCACAAGTCGAGCACCGTAAAGGGCACATCGTTGTCATGGCTGCCGAGATCACTCATTGTGCCATTGCCGAAATCCCACCAGCGATACCATCGAGGTCCGGGAAAATATGTCGCATGGTACGGCCGTACCGGCGCGGGGCCGAGCCACAGATCCCAGTGCAGGTTCGAGGGAATCGGCATCTCCTCCTTGAACCGATCTACGATCTGAATGCCGTTGTAGAAACCGTGCGGTTTGTCGAACTTCTCGGCCGAGGCGGCGTCCTGCAAACCCCAGGCGCGGTCCGCCCAGACGTGGACTTCATGCACCGGACCGATGACTCCGGTATCGAGAATCTCTTTGATCATCCGGCGCGCGGGGGAGGCATGCCCCTGGTTGCCCATTTGGGTGGATAGTTTTGGATACTTGGCCGCGGTTTCGCGGACCAGGCGGGTCTCCCAAATATTATAGGCGAGCGGCTTCTCGCAATAAACGTGCTTGCCGTGCGTCAGCGCCAGGTAAGTGGCAAACGCGTGCGTGTGTTCCGCCGTGGACACGACAACGGCGTCGAAGTCATTTGGCCGATCAAAGACGTGTCGAAGGTCGGTAAATTTTTTGGCCTGCGGATAACGCTGCGACGCGGAATCCAACGCCACATCGTTGACGTCACAGAGAACGGTGACGTTCTCATCCGGATGCGGCCCTGCAGCGGCGTCCTCGGCCCTCCTGCTGCCTTGGTCTCGACTTCGGCCGGGGATGAGGGTGAGCTCGGCCAAGCTCGCGTTGGCCCGACCGCCACAGGCAATGAAGGCGATGTTTAATTTGTTGTTCAGATTTTGTCCCCGCAGAAATGCAGGCGCTCCGCTGATAATCCCGACTGCTAAGGCTCGGCCAACGAACTCACGCCGCGTCATAGCGTCTGAGTAAGTCCTATTTTTAATCTTCTTCATGTGTGGTTAGGAAACGCCCAAAAGCGACGAACAACGAGAGATTTATTTGCGAGATTGGGAGCTCACGTTGAAATAACCAATACCTTTATTTCATTTTAGGGCAATTATTGAAATCGGTTAAATTCTTAAGCGGTTCGATTCCCTTCACCCGCTCCACTGGTTACCAAGGACTCGCAAAACTATGCTGCGGCCATGCCGATTTTGTCCGCCTGGCGGCGGCAATGAGATTATGCGCGACGGCTGAATTGTTGACTTTGCGATACCATTGACCGGATCAGCGGCCGGTGGATCCTCGTGGCAGTGCGCTTGACCATTCTTCTTGGAACGCACAAAAGCGACCGCTGCTCAGAAACCGTGTGACAGCAGCAGTGACATCCTTTCGCCACATCATCCAGGTGTGCGAATGGTGAACCAGCAGAAAATCCTGCATGCCTTGGAGAGGCGTGCTTCGGACAGACACTTTTCCGTCGTCAAGGCCGGGAATCCAAGCCGAAAAGCAGGGGTTCAAGGAACGATCTCCAGCGATAATCCCCACCTCGAAAGCGGCAGGTTCAAGCTGGTTGGGCAGGCTGGAAGCCCCGGTGCCGAGTTGCTGGCCAGCGGGTCCAGTCAAGAGCTTATAAAGGCGATTGTGCCGAAGCCGATCGGCCAACTCGCTGCCGTGGTTGGGCGGCGCAAGCATCACCACCCGTCCCAGATTTTCAACTTGGTGTTCCAACAAATACTGACGCAGAACAATGCCGCCGAGGGAATGCGTAACAAAATGAATTTTGACCGTTCGATCGGAGGCTCGCTCCGCAAGCACGCCAGCCAGCCAATCATCGGCGGCATCCTGGATCGAGAGGCGAGCCGAGGGGTAAGACACGTTGATCACCCGATAGCCTTCCGTCGTCAAAGTCCAATCCAGCCTTTTCATGGACCAGGCGGTGCGGCCTAAGCCATGAATCAGCACCACATAATCCCCATGCTGGTTGGGGGAAATTCCCTCTCGCGCCAGGGCCGTGTTTCGCCAAGCTGATTCGGCGAAAAGAATCAGGCCAACCGGAATTACTCGCCAGTCCTTCACGAACAAGAAAGGATGTGCATATCGACCATCATCATACTCATACAAGTCCTTGGGAGCAGCGGATAATCGAAAAAAAGGGCAGCAATATCGATTGGTGCAGTCGGCGAATGCATACTTGTCGAAGCTGACAAAGATTTTTTTGCTGTCGAAACCTCCCTATCAACGTATCCTAAACAATCCCAAGCACTTACGGCGCATTGAAAAAGTTGCAGAAAGTAGTTGACTATCTAGTCTAGTCGGTTTATGCTGGCATCGTGAATCAGTAAACAGTTTGATCAACAACGTCAGCAGAACAAGATTTATGGGCCGCGTCAGTAATGCAAAGGAAAGGTTGATGGAAGCCGTGCGGGAACTGGTTTGGACCGGCTCCTACGGCAGCACCACCATTGACCAGATCTGTGAGAAGGCTGGCGTCAAGAAAGGCAGCTTCTACTACTTCTTTGACTCGAAATCTGACTTGGCAGTGGCCGCTATTGATGAGCACTGGCAGCAAAAACGCCCAGACTTGGACGCGATGTTTTCGGCCACGGTTCCGCCTCTGGAACGCCTGCGCAAATATTGTGAATACAACGCTCAGTTCCAGTCCGAAATCAAGGCCAAATATGGCTGTGTACTGGGCTGTCCCTTATTTTCTATGGGCGCCGAGGTGAGCACCCGGGAAGATCGCTTGCAAAAGAAGATTCAGGAAATACTCGATTGCAAGCTAAAGTATCTGGAATCGGCGATTCGCGATGCGCACGCCGCCGGGTTGATCGACGCGCCGGACGCTGCGGTCAAGGCGCGGAACCTCTTTGCCTATTATCAAGGGCTGGTCACTGAGGCTCGGATTCAAGACAACCTGGATCTGCTGGGGGATGCTATACACGGGACCTACGCGTTATTGGGGTTGAAAGAAACCCAATCAGTGCCGGCCTAATGTCGCGAAAATTTTTTTGAATTTGAACTTGACTAATTAGACAACTACTAAAACCGAGGATCCAACATGAAAATCAATAATCAACAACAGACCGTTTCAATCCCAGCTCTGACCGACTTTTACCTGGCGTCCTGCAAGAAACTTGGCGCCCAGATCCAAAAGACCAAGAACGCAATCCTGAGGGAGTTCGTTGACGCATTCAAAGCCCAGGAACACTTGCTGCGCCTGGCCTTGAATGAAGCCGAGGCGCTGGCGTGGCAGACGGAGTTCCCGCATCTGGTTTTCCCTACGCTGGCGACGGAGAAAGCGCAGGCCGCGTTGGCGTGGTCGGTCCGGCAGCGATCGATGAACCGGGCTGATCCCAGCCTTGGGGCGGCTGCGTGATTGGAAAGCAGCCAGGCTAACTAAACCGAAAACTTCGCTCTTGGAACATTATGTCAAAGAAGCTTTTTTTTCGTTTGTTCGTGGCGGCAATTGTGCTTGGTGGTCTTACCAGCATATTGACTAGCTGCAGTCGCGCCGCTGCGCATCAGCGCCCGCCCGCGCCCGCGGTGACGGTCGCGCCTGTGGAGCGCAAGGAAATTGTTGAGTGGGCTGAGTTCACCGGACGCAGCGAGGCTGTGGAGAGCGTGGAAGTGCGTCCGCGCGTCTCAGGCCACATCCAGCAAGTGCGGTTTCAATCGGGGCAAATGGTGAAAAAGGGCGAGGTGCTTTTCCAGATCGACCCGCGCTGGTACCAGGCCGATCATGACCGGCGGCAAGCCGAGTTGGAACAGGCCACGGCGCACCTGGAAAATGCCAGGCGCGAAGCCGAGCGCACCGCGCAATTGCTGGCTAATAACGCTATTTCAATTGAAGACGCTGATGCCCGGCAATCCCGCCACCAGGAAGCCAAAGCTGCCCTGCTGGCGGCGAAAGCGGCCCTGGAGTCCGCTCAGTTGGATCTCGAATACACCCAAGTCCGCGCGCCGATTGATGGTCGGGTGAGCCGGGCGCTTTTGACCGAGGGCAACTACGTCAATGGGGTCGCCGGAGGAGCGACGCTGCTTACGACCATCGTTTCGGTGGACCCCATTTATGTGTATGCCGACATTGACGAGAATTCGCTGCTCAAGTTCAACGCCTTAGCGCAGGCCAACCAGCTTGAAACCAACGACGCGGGCCAGATCCCGGTTGAATTGCAACTGGCGGACGAGCAAGAGTTCCCGCACCAGGGCCACATCGAGTCGTTCGACAATCGCCTCGACCCCAACACCGGCAGCATTCTGTTGCGAGCGGTCTTTCCGAATGGAGATGGCCGGGTCGTTCCTGGGCTCTTTGCGCACATCCGGGTGCCGCTCAGCCAACGCCACGCCGTTCTGTTGGTGGATGAACGGGCGGTCGGCACCGACCAGGCGCAGAAATTTGTGCTGAGCCTGACCCCGACGAATACGGTCGCCTATTGCGCAGTGCAGCTTGGTCCACTGGTCGGCGGGAAGCGCGTCGTTCGCGCTGGCCTGGAGGGGAACGAACAGGTCGTCGTCAATGGCCTGGCGCGGGTGCGCCCCGGTATGCCGGTCGCGCCGCAAACCGAAGTTGGATCAGACAGCCGGACTTCAGCACCCGTGGCGGAAGCGCGAAGCGGCAAGCGCAAAGCGCCTGGCGCCTAGGGCCCCGCGCCTGGCGCTTAACGCCTGGCGCTTACCGCCTCATCTCGTATGAACTTCTCGAATTTCTTCATCCGCCGCCCGATTTTCGCGGGCGTGCTCTCCAGCATCATTTTCCTGGTCGGTTTAATCGCGATGTGGCGATTGCCGATCAGCGAATACCCGGAGATCGTGCCGCCTACCATTGTCGTTCGCGCCAGCTATCCGGGCGCAAACCCAAAAACTATTGCTGAGACCGTCGCGTCGCCTCTGGAACAGGCCATCAACGGCGTTGAGAACTCCCTTTACATGTTCTCACAGGCGACCCCTGACGGCGTGATGACGTTGACCGTCACGTTCAAGCTGGGAACCGACGTTGACAAAGCCCAGGTGCAGGTGCAAAACCGCGTCTCGCAGGCGCTGCCCAAGCTGCCCGAAGAAGTCCGACAACTGGGCGTCACGACCACCAAGCAATCGCCCGACCTGACCATGGTGGTTCATCTGTTCTCCCCCAATGGCCGCTACGACGAGGTCTATTTGCGAAACTACGCCACCCTCCAGGTCAAGGACGCCTTGGCCCGCATCCCGGGCGCGGGCGACGTCCAACTCTTCGGCTCGGGTGATTACGCGATGCGGGTCTGGCTCAACCCGGACAAGATTGCCGCCAGGAACCTGACCGCCAGCGACGTGGTCAACGCCATCCGCGAACAGAACATCCAGGTTGCCGCCGGCGCCGTTGGCCAGCAGCCCGTCAGCCGGCCTGTCAACTTCGAGCTGCAGGTCAACGCCAAGGGCCGGCTGATTTCTGAGGAGGAATTCGGTCAGATCATCGTCAAGACCGGTCCTAATGGCGAAAAGATCTTGCTCAGGGACATCGCCCGCATCGAACTGGGCGCGTCGGGCTACGCGTTGCGCTCGCTGCTCAATAACAAGACTGCCGTTGCCGTGCCGATCTTTCAATTGCCGGGAGCCAATGCCATCCAGCTTTCCAAGGATGTCCGTCACACGATGGAAGAACTGAAGAAAAACTTCCCCGAAGGCATTGACTACGCAGTGGTGTATGACCCAACCGTTTTCGTGCGGCACTCGATCGAAGCGGTGGTGCATACTCTGCTCGAAGCCATTCTGCTGGTTGTCATTGTGGTCATCATCTTCCTGCAAACCTGGCGCGCGTCGATCATCCCGCTAGCGGCTGTCCCGGTGTCGCTGGTCGGCACATTTGCCATCATGCTGGCGCTGGGCTTCAGCATCAACGCCCTGTCGCTCTTCGGCCTGGTGCGACGATGCCATCGTGGTGGTGGAAAACGTCGAACGCAACATTGCGCTGGGGTTGTCGCCCCTGGACGCCACCAAGCGCGCGATGAGCGAAGTCACCGGACCGATTGTCGCGACCGCCCTGGTGCTCTGCGCCGTTTTCGTCCCCACGGCCTTCATCAGCGGTCTGACCGGCCAATTCTACAAACAGTTCGCCATCACCATCGCCATTTCGACGGTGATTTCCGCCTCCAACTCGCTCACGCTTTCCCCGGCGCTGTGCGCGACGTTGCTCAAAGACCACCACGCCCCCAAAGATTGGTTCGCGCAGGCCATGGACAAAGTGCTGGGCTGGTTTTTCCGCCCGTTCAACCGGCTGTTTGCCTGGTCGGGCGGCAAATACGCCGCAGGTGTGGGTGGAGTGCTTCGCAAGAGCGCGATAGCGTTGTTGGTCTATGGAGGCCTGGTCCTGCTCACCGGCTGGAGCTTCCACACTGTCCCGACTGGGTTTGTGCCGACGCAGGACAAGCAATACCTGGTCGCCTTCGCGCAACTGCCGGAGGGCGCTTCGTTGGATCGCACCGAGGCGGTTATACGCCGGATGTCCGACCTGGGCCTCAAACAGCCGGGCGTCCAGGATGCCGTCGCGTTCCCCGGACTCAGCATCAGCGGTTTCAGCGTTGCTGCCAATGCCGGCATAGTCTTCTTTTGCCTCAAACCCTTCGAAGAGCGCCGGGCGCCAAGCCTAAGCGGTCCGGCGATTGCCGCGGCCTTGAACCGGCAGTTCGGCGGAATTCAAGACGCCTTCATTCTGGCGGTGCCACCGCCTCCAGTCCTGGGACTTGGTACCATCGGCGGTTTCAAACTGTTCATCGAAGATCGCGCAGATCTCGGCTATGACGCCTTGTTCCACAACATCCAGACGCTTATCGGCAAGGGCTACCAGACTCCGGGGCTGGCAGGCGTGTTCTCGACCTTCACGGTCAACGTCCCCCAGCTCGACGCGGACATCGATCGCGTCAAGGCCAAGCAACAGGGTGTGCCGCTGCAAAACCTCTTCGACACCATGCAGGTCTATCTCGGCTCGCTTTATGTCAATGATTTCAATCGCTTTGGCCGCACCTTCCAGGTCATCGCCCAGGCCGACGCTCAGTTCCGCGAACGGCCTGAAGACATCACGCGCCTCAAGACCCGCAACGGTCAGGGCCAGATGGTGCCGTTGGGCACTTTGGTGAAGGTGCGCGAAGCCCACGGGCCGGACCGGGCAATGCGCTACAACGGCTATCCCGCCGCGGAGATCAACGGCGCGCCTGCCCCGGGCTTCAGCTCGGGCCAGGCCGAGGCGCTCATGACCAAATTGATCGATGGAGACCTGCCCAAAGGCATGGCCGCCGAATGGACCGAGTTGACTTACCAGCGCATCCTGGCCGGCAACTCCGCTATTTACGTGTACCCGCTCTGCATCTTACTGGTGTTCCTGGTGTTGGCCGCCCAATACGAAAGCTTCCGTTTGCCGCTGGCCATCATTCTCATCGTCCCGATGTGCCTGCTGTTCGCCATCACCGGCGTTTGGCTCAGGGGCAGCGACAATAACGTCTTCACCCAAATCGGGTTCATTGTGCTTATCGGCCTGGCCTGCAAGAACGCCATCCTCATCGTCGAGTTCGCCAAGGTCAAACAAGACCAAGGCAAGTCGCCCGTCGAGGCCGCCATCGAGGCCTGCCGGTTGCGTCTGCGCCCAATCTTGATGACCTCCATCGCGTTCGTCGCCGGGGTCTATCCGCTGGTGAGCTCGCGCGGCGCGGGCGCCGAAATGCGCCAGGCAATGGGCATTGCTGTTTTCAGCGGTATGATCGGCGTGACGCTCTTCGGTCTGTTCCTGACGCCGGTCTTCTATGTCGGGTTGATGCGATTTGGGTGGAAGAAGCACCTCGGCGGCGCGCCCCAGTCACACAAACCCGAAGAGGGTCTGCCGGGACAGACCACCGTCTCAGCCCAAGTCTAAATGAACTCGATCACTCATCCACTGCTCTGGAGGCTTGTTGTGGCCTGGTTCGTCCTGGCACCCTTGTCACTCAGCGCAGCGGTCGGCCCGAACTATGTCCCCCCGACCAACTCCGTTCCCACGGCTTACAAAGCCGCCGAACTCGGCGCGTGGAAAGAAGGCAAGCCTCTGGACAATGTGCCTAAAGGCAATTGGTGGGAAGTCTTCGATGACACTGCTCTAAATGACCTGGAGTCGCAGGCCTTGAACGCCAACCAGCAACTCAAAGCCGCCATCGCGCGCGTGGATGAGTCCCGCGCAACGGCGCGCGTTGCCCGCTCCGAACTCCTGCCCAACCTGAATCTGGACCCGAGCTGGCAGCGCCAACGCTATTCACCCAACCAGCAGCCCAGCTTTGGCCGCGTGACGGCCAGCACTTTCAACGTCCCGCTGGATCTGAGCTACGAAGTGGACCTGTGGGGCCGTGTTCGCCGCAGCTTCGAGAGCGCCCGCGCCGATGCGCAGGCCTCGCTGGCCGCCTTCTACAACATCCTGCTGACCCTCCAGGCCGACGTCGCGCAAAACTATTTTGCTCTGCGCGCGCTGGATGCTGAAATCGCCACTGTCACGGGTACGGTGGACCTGCGCAAAGAGCAAGTGCACCTGGTGCGCAGCCGCTTTGAGGGCGGCATCGGCAGCGAACTTGATGTGACTCGCGCAGAAACCGAACTTGCCACGACTGAGGCCGAGGCGGCCTCGTTGGCCCAGCGCCGGGCCGAATTGGAAAACGCCATCGCCATCCTGGTTGGCAGCAATCCCTCGACGTTCCAGCTGCCGGCCGCCGCGGACGGCGAGTGGAAACCTCTGCCGCCCGCGGTGCCCGCGGGCCTGCCTGCTGACCTGCTGGAGCGCCGGCCCGATGTCGCCGAAGCCGAGCGCGAACTTGCCTCGGCCAACGCGCGCATCGGCGTCGCCAAAGCCGCCTTTTTTCCGGTGCTGACCCTGACCGGTTCGGGCGGCTATCTGAGCGGCGACATTGACTCGCTCTTCAAATGGGACAGCCGCACCTGGTCCCTCGGACCGAGTCTGTCGCTGCCGATCTTCGCCGGAGGGCGGAACCGGGCGAATTACAAACGCTCACAAGCGGCTTTTGAGGAAGCCGTCGCGCGCTATCGGCAGCAGGTCCTGGTGGCCTTTGGCGACATCGAGAACAGTCTTTCGGCAATTCGGCACCTGGCCGACCAGTTTGCCGCCCAACAACGCGCCTTGGCCAACGCGCGCCGCTCCGCCGAACTGGCCACCGAACGCTATCGCTCCGGCATCGTCAGCTACCTGGAGGTCGTGGACGCCAGCCGCGACGCCCTCCAAGCCGAGCGCGCCAGCGCCCAGCTCGCCGGCCAGCGCCAGCTTGCCGCCATCCAACTTGTCAAAGCCCTGGGCGGCGGTTGGAGCCAGCAGCAGCTTTTCACCAAGGCACAATCCCCTTTCGACTCTCAAACCTCAACCGAAAATCGAAAATGAGCACAGCCATTAAACTCAGCGAACCAAGTACAAACCGCGAGGGAGTGGAGCGTAGAGCGTCAGAGCGTCGCAGCGTCGAACCAACGCTCCACGCTCCACGCTCCACGCTCTCACGCTCCCACGCTCCACAGGACAGGCGGAGCCTTCGGAGGGCAGACCGCTTCTCGCCCTCCATAGGCTCTGCGAAGGAGGGGAACATGGCCAAGCCGATCAATTTCTTTTGCTTCGCACCGGAGGCAAAATCGGTTTTGCTGATCGGGGATTTCAATCATTGGAACCCGGCGGCCAATCCTATGCAACGGCGACGACCCGACGGCTGGTGGTCCCTCCAGGTCTCGCTGACCCACGGCCATCACCAATACCAGTTCCTGGTGGACGGCACGCCAACGCTCGACCCGTACGCCACGGGCGTCACTCGCAATGAGCGCTACGCGCAGGTCTCGCTCATCGCCGTGAGTTGAGCGGAAATCAGGCCATGAAGGGGGACCTGAAGCGTGGAGCGTCGGAGCGTGAGAGGGTGGAGCGTGGAGCGTTGGTTCGACGCTGCGACGCTCTGACGCTCTACGCTCCACTCCCGGGCCGCATCCGGCACGCGGCTCTGGCGCTGGTTCTTGGCCTCGTCGCGGTGTATATCGGCTTCAAATATCTGAGAGGCCGGCGGCGGACATTGCGGGTCCCTCGGATGACCGTGGACGAACTGCGCCAAAACAGGAAGCGGGCGAAGCGCTATTCGTTGTGGACCAGCGCGCCAAAGAAGAAAACTCCAAACCACAAGCCCCAAGCACCAGGGAAGCCACAAGTATCAAGCCCCAAGGACGGCCTTTGAGCCTTGGTGCTTGGAGTTTCCCTGAAGCTTGGAGTTTGGAGTTTGAAGCTTTGTCCTTTATTCGTCTCCATGAATAGCTTTCCTTCCGGCTCACATGCATGTCAGCATTTCAGCGTTTCAGCATTTCAGAAGCGATATACTCCGGAGATGATGAACCTGGTCAACCGCTGAAGCTCCGCAATGAGTCAGTCACATGAAGACCCCTAAGCCGCAAACCAATGTGTCCACATCCGTTCTGACGATCGTCGCCGCCATGGTGTTCCTGGCCGGTTGCAAGAAGGAGCCGCCCGCTGCGCCGCGGCCACCGACGGTGGAAATCCTGGAAGTGCACCCGCAGGATGTGCCGATCTACCATGAGTGGATTGGAACGCTGGATGGGTTGGTCAACGCGCAAATCCGGGCGCAGGTCGCGGGCTATCTCCTGAAGCAGAATTACCGCGAAGGCGACATGGTCAAGAAGGGCGACCTGTTGTTTGAGATTGACCCGCGGCCCTTCCAGGCCGCCCTGGACCAGGCCAAAGGCCTGCTAGCCCAAGCCGAAGCCCAACAGGATAAGACGGCCCTGGATGTCAAACGGTTCACGCCCCTGGCCAAAGTCAACGCCATCAGTCAAGAGGAACTGGATGACGCTATTCACGCCAATCTGGCCGCCAAAGCCGGAGTGCTCTCCGCCAAAGCCACCGTCGAGCAGGCGGAATTGAATCTCGGGTTCACCAAAATCCTTTCGCCTATTGACGGCATCGCCGGCATCGCCCGGGCGCAAATCGGTGATTTGGTGGGTCCATCTACCGGGGAGCTGACGACGGTTTCGACGCTGGATCCGATCAAACTGTACTACAGCGTCACCGAACAGGCCTACATTAACTTCACGAAATTGTTCTCGGACGAAACTGCGCGCAACGAACGCGCCCGACAACTGGAACTGCGCCTGGTCCTGGCCGACAACACGATTTATCCCCATGAAGGCAGGGTCTATGCGGTGGACCGCCAGATCAACCCAACCACCGGGGCGCTGCGGGTGGAAGCCCTGTTCCCAAACCCAGGCAACAATCTTCGCCCCGGTCAGTTCGCCCGCGTGCGTGTGAAATTCGACACGCAGCGAGGAGCGCTGCTGGTTCCGCAGCGGGCGGTCACCGAGCTGCAAGGCAGCTACCAGGTAGCCCTGGTCGGTGATGGCAACAAGGTCCACCTCCAGCCTGTGAAGGTCGGGGAGCGGGTCCGCGCTGACTGGATCGTGGAGCAGGGCCTCAAAGCGGGCCAGCGCGTGGTCGTTGAGGGGATTCAGAAGGTGCGGGAAGGCACGCTGGTGGACCCGAAGCCATTTGTCGCAGCGACAGGATCACTGAATGACCGGTGAAAGGGCCTCGATGAAATCCACGTCCGGTCAAAAATCTTCAAGCTTCAAACTCCAAGCCTCAGGGAAACTCCATCGGATGGGGAAAGCTTCAAGCTTCAAGCACCAAGCTTCAGGGAAACTCCAAGCCACTGGAGTTTGGTGTTTGGTGTTTGCTGCTTCCCTGGTGCTTGGAGTTTGGTGCTTGGCGCTTTCCTCATTTGCCTGGTGTTTGGAGTTTGGTGCTTCGTGCTTTCCTCATTCCTTCGGCATTCGACGCTCGGCATTGGTCATTTAGCGCCATGTCCAAATTCTTCATCAACCGACCCATCGTGGCCATGGTGATCTCCATCATCATGGTCATCGTCGGCCTGGTCACGATGCTGGGCCTGCCGATTGCCCAGTTCCCCAAGATTGTTCCGCCCGAGATCTTTATCCAGGCCAACTATGTAGGCGCCGACGCACAGACGATTGAGCAGTCGGTTGCCACTCCCATCGAACAGCAAATGAGCGGGGTGGATAACATGAACTACATGTATTCGGTCAACGCCAACAACGGCCTGATGCGAATGTTCATCAACTTCGATCTAAAGACCGACCCGAACATTGACCAC
>WNGQ01004013.1_pt1 | contig 16579 bp, 14 predicted proteins | sample 5407661 | NCBI WGS metagenome assembly WNGQ01 (sample SAMN13153382, study PRJNA577476) | soil metagenome | isolation source: 60 cm soil or saprolite under Garry oak tree replicate 2 | place: USA:California | collected 2016-06-15 | reverse complement strand
GACGCCAGCGAGACCACTCGCGCGATCGGGGCCGCCAACGACGCGCGAGCTGCAGCCGACGGGAGCGACGACCTACACGACGAGATCGGCGGGGAGTTCAGCTTCGACGAGGCCCGCCAGGCTCGCTGCAACGGCAGCGCCTATGTGGCGCTGGGCGACGCCGAGTCCGCCATCAGAGCGACCGGGCGCGCGATCGAGCTGCTCGCCGCGATGCCGCGCGACCAAGCGTGGCGCCGGATCGAGGCGGAAGCCCACGCTGACCTTTGCGCCGCTCTTCTGCTGCGGAGCCAGTTCGACGGGGCACGCGAGGCGCTCACTCCCGTCTTCGCCATCCCTCCGGAACTTCGCGTCGAGGGGCTGACCCAGCGGTTGGGACGGGTACGCAGTCTGCTGGTCCAAAGCCCGTTTCGGACCAGCCGTGAGGCACGCCAGCTCGGCGAGCAGATCGAAGCGTTCACCCTGGACGCCGTTGGCCACATGCTCCCCAGCGGCCCAGCAAGCCTCATGCCCTCATAATCTCGGCGCCGGTCCGTGGGCCCTTGCCGCCGCGTCCCAGGCAGCCAGGAGTCGGACCTCCTTGGGCGGGGCGATACCGTGCTCGCCTTGGCGCTCATGCAGAACCGCCTGGTCACCCTCGCGCAGCCAGGCCCAGGTATCCCGAACCGTCTCGCTGAGCGGGCGGCAGACCAGCCCGACAGCCTTGGCACGAGCAGCGGCCACCCGCCATGTGCCGGCGAAGGTCCGCCACAGCGGAATCTCCGTCCACTGCCGGACCCCTCGCTCCAGCAGGAACTCATCATCCACCCAGACCAACTCCGCATCGGCGCCAGTCGCAGCGATGCAGTCGGCCAGAAACGAGCCGAAGGTTGCGTGCCCGATGGGGGCGGCGAGGTTGAAACTGCCGGCAACGCTGGCCTGTAGCCCCGTCAGCATGAAACCGGCGACGTCTCGGACGTCGATCGGCTGGATCTGCCGGTTGGGAGTGCCCGGCGCGAGCACGCGCCCACCTCGGGCAATTCGCCGAAGCCACCACGGCAGCCGCCCGATGTACTCGTGAGGTCCGAGGATGACTCCGGGCCGGACTAGCAGAGCACGCTCGTTGAAGACCTCGTGGACCGCACACTCGCAGCCGGCCTTCTGGAAGCCGTACTGGGTTGGATACCCGCGAGGGTCGTCGGTCCCGAATTCCGGCCCTACATCCGCAGGGCAGTCCAGGACCGCGGATTCGTCGGTCAGCGGCTCAATCGGCCAACGCTTGTAGACCGATACCGTGGAGACAAACAGATAACGGTCAGCATGATCAGCCAGGACCTGAGCCCCTCGGTAGACAACGCGGGGCACATACCCGCTGGTGTCGATTACCGCCTCCCAAGTCCGCCCTCTGGTCAGACGCTCAAGGCTGGCACAATCCTCCCTGTCGCCTCGGATCGCCTCGGCGCCGGCAACGTCGGCACCCGACCGGCCGCGGTTGAAGGTGGTGACCTCGTGGCCGTGCCGCAACGCCTCATCGACGAACGCGCGCCCGAGAAACCAGGTTCCACCCAACACCAGCAGCTTCATGAGTGCCGACCCCCAAGGACATCGAACGCGAGGCCAGCAGTGTAGCCAGATGCGCGAAGCGGTCTGACAGATGGAAGATCAAGTCCGAGTTGGTGGTCCATGCGAAAGCTGGATATCAGAGCACCAGGCGAAGGCGTCGTCAGCGTCGACATGCAGCGCAACAACATTATTCGGTTCGAATCTCTCGCACGTTCGACGGCGAACTCGATTCAGCATTGGGCGGCGTGCGGTGATCCGACTGGCTGAGGGGCTGCTTGGAGATGCGAATGGTGGCCTCTTCCGGGTCGTGATCGAGGTCGTCGAGGCGCGTCTCCAAGTGCTGATAGGTGCGGCGGGTCGCGTCCGGCCCGAGCAGCTGTGCTTGCAGGACCATAATCTGGCGATACGTCTCCTCGGCGTAACGACTACCAGCCGACCAGCTAGCGTTCGAACGCAACACCATGCCCGAAGACAGCTGCGGTCCCCGCCTGCTCGCCCTCCGCGACCAGCGCGAGAACCTGCTCGCCCGCCAGGCCGAGCTCCAGGACGCGCTCGCCGCGACCGACATGGCCGCGCCCGACGAGCTGGCGCTGGCCGGCCTGCGTCACCGCATCCGCGACGGCCTGGCCATGGAGGGCACCCCAGCCAAGAAGGCTCTGCTGCGGAGCCTCGTGGCCCGGGTGGAAGTCGCCGGCCGCAACGAGATCACGCCCTGGTTCCGTGTGCCGACCAGCACAAACACGAACACCCTCACGTCGGAGGGTGTTCGTATGCTGTCCAGTTTGGTGGAGGTGGGGGGACTCGAACCCCCGTCCCGGTACGTCGTCTCAGGGCTTCTCCGAGCGCAGCCGCCAGGTGTGGTTTGAGTCCAGGTTGTCTGGCGGCACCGCATCTGGACTCTAGCCCGCGAAAGTGTTCCCGGGAGGGGGGCGGGCGCCCCTTCCTGGGTTGAGCCTGCTGTCGACGCCCGACCCACTCCCACAGGCAAAGAGTGGCGGACGGCTACCTAACCTTGGTTAGGCAGCGAGCGCGTAGTTAGTCTTGGCGCTTGTTTTGTCGCGGTTTGGTACGAAGCCCCGCGAACTCCGGCTCGCTTCCCCTGAGTCGATCCGTCACGGTCGAACCCAGGCACCCCCATGTGCAGTTGTCAACGACGCCATTGTAGCGGCGCCGGCTTATTCCGAGCGTACCCGGGGTCTGGAGCTTGCTTTGCGGACGCGGTCCATCTCGCGGGCGGCGTCGCGTTTGGCGATGGCCTGGCGCTTGTCGTAGGCGCGCCTGCCGCGGCCGATGCCGAGTTCGACCTTGACCAGCTGGGATTTGAAGTAGAGGCGCAGCGGGACCAGGGTTAGGCCGCGTTCGGCGACGCGGCGGGAGAGCTCATCGATCTGCTTGTGGTGGAGGAGGAGCTTGCGGGGGCGGGTGGGCTCGTGCCCCTCGTAGCCGGTGTGGGAGTAGGCGGGGATCTGCATGTGCAGGATCACCTCGCCGCCCTCCACGGCGGCGTAGGCGTCCTGGAGGGAGGCCTTGCCCTCCCGCAGGGTCTTGACCTCGCTGCCGCGCAGCACGATGCCGGCCTCGACGGTGTCGAGGATCTCGTAGTCGTGGCGGGCACGGCGGTTGGTCGCCACCGTGCCCGGTGGCTGGCGTCGAGGCATGTGGAGACGCTACAGCGGAACCGTTACACCCGCACGTACTTGCGCAGGGCGAGCAGGCTTGCCAGGGCCGAGGCGACGACGCCAAGGACCAGCAGGACGATGCACGCCGAGTAGTACTCGTGGATGCCGGCGACCGGCAGGAACTGGAAGATCACCACCTGGCTGCGGATCCGGTTCAGGTAGTACATCCCGCCGCCGAGCAGCCCGAAGGCGACCGCGGTGCCGAGCAGCCCGGCAGCCACGCCCTCAGCCAGGAACGGCAGGCGGATATAGGTGTTGGAGGCCCCGACCAGCTTCATGATCTGGGTCTCGCGGCGGCGGGCGAAGGCGGCGACCCGCACGGTCACCGCGATCAGCACCACGGCGGCGGCGCCGAGCACGGCGGCGAGCACGAAGAAGGAGTTCTTCAGCATGTTGAGGATCGCGAACAGCCGCTCGACGAGCTGGCGCTGGTCGACCACCGAGTCGATCCCCGGGTTGCAATTCTCGCGACCCTGACTGTCGAAGGTGCTCTGGCAGAAGCTGTCGTGGACCAAGGCGACCTGGCTGGGGTCGTTGGGGTTCTTCAGCTTGATCCGGAAGCTCTGGGGCAGGGCCGACTCGTTGACGTTGCGGACCATGTCCGGGGAGTCGCGGAACTGCTGCTTGAAACGGATGAAGGCGTCGTGCTGCGACTCGTAGAAGACCCCGCTCGGGTCGACCACCGGCAGCGCGAGGATCTGTCGCTTGATGCTGGCCTGCTGGTCGGCGGTGACGTTCTTGCTCAGGAAGATCGAAACTTCGATCTTGTCCGACCAGAAGCCGCCGAACAGCGACACCTGCTTGCCGGCGAGCAGCGCGATGCCGAACAGGGTGAGGCTGATCGCCACGATGATCACCATCGACCCGGCCAGCAGGAGGTTGCGGCGGAACCCGCGGTAGGCCTCGGCGAAGATGTAGGAGAGCCTAAAGACCAAGGTCGTACACCCCCCGCTCCTGGTCGCGGATGACCTTGCCGTGCTCCAGCTCGACCACGCGCCGGCGCATGGCGTCGACGATGCGCTCGTCGTGGGTGGCCATGACCACGGTGGTGCCGGTGCGGTTGATGCGTTCCAGCAGCTTCATGATCTCCTGCGAGTTGGTCGGGTCCAGGTTCCCAGTGGGCTCGTCGCAGAGCAGCAGCAGCGGCCGGTTGACAAAGGCGCGGGCGATCGAGACCCGCTGCTGCTCCCCGCCGGACAGCTCATGGGGGAAGCGGTCGGCCTTGTCGTGCAGGCCGACCAGCTTGAGCACCTCTGGGACGGTGCGTTCGATGGAGTGGCGGCGCTGGCCGATCACCTCCAAGGCGAAGGCGACGTTCTCGCGCGCGGTCTTGTTCGGCAGCAGCTTGAAGTCCTGGAACACGCAGCCGATCGAGCGGCGCAGCGCCGGGACCTTCCAGGAGGCGAGCCGGTTGAGCTCCTTGCCGGCGACCCAGAGACGCCCGCCGGTGGGGCGCTCCTCTTTGATGAGCAGCCGGATGAAGGTCGACTTGCCCGAGCCGGACTGTCCCACGACGAACACGAATTCGCCCTTGTTGATCTCCACGGAGACGTCGTCGAGGGCGACGACCGTATTGGCGTAGACCTTGGTCACATGGTCGAGTTTGATCAAACTACGACGCCCTTTCGCTTCCCGGGTTCCTTCGAGCTGGGGGGTGGTGGAACCACGATGGCCATCGGCCGACGAGCGACCTTACCAGGATTACCTGCGGAACACATGGCGCGCATGGTATCTACCATCATAAACCGCGTTATTCCCGGGACGGGAGCCGAGCCCGCAACCGGGGGCTGAGGCGGAGCCGGGAACCAAGCCGGGAACCGAGCCGGGACCGCAGGCGCGGGCCGAGTCGAGGCCACAGGCGGCGACCCAGTGGCGGCAGCGCCACGACCGCCAGGCCGATCCCGCTGAGCGCCTTGCCGCCGGTATCGACCGGGGTGTTGCGGTAGACGAGGCGGACGTGCGCCTGGGTGGGCACCACCACCATCAGGCCGGGTGACAGCAGCCAGGGGCCCTTGGCGCCCTCCGCGTGCCAGTTGGGGAAGTAGCTGACCTTGACGATGTGCGGTTCGCCGATGCGGTCGGTGGTGAAGTCGATGACGCCGTTGTTCTCGCTGGCGGGGACCTCGCCGGGGCGGTCGAGCGCCACCTTCGGCGGGCTGGTGACCGGCGCGGTCCCCAGCGCGGTGAAGGCGGCACGCGCGGCCGGGTCGCTGCTGGAGGCGAAGGCGAGCGGGGTGTCCAGCGCCTTCGGGTTGCCGTACCACTTGAGCGCGGTGGCGCGCCAATCAGCGGTGCCGGTCAGCACCGGCCGGTACTGCGGCACCTCTACCAGGTCGCCGCTGCCGACCTGGTAGATGGTGAACTTGCCGCTGGTGGCCGCCACCGGCAGGCCGGCCTTGGCAGCGGCCTTCTTGGCGACGTCGGTGTAGGCGACGTACCAGCGCACCCCGAAGGCACGCAGACGTGCCAAACCCGTGGGAAAATCGGCCGGAAAGTCCGATGATGGCGGATAGTCGATGCCGGGGACGGCGTCGGTCTGCACCACCGAGGTCTCAGCCTGGTTGATGAAATGGAACGGCGCGTTCAGCGACGACTCGATCAGCAGCCCCTCCATGGAGGGCTGATGGGTGAACACCGGGATGTTCTCCAGCGTCCGGGTGGTCCCGTAGCTCTCGTAGTCGCGGCTGAACTCCCACATCACCCGGCCGGTCGGCAGGCTGTCCAGGCGGTGGAACAGGGCGGCGGCCTGCGGCCAGCCGGGCTTGGCCTCGAACCCCGAGTAGTTGTACTGGGTCCAGCTGGGCAGGTAGCCGTTCTGCCGGTCGGAGGAGGGGTAGGAGGTCGCCAGCGGCACCAGCAGCATCACCAGTGCCACGCCCCCGTAGGCCAGACGGGTGGGCATGAAGGTGCGGTGCTGCAGCCACTCGACCGCCCGGGTGAGGACGGTGGCGGCGCTGTAGGCGGCGACCAGCAGCGCGCACAGGTAGATGAAGGGCAGCAGGCGCGCGTTCCACAGCGAGCCCTTGGGCATGAAGCGCACCAGCGCGACGAACAGCACCGCAGCGACCAGACCCGGCCAGGCGAACAGCAGCACCCGCCGCTCCCCCCGGACGATCGCGATGCCAAGGCCCACCGCGGTCAGGATCAGGTAGGGCCGGATCTGGGTCGGCAGCAGCACCCCGTAGTCGGCGAGCTGACTCCAGCCGAACTGGGCGGTGTAGCGCTGGCGCAACAGGAACGGCAGAGCCCAGAAGGCGCTCAGGCAGAACGCCACCACCATCACCCTGGCCAGCCGCAGACCGGCAGCGAACGACTCCCGCAGCGGCAGCCGCAGCAGCAGCATGGAGCTGCCGAGCACCAGCGCCATGGTCGACAGGATGTGCGACAGCACCACCCCGGAGATCACCAGGGCGGCCGCGCGCCAGCCGCGCCCCTCCTCGACCGAGCGGTACAGCAGCGCGAAGGCCAGCGGCAGCAGCGCGAACGACAGCGCGAAGGGGAACTCCCCGGCCATGGTGCTGGCGACGTTGCCGCCGTAGATCTGGAACACCTGCGAGGGGGTGAGCTGCGTCATGAACATGAACACCACGCTGGCAACCGCGGCCAGCAACGGCGCCGGCTCCCGCAGGCGCAGGATCTTGAACGCGCCCCAGCAGGTCAGCGGCAGCAGCAGCAACCCGGAAGCAGTCACCAGCTTGAAGGCGATCTCGTTGCCGAGCAGCGGGGTCAGCGCGGCGATCAGCACGTAGGGCAACGGGAAATAGAAGGTGAGCATCGGCAGCCCCGCGTACCAGCCCGGCGCCCAGCCGGTGATCTGGCCGTGCGGCAGCAGGTCCTTGCGCAGGAAATAATCGATGTAGTGGTGGGACCCCATGTCCCCGCCCGAGGCGGTGGTCCGCGTGAAGATGAGATTCAGGTGCAGCACCCGGATGAGGACGAAATAGATGGCGACAAAGGTCACCACGGTGAGGACGCGCTGCACCCAGTTGGCGCGCGCCTCGGCCGCACGGAGGCCTTCGCCCTCGCGTCCCGGTGCCTCGATCGTGGTTGCCATCGCCTCCAAGATCCTTGCGCTGGTCCTGATAGGTTTCGTTCTATGAAAGCAGGATCGCCGTGGTAGTGCCGCCACCGATCGCCTCGAAAGGTCCAGGCCGGACCACTGGGTGGGCCGACGACTGGCTCCCGGCCGCGGATCTGTCGATCGGTGAAGGCCGCGCCGCAACCATATCGTTTGATCGCGACGGGCGTTGCCAGCTGCAGCTGGTGCTGGACCAGCCGGCCGACCTCGACGACGTCCAGGCCCTGGACCAGGCGGCGGACGCGCTCCCCTACCTCCAACTCGACGACCTGGAGGGCACCGGCGACTACCCGCGGCGGCACGCAGCCGCGTTTGGTCTGCCAGCGCCGCTGCCGCCGGCCGCCTTCAGCCGGGGCGCCCAGGTCGAGCTGATCTGCCGGCCTGGTGGCAGCCCCCTCCCCTCCCGCCTCGGCAGGCTGGAGGTCCCCGCCAGGACCATCTTCGCGCCGCCGCTCCCCCGCCCCAGAACGGAAGGGGCTGCGGCTCCCACCGGCGCACTCCTGGACGCGGCCGGCGAGCGGCTAGAGGCGCTGCTGGTCGCCGCTGGGCGGCGGCTGGTCGCGCTGAGCCGGGTGCCGGGACCGACCCTGTGCCTGGCGCTGCTCGGCTTCGCACTGGCGCTGTTCGTGCTCACCTTCGCCCTGGAGACCTGGACGCTGCACCAGCACTTCGGCACCTACGGGTTCGACCTCGGCATCTTCGACCAGGGCACCTGGCTGCTGTCCCGGCTGAAAGCACCGTTTGTCACCATCCGCGGCCTGGACCTGTTCGGCGACCACTCCTCCTACATCCTGCTGCTGGTGGCGCCGCTGTACCGGATCTGGGCCGATCCGCGGCTGCTGCTCCTGCTCCAGGTGATCGCGCTGGCGCTGCCGGCGTGGGTGCTGTTTCGTCTCGGCACCCGCCACCTCGGCCATCCGGTCGCCGGGCTGGTGGTGGCGCTCGCCTACCTCGCCTACCCGGCCATGCAGTGGGCGGCCACCTGGCAATTCCACCCCGAGACGCTGGCGGCCGGCTTCCTGGCGCTGGCGGCGCTGGCCGCCGACCGGCAGCGCTGGCGGCCGATGGCCTGGTTCCTGGTGCTGGCGCTGCTGTGCAAGGAGGACGTCGGCCTAGTGGTCGCCGGGCTCGGCGTGCTGCTGGCCCTCAGCGGCGAGCGCCGGGTGGGGCGCTGGGTGGCGATCTCGGGCCTGGCGTGGTTCGTGCTTGCGACCTTCGTGCTGATGCCGCTGATCAGCGGCCACGGGAGCCCCTATTTCGCACAGAACTACGGGATCGCCTACACCGGCCCGGGCTCGGTGCTGCGGGCCCTGCCAACGCTCGCCGGGCGTGCCTTGGAGACGGGACTTGGCAACCAGGGCATCGCCTACCTGCTGCTGGTGTTCGGCCCACTGGCGCTGCTGCCGCTGCTGGCGCCGCGGTGGCTGTGGCCGGTCGGCCCGCCGCTGCTGCTCAACCTGGCGTCGGCGTCCAGCTACCTGCAGCAGATCCGCTACCAGTACCTGGCCACCTCCGCGCCGTTCCTGGGGATCGCGGCGGTGGCCGGGTTGTGCGTGGTGGCGCGGCGGCGGCGCGCCCTGCTCGCCCCGGCCATGGTGCTGCTGCTGGCGACGGCGTTCTGGACCGATCAGCGCTACGGGCCGGCGCTGTGGTCGCACCAGCGGTTGGTGGCGCCCGCCTCCCCGCTCGACCCCTCCCGGCGCCAAGCCGTCGCGCTGGTCCCAGACGACCCGGACGTGGCGGTGAGCGCGCAGTACAACCTGGTCACCCACCTGGCCCACCGGGTGCGGGCCTACGAGTTCCCCAACCCGTTCCGCGCCTCCAACTGGGGGCAGCAGGGCGCCCGGCACACCGTCGAGGAGGTGGCAAGCGTCCGCTGGGTAGTAGCGGAACGCGACGAGCTGGGCAAAGATGACCTCGACTTGCTACAACGGCTACAGGCATCGCCGTCCTGGTCCACCCGTCTGGACCGCGACGGCGTCGTGGTACTCGAGCGCGTCGCACCGGGGGGTCCGGGTCCATCTTGAACACCACCAAACTCAGCATCGTCTTCCCTTGCTTCAACGAGGCCGCGCGGCTGCCGCGCACCTTGCAGCGCTACCTGGCGCACTTCCCGCGCGACCCCAAGGCTGTCGAGCTGGTGGTGGTGGACGACGGCTCCACCGACGGGACCTTCGCGGTGGCGCAGGCCGTCGCCGCGGGCGACCCGCGCGTGCGGGTCCTGCACACCGAGCCCAACCACGGCAAGGGCTACGCGGTCCGCACCGGCATGCTGGCCGCCGCCGGGGAGCGGATCGTGTTCACCGACGCCGACGGCTCCTACGGCCCGGCCGAGGCCGAACGGGTGCTGGCAGCGCTGGAGGGCGCGGAGGTGGCGATTGGAGCCCGGGGGGGGTTTGGGCCGGGCACCGCCCCGCTGCTGCGGCGGCTCGCCAGCCCGGTGTTCGTGCGGGCGATGCGGCTGGCGCTGGGGCTCCCCTACCGCGACACGCAGTGCGGGCTCAAGGGCTTCCAGCGCAAGGCCGCGGCGGAGGTGTTCGGCCGGGCGCGGCTGGACGGCTACGCCTTCGACGCGGAGGCGCTGCTGCTGGCCGCACGCCTCGGCTTGGACGTGGTCGAGGTACCGGTCGAGGCCGAGGACTCGGACGGCAGCAAGGTGCACCTGGCGGCCGACGCGCTACGGATGCTCGCTGACGTGTGGAGGGTCCGCCGCGCGGCGGCCACCGGCGCCTACGACGAGGCCCGGGTGGGCGATTCAGCCGGCTGACCCTGACCCTGGCCGTTGTCCGTGCTCGGCGCGTGGTCACCGTTGGAGTTCACCGGGACCGTGATATGCGTGGGCTCCGCGATGGAACCCTCGGCCAGCGCCTCGGCGGCGGCGACCTCAGGCTGGACGAAGACCCAGCGCTTGTAGGTGGCGAAGCGAAACAGCATGCCAAGCGCCAGGCCAGCGACCTGCGCCAGGTTGAACCACAGCGCGCCCTCCTTGTGCATAGGCACGCGGACCACCCAGATACACGCCTCGGCGATCGCCAGCCCCACGCCGTTGAGCACGAAGAACAGGGTGTACTCGCGGCCAAGGCCGGTACGGGCGCGGTGCCGGAAGGTCCAGTGGCGATTCATGAAATACGACGAGGTGGCCGCCACGCTGACCGAGAGCGCCTTGGCCAGGTACTGGTCGACGCCGAGGCCGAGGTGGAGGTAGTTCGCCAGCCCGAAGTCGAGGACGGTGTTGATCGCGCCGACGATGCCGAACTTGGCCAGTTCGTGGACGAGGACCTGCCAACGCCGGTAGAGGCTCTGCAGCGCGCTCATCCGCGCGCTGATCCGCACATCAGGAAAACAGTCTGGGCGATTTCGATGACGATCACTCCGACAGGTCGGGACATTCAATGCCAAATTCAATGACATCCGCCGGATGTCCAGGGATTTCCAGCCTATCGCATCCGGGTGGGAGGGCCGCACGGGGGTATCACGATCCCGCATCGATTGCTGGTTCAGGGCCTGATTCCCGGCGTCGGCGCAGCCGCAGCCGGCGCAGCCGCAGCCATAGCAGCAGGCCAGCCAGGGTCAGCACGGTGATCGCGAGGCCCAGCCAATCCCAATGATCCTGCTGGAAACGCAGCACGACGTCGCTGGCGCCGGCCGGCAGGGGCAGCAGGATCAGGCCCTCCTGGGAACGTTCCAGCCGCACCGGAGTGCCGTTGACCCAGGCGTGCCATTTGGGCGACCAGCCCACCGCGACGGTCGCGAGCTGCTGACGGTCGCCCCGCACCGCCAGCTGGATGCGTTCAGGCGCCGACCGCACCAAATGGGCGTCAGCGGGGAGCTCTGTCTGCAGCAGCGAGCCGGGCGCGGGCGAACCCGGCACCGGCTTGACGGCCAGCACCGCCATGGGCGGATCACGCCAGATCACCTGGAAGAGGCTCGACTTGACCATCTGTTGGGCAGCGGCCGAGTCGGTGACGGCGACATGGGTGACGCCGAGGTGCAGCAGCTCGCTGGCAGCCTGGGCGGCGCTCTGGCTGGTCATGCGGTCCGGCTCGTAGTCGGGACCAGCGGAGGTCGAGGACTCGACGTTGAAGACGTTGAGGGTGTCGCGCCCCGACGCCCAGGCGAGCCAGTTGTTAGGCGCGGTGACCCCGGTGATGGCGATCTCCTGTGGCCACTCCCGCTGGGTCGCGAAACGCGCCCCGTCAGGCACCACCTTGGCCAGCTCAGCCGCCATCGCCCGCAGCTGCGGCGTCGGAGTCTGCTGCCGCACCACATCGCGCACGGACGCACCCACCAAGACCAGCGCCACCGCTCCCGCAAGCGCCAGCGCCTCGCCCACATGACGCCAGCGCAGCGTGCGCGCCACCGTGGCGAACAGCACCGCCAACGGCAGCACCAGCAGCACGCCGACATAGCCGAGGCCGCGGTTCATAAGCTGCAGGCTGACCACGTTGCGCGGATCCCAGCGCAGAAACAGGTCGGCGATGACCAGGAAGGCGAACGGCGCGACCACCAGCGCCAGCGCCCAGCGGCGGCCAAGCCACAGCCGCCAGGCGCCGAACGCCCAGCCGGCCAGCAGCACCCAGATCACCCCCTGGTGGAACAGGATCCGTCCCGCGAGCAGGTCGGCGAGGCGCTGCGGCAGCAGCGGGTTGATCCAGGAGGTGAGGATGCCGCGCAGGTCGGCGTGCGCGAACGAAGGCAGCAGCCAGAAGGCGGCCAGCCCGGCAGCCAGCGCCACCGCGCCGGCCAGCCCGCGCACCCGCGCCCTGGTCACCCGGTCAGTGACCAGCAGCGCCGGCACGATCAGCAGCAGGAACACCGCCAGGATCAGGGCCGAGATGGCATGGGTGACGAACAACCCCGCCAGCGACAGCGCGGCGATCACGATCCGCCGCCGGGTCGGGACGGCCGCCACCCGCAGAATCGCGCCCAGCGCCAGGCAGAAGAACGCGCCGCCGAGCTGATTAGGGATCAGGCCGATGCCGAACGTCCCCGGCAGACCCACGCCGCCATAGGGGCTGGCGATGCACAGCGACAAGATCGCGGCGATGCCGGCAGCGCGGCGGCCGAGCCCGAAGGAGACCGCGAGGTAGGCCACGCTCGGCGGCAGCGCCAGATAGGCGAGCACCGAGGCGGCCTTAAAGGCGCCAGCGACCGACAGCAGCCCGAAGCCGAGCGCGTGCACCAGCGCGACCAGCCAGGTGAACCCCGGGCCATAGAACAGGAACTGCTCGTAGCCAGTCGCGAAGCGGGGCTGCCAGCCGTCCAGACGGGCGTGCGGCAGCAACTCCCTAATGGTGAACTCGGCCCGCACCAGGTGCGCCATGGTGTCGTCGCCGGATGGAGGGTAGGGGCCCCACAGCCCGGCGAGCAGCCACAGCGCCAGCCCGAGGGCCAGCAGAATGCCGACGACCGCGACGATGGTTGGAGCGCGCCCGGCCTCCGGCTCAAACCGTGGATCGGGCGCCTCCCCGAGCCCCGGACCGACGAGCGGCCCAGGCCGTGGTTCCGGCCCGGGTGCGGGTTGCGTCTCGATCGTGGTGGCCATCGACTGATATTCCAGGCTTCCAGGTGCTGACAGAGAATGAACTCGGGGGGACTAGTTTCCCGTGTTCCGCTCAGTGACGCGACGGCGCAGCTCAGCGGCCACAAAGTCGTCCAGGTCGCCGTCGAGCACCGCCTGGATATTGCCGGTCTCGGCGTTGGTGCGGTGGTCCTTGACCATCTGATAGGGGTGCAGGACGTAGGAGCGGATCTGGTTGCCGAAAGCGATGTCGCCCCGCTCGCCGCGCAGATCGGCGAGACGCCGCTCACGCTCCCGGCGGGCCAGCTCGGCCAGGCGCGCGCCCAGGATCTTCAGTGCGATGGTCTTGTTAGCGAGCTGGGAGCGCTCGTTCTGCACCGCCACCACGATGCCGCTGGGCAGGTGGGTGATACGCACCGCCGAATCGGTGGTGTTGACCCCCTGCCCGCCCGGCCCCGAGGAGCGATAGATGTCGATACGCAGGTCGCTCTCGTCGATCTCAGGCGCGTCCTCCCGGTCCAGCACCGGGATCACGTCGACCGCCGCGAACGAGGTGTGGCGCCGTTTGGCCTGGTCGAACGGTGACATCCGCACCAGCCGGTGAGTGCCAGCCTCAGCGGACGCGAGCCCATAGGCACGGGGACCCTCCAAGGTGACGGTGACCGACTTGATGCCGGCCTCATCGCCTTCCTGGTAGTCGTTCACGGTGACCTTGAAACCGCGCCGCTCCGCCCAGCGGGTCTCCATGCGCCACAGCATCTCGGCCCAGTCCTGCGACTCGGTCCCGCCAGCGCCGGGGTGGATGGTCATGATCGCGTCGCGGTCGTCGAACTCGCCGCCGAGCAGCGCCAGCACCTCGAGGTCATCGACCTCCCTGGCGAGGGCGGCAAGGCCCTGGCCGACCTCGGCGGCGGCCGCGTCGTCAGCCTCCTCCTGCGCCAGCTCGTTGAGGGTCTCCAGATCGGAGAGCTGCCCGGAGAGCCGCCCCACCTGGTCAAGGTCACCCTCGATCGCGGCGAGGCGACGCATCACCCTGCGGGCCCGGTCGGGGTCGTCCCAGAGGTGGGGCGCCGCCGCCTGCTGCCGCAGCTCGCTCAGTTCCCGCTGCTTGGCCTCCAGGTCAAAGGAACTCCTTCGCGTCAGCCAGCCGCTTGGCCAGCGCCGCCAGCTCCGGTGAATGATCAGTCGGCAACTCAGGATCTCCCGCGAAGTTTGAGCATGACGACCCTCATGGTACCGGCCGCCGCCATGGTCTCACTTGAGCTGCAGAAACCCGATTACGGGCTTCCGATCACGGGCTTCCGATCACGGGCTTCCGATCACGGGCTTCCGATCACGGGCTTCCGTTCACGGCCCGACAAGCTGCGGCGTCGCGGTGGCAGCGCCCACCATGTCCGGCGCGACCACCCGCAGATACGCCAGAAACGCCACCGGCGTGACCGCACGCAGCCGCACCGTCACCTGCGGCACCGTCACCTGCGGCACCGTCACCTGCGGCACCGTCACCTGCGGCACCGTTCCTGATCGCATCAGCATCTGTCACTCAGCGCTGATCGGTGGCCCCGAACGGTCCTGGGCCGCCTGGTCGGTGGCGGTATCCGGTTCGGGCGGACGGGTCTTATGGGCTTGTGGCCCTGCCCGCTGTCCTCCTGGACCGCCAGGTCCCTGTGCCGTCGACTCAGGTACGACCTCCGGCGCGGCGTTGGCCGCGTCGGTGACCGTGGCCTGCCCGGCGGAGTCGGCAGCTCTCCCGATGCGATCCTCTGGTCGCAGCCGGGCACACCATCCCTGACCGGAGGTCTTGTCTGCTGGTTGAGCGGCGCCTGCAAGTAGCGCCCACCCCACACCGACGTCCACGCCGGGTCCACCGCCACCACCCACAGGCCGGCATTGGCAGCCATGCCGATCAGCAGGTCACGGAACTGCCGTGTGGGGATGCCGGAGATGGTGCGGCGGAAGGTCTTGCCACGCGCGCCCCGGCCGAGGGTCTCCCGGCCCACCTGGCGGGCGTCGGCGAAATTCAGGTCCTCAACCACCAGCGAGCGGCAGCCACATAGCTTGGTTAGATGGATCACCTCAGCGACCGCCGCCCGCAACCGGCCGTCGCGGGTGCTGGCCGGCTGTTCCCCCAGGCCCAAGGGGATGGCGCGGGGCGCACCGATCGGGTTACCTGCCGGGTTGAGTGTCCAGACGGCGAGGTGGTCGCTGTTGAGGTCGACGGCGACGGCGGGATGCTGGCGCAGGTCCGCCAGTGATGGCACCGGCCGGGATGAGAGCCGCCACGATGCGTCCAGGTACCAGCGCTCCCGATCTGGGTCCAGCCGGATGGTGTAGGCGATCGCGCCATTGGTCGATTGTGCGGCCCATTCGGCGGTCCGGTAGCTGAAGGTGACCGGGCATGTCAGCCGGTAGCGCCCGCGGGGCCGGTTGGCCAGGTGCGCCAGAAGAGCGGGCAGCTTCAACTCCAACCAAAGCTCGTCCGGATGCACCCTGATGGTCTCGTTCCCAAAGGGCTTGGCGGCCTCCCCGTCGGCAGTGAAGAACAGGCGCGCGGCCTGCCAACGCGCTCGCCACTGCTCTTCGGTGAGCGGCACCTGGTCGCGGTCGCTAGCGTGGCGAAGCTTGGCGAGCTTGCGGCCTCCGCGACACACCGAGACCCGCCCGGCCGTGATTCGCTCCTCGACCTCAGCCAGCCTGGCTTCGAGATGCTGCAGGCGGATTTTCTTGGCGAACCGCTCTGCCTGGCTGGCATACCCACGTATCCGACCCTGACGGCCGCCAACCGGTACTGCCAGCCGCGAGCGAATCGTCCGACAGACCCGCCGCAACCTGTCCCTCGCATCCAGTAGGTTGCGATAGCCGCGCTGCCACTGGTCGTTGGTAGTCCTAGTGATTGCCGCAGCCCACCGCGCCGACGATGCGGGCGTCAGAGCGCGTTTACGCTCCGCCCACTGGTCGTCACCGATGCCAAGACGGCAGCGAACTGATAGATCCTGCCCGGCCAGATGGCCAAGGTGCTGTCCGACGATGCGCAGCACCTGCGCATCGTCTGCACTTACCCGGAGGCGAGTCCGGATGCAGGCGCCGGTTGGCGGGGCGACAACGAAGGGAGCGGTAAGCGAACGCATGTTCAGATCATACCGCGCGACAGCGACAAGGGTCCCAGCCGCGTGCAACACCACCAACCCGCCGCTGGACTGGCCGGTGATCGTCACCGAGTTGGTCAGCAGCCCACCCACTGACTGCCGCAGCGCTGTTGCTCCCAGACGCCGCCCGGATGCTCCACCTCCTCGCCACCCTCACGGACCCTGATCCAGGCGACCCCTCAGCACAAGGGGAAGGTCAAAGGCGCCAGCACCCAGGGCAGCACCACCAGCGGCACGGCCCGGATCACCGCGCGGTAAGGGGTGAGAGGTTTTCATACAGGATCAAGGCCGTCCTCGGCCGGCAACGACACGACGGCCACTGGGGAACCGGCCTCACCCTCCGCCCGCAGTGATTGATGGCCACGAGGCCCGAAGCACGTGCACTAACCCGCCGCGGTCATAGTCACGCGATTGCCGACGACGACGCCGTGCCAGCGCGGGGGAGCGGGCCAGGCTCGCTCTGGTTCATCTGTATGGCGCTGCATAGGTGCATTTACGACCAATGTCTTATGGACGCCACTCAGGCCCCATGGGAGGATGCCCCCTGCTCACACGTCCACCGGCAACCAGGTTGCCGGGAAGGGGGGAGTCCCGTGAGACTGCGGATGCTGGCCTT
>WNGQ01008539.1_pt1 | contig 16587 bp, 11 predicted proteins | sample 5407661 | NCBI WGS metagenome assembly WNGQ01 (sample SAMN13153382, study PRJNA577476) | soil metagenome | isolation source: 60 cm soil or saprolite under Garry oak tree replicate 2 | place: USA:California | collected 2016-06-15 | reverse complement strand
CCGGCAACGACCTTGACTTCCCCGATGGCCCGAGTTGGAGCCGCTTTGGAGCAGGACTGCATCTGCGCCGGGAGGATTGGCGCCGCCAGAACATAAACGGGTTCATTGAACGCGTTTACACCTCCGTTAAGGCGGCCAAGCCCTGGGTGAAGTTTGGCGTCAGTCCATTTGGCATCTGGCGGCCGGGCTTTCCCGCGCAGATTCAGGGCTACGACGCCTACGCGAACCTCTATGCTGACTCCCGGAAATGGCTGGCGGAAGGCTGGCTCGATTATTTCGCTCCGCAACTTTATTGGGCCATCAAACCTCCGGACCAAAGTTTTGCGGTATTGCTCAAGTGGTGGGCCCAACAAAACCCGAAGGGCCGCCATCTCTGGCCCGGCCTGGACTCGGCCAAAGTCGGGGAACGGAAGTGGAAGTCGGAAGAAATCGTGGACCAGGTCCGGCTCACGCGCAAACAGCCCGGCGCGAGCGGCCAAATTCACTGGAACCTGAGCAGTTTGTTGCGCGCCAGCAGTCTGGCTGCTGCCCTCCAACGCGAAGTCTATGCGCAACCGGCGCTGGCCCCGGCTTCGCCCTGGCTTGGCAGTGCCCGGCCAGGGACCCCGAAGCTGACAATTGCCAATCGTGATAATGACTCCAGCTTAAGAGCCAGTTGGGTGCCCACCGGACAAGAGCCGGTCTGCTTGTGGCTGCTCCAGACCCGATCCGGCCACCAATGGACAACGGAGATCTTGCCTGCGGCCAGAACGTCGCGCGTTTGGAGCGGTCTGCAGCCCGAGGTGATTGCAGTCTCGGCCGTTGATCGCATTGGCAATGCCAGCTCAGCCGTGGCTGCCCAACGTAGGGCCCCATGAGACCAGACTGCGTCGGCAAGCCATCAGTTCATTAGGCCCTTAAAGGCACTGACAATCTTGCTTATCAGGTTCGACACTTTTGTGATGTCCGCATCCTTTTTGTCTAGGGACTGAAACTTAGAATAGGGAATCGAAGCGCGTACGCGGAACCCTAACGACATTGTGAGGTAACTTCTGTCCGTGTTTGTAAAGTTCTCGCTCCAATCGCACTGTTTCCGCCACTCGAATTCGGGTTTGAAATGCTCATCAAGTAACCGTTCAAGGTCGTTCCATTTATCGCTGGTCCACTTACCCGATTCGTTGATGAAATTCTCATAGGTGTGTAACGGCTTGAGAATGTCGCTCTCAGAATACTCAATTCCCGTCACATACCGATTGTAGTGACAGAGCTTTACCTCATACTCGATGCTTAGTTTGTATTCCTTTCCACCAACAGCGAGCACCTGCTTTTTCGTCCAGTCCAGCGGCTTGTCGAAAACTGACCATCCCTGCTGCTTTGTATTGGCCGGCCAAATATTGAATTCAAGGTAATCCGTTATCTCTTCTTCACAATGAACGAAGTAAGTGACGAATTCACTGGCCCAACCAAAGGGAACTGAAATTCCCAACCTGTCACTGTATGGTAACAACTGGTAATCATCCCCAGCGATTCGAGACACCCCGGCAAGTCCTTGTCTCATGCGCTTTTCTAACCGCGCGTGATTCGGCGTTTTGCCTTCCGCCAAAAAGGGGATTGTATTAAAGGGCTTCGGTTCAAACCACTCTGGATAACTTACCTCGCTTAATTCTAGAAAATCGGCAACGATTTTCGAGTTTTGCGACACCAAGTGCTGAACGTTCTTGACCTTCTCTAAAAGCACGACCACTTCTTGCCACGAACACCGTTTGGGCCTTACCTCGATTTTGTCTTTGGGAGTACCTTTAATGAACGGCAGAATTTGGTTATAAAGCTGCGCTTTGCAATCTTCCCCCGACCGCTTTACCTCAATGATAATTGCGATGTCCTTTACAGCGATGAATATGTCCGTAATGTTCTTCTTGCCGGAAAATTTCGGTTGAGAGAAAAAGTCCCGCATGTCTAATGCACGGTCAGATGTCATGGCAACCGCATACACGGTTTTGTAGTTCTCCTTTTCAATTGTTGCCGTGTCCACCTGTATGTCAATAGTGCATCTAGTATCGCTGCTGATCGAGCCAAACAAGTAGTGATAGTCATGGTCCGACACGATGCCTTTCACATACTCGTTCAAAAAGAACGCATTGGTCGTCAGGCAAAGAGCAAACGCCCGACTTAAATTGTTTTCTATAAATTCCTTCTCTGTGCTCTCGTTGAAAAAGCGAAACACATTTAGGTGGTGGTCCACGCGGCAACAAAAATATGCCTCCAGCCGGGTATTGTAAACACCGTTCTCCGCCGCTCGTTAGCCAAGGGGCTTGACGCCGCTCCCAGCATCCGGAAAAAAGCGATGAAAACGAGCACCCAATCGAGCTCGGCCCCAAAGATTTTGCTTCCATTCACGGCCAAAATGTGGTATCAAATTTGCGCCCTGGCCATGGAGGTTTAGGAGCGCTATGCACGAGACAAACGCCTTCACGTTGATCGAGTTGTTGGTGGTGATTGCCATCACTGCCATTCTGGCAAGCCTGTTGTTGCCAGCTTTCTCCCGGGCCAGGCAAACCGCTCAGGCAGTTTCCTGCCTCAATAACCTCAAACAGTGGGGCACAGCTACCCACCTTTTCGCCAGTGATAACGACGATTTCCTGCCCAAGGACGGCTCGCCCAATGGCACTTCCGTCAACGAAGGTTGGTACATTGACTTGCCGCGCGTCATGGGCTTGCCCAGTTACCAGGAAATGCCTTGGCGCACCAATGCCACCCTCGACCCAGGCCGCGCGCTTTGGATTTGCCCAACCAACCCGCGCCGCAGCAACGGCAACAATCTGTTCCACTACTGCCTCAACGAGCATATCAACGGCGAGGGTGTCGGCAACCAGGTGAAGCTCTGTTCGCTGCGCCAGCCGGCGCAACTGGTTTGGTTGTTCGACAACGGCAAACTGGCGGCGGTGGCCCAGCAAAACAACGTCCACACCAACCTGCACCGCCAAGGCGCGCAGTTCACTTTTCTCGACGGACACTCCGCCCGGTTTAAGAACGCTCAATACTGGGATTTTGCAACCAACCAGGGGCTGACGAATAATCCGAGGCTGGTCTGGTTTCCGTAGATGCCATTCTGCGACTAACTGCGACTAAATTTAGTTGATTATTGCCTCGACTGCCGGTATTAGAAGGCGACCAAATCAATCGGAGAGTGGCGAGAGCTGGCGCAGCTCCGCCGACCAGAATTGAGTGGCGTCGTGTACCGCACAATGACATGAGTCTCAGGTCTGCTCGCAGCATTTCGGCGCTCCTGGCTTTCGTAGGCGCTGGCCAACTCCTTGGGCAAAGCATTACCTCAAACATCCCAGCGTATGGTTCACCCGGTGACATAGTGCGCATCTACGGAAGCGGATTCAATTCTGGAACTTTGGTGGTTAAGTTCAACGGGACTCAAGACCCAACGGCACAGCCTACGGCGGCAGATGGATCTATCATTCAAGCTGAAGTGCCTGGCAGCGCGACAACCGGTTACATCACCGTACAGGTAAACAATGGTGCCATCGCGTATAGCCCGCAGCGGTTCACCGTCATTGGCCCCGGTCCTTACATCAGCGATTTTTCGCCAACCAGCGGCTCGAGGGGTACGAGGGTTACCATCAACGGCGCTCACTTTGACACCGGCATCAATTCTGTGCGCTTCAATGGGACCATCACTCGGTCCACCAATGTCGTCTCGGCAACTTACATGTGGGCCGATGCGCCGGCTGGAGTCACCACCGGGCCAATCTCAGTAAGCGGTCCGCTGGGTTCCAGCACCAACAGCCAGCTCTTCTTTGCGCCGCCGGTCATCACCGGCTTCTCACCGGCCAGCGGGCGGACGGGCACCAATGTGATTCTCGCCGGGACCAATTTCACCGGCGCATCCGTGGTCCAATTCGGCAGCCTCAACGCCTCCACCTTCACTGTGGATTCTCCCAATCAGATCACGGCTAGAGTCCCCACCAACGCCATCACGGGCATCATCACTGTCCTGGCGCCGGCCAGCTTCTATCCGACCAGCAGCAACTTCGTCGTGCAGCCCACGGTTTATGGCTTTTCTCCCGCTTTCGGGCCGGTGAATACCCCTGTCACGGTCACAGGCGCCAATTTCAATGTCGGCACACCGACGGTCAAATTCAATGGAGTGATGGCACCCCAGGCAACCGGCATCAGCTTTGGCCAGCTCACGGTGACTGCGCCCTCCGGTGCTGCCACCGGCCCAATCACGGTGACGACCACCGACGGCACAGCGACCAGCAGCGCCAATTTCTATTTGCCCGCCAGCATTACCAGCTTCAGCCCTACCAACAGTCCCCCCGGCAGCACCGTGACCGTCACCGGCCAGAATCTTCTGGGCGCGAGCGCGGTCAGTTTCAATGGTGCATCGGCTAATTTCATTCCACCGACGAATAATACGAGCCTTGTAGCGACGGTGCCGGCGGCGGTGAGCAGCGGACCCATCAGCGTGACCACGCCTGCCGGCACAACCAACAGCAGCCGGCTCTTCTATGCAGCGCCGGTCATCAACGGTTTCGCCCCGACGCACGGTCTGCCTGGAACGAATGTGATCATTACCGGTACCAACTTTCTAGGCGCCAGCCTGGTGCGCTTCAATGGGACCAATGCCCCCATCGTTTCCCTGGACAATGGCCACATCACAGCCACCGTGCCGGCTGGCGCCACAACCGGCCCGATCACCGTCGTCGCGCCGGCAGGAACAAACACCAGCGCCAGCAGCTTCGTGCTCGATTACACCAGCGACGTGGCCGTCAGCCTGGTTGGCGCGCCAGACCCCGTCACCGTCGGCAGCAATTTGGTTTACACCATCAGCATCATCAACCAAGGTCCTTACAGCGCGCCCAATGTGCAGTTGACCAATTCTCTCCCCAGCTCGGTGAACCTGATCGCCGCTGCCACAACCCAAGGCAGCCTGGCCACCAACAACAATCCCATCACTGGCCATTTCGGTGCCATCGCCGTTGGCGGCTCGGTGACTGTGACGCTGAAGGTCGTGCCGCAAACCGTCGGGGCCATTACCAATACCGTCGTCGTGGGCGCCGATCTTGCCGATCCTGCGTTGAGCAATAATTCAGCGACGGTGACGACGACTGTCCTGCCGTTGCCGCTGCTCTCCATCCGGTTGTTGTCCGCCAACCGAACAATGCTCTCCTGGCCGGTCGCGTTGACCAATTACGCGCTGGAATTCAAAAAGGTTCTCTCCACGACAACCCTCTGGTCGAATGTAACTACCGCCCCGAGCATTTCGGGAAACGAGAAAGTGGTAGTGGAAACCAACACCGCCGCGATGAAGTTTTATCGGCTCGCGCAGTAAACGCCGCTGTCCGTACTTGCACGGATTGCCCATTCGTATTTGACCGGATTGTTTTTCTGCCCAAAGTCTGGGCAACATACACCCGCGATTCCTGCATCCGGGTTTGATGCACGAAGCGCAGGCGGGACCGGTTCCAAAAAAGATAGGAATAGTCTCCCCTAGCCGGATTTCTTATACTAACCCTGCGAGACCAGCGCCGAAGTCGGCGCTGGTTTTTTGTGTCCCACCGTGGAGCGGCGGTCCTCGACAGGATTCGCACAAGCGCGGCTCGACTCACACCAGCGTCTCCAGAATCCCGCAAATCCGGTTAATCGTATCGAACCTGCTCCTATCGCTTTCGGTTGTAATTGGGTTCCGAGTATTTTTGACGGGCCAACTCCAACGCCCGCCGGCGCAGAGCTGTGTCCTGCTCCAATGTCCGCCAGCAAACCCCTTGCTCCAACTTCGCCACCTCGCACATGGCATTCTGCCATTCGGCTCGAGCGAGCGGAACCGGAGGAGGCTGGATGGCGCCTTGAATGAGCAAGCCGCCTCGGGTCCGGCGCTGTGCTGCGCCCGCGATCTTCTGACCACGCCAAAGCACGTCTGACACCTCGTAGCCGGCGAAGCATTGGCCCGGCTGCGCCTTGCGCGAGCTAAGCGCGAGTTCGGTCGTGAGGTTGAGTCTGGCCAACGCAGCTTGGAGCCATCGGTGAACGCGCTGATAACTTTCGCGCGCCGACAGAGAATACCAATCGTTACTCGTGGGAAAAGTCAGGCTGTAGGTCCAATCGGCGTCATGCGGCACCAAACCCCCTGCCGTGGGCCGGCGCACCAGCGGGCGGAGCACGGTCATGCGCTCGATGGCCGCATACTTTTGGAAGTAACCGAACGAAGCCGCTTTTTCGGCCCAACTGTAAAAGCGCAGCACGGGCTGGCACAGCCGCGGCATGGCTTCGAGCAGCGCCTCGTCCAGCGCCATGTTGAAGGCATAGCCGCCCTGGCCTGATTGGAAGAGCAGCCAATTCGTTGCGCGTCGTTCGCTCACAACCGAAAGCAGGCGTATTATCCTCGGGGTTTCGAAGCCTTGACGCCGACGCGCGGACACAGCGCTTGGATTTCGCAATTCGGACAATCGGGCTTGAGCGCGTAACAGCGGCGGCGGCCGTGCCAGATCAACCAGTGGCTGAACATTGTCCACTGGTCCTGGGGCATCAGCTTCATCAGGTCCAGCTCGATTTTTTGAGGGTCTTTTTGTTTCGTGAGGTTGAGCCGGCGCGCCAGGCGCCCCACGTGGGTGTCCACAACGATGCCAGTGTTGAGGTTGAACGCGTTTCCTAATACTACGTTTGCCGTCTTGCGGCCCACACCGCCAAGTTGAGTCAACTCCTCCATTGAGCGGGGCACCTGTCCGCCGTGTTTTTCAACTATGGCCTGGCAGCAAGTCTTGATGCTTTTCGCTTTGTTGCGGAAAAACCCGGTCGTTCTGATCTGGCGCTCCAATTCGCCAACGTTTGCACAGGCGTAATCTGCTGCCGAGCGGTATTTCTTGAACAACTCCGCGGTGACAAGGTTGACCCTTTTGTCGGTGCACTGGGCGGAAAGAATCGTCGCAACCAACAACTCGAGCGGGTTCGAGTAATTCAGTTCGCAATGGGCGTTGGGGTAGGTCTTCGCGAGCCCGGCGATCAGCAGCTTGACTCGTGCGGCTTTGGCTACAGCGGATATGCGACCCATATCATGGCTGATGTTACTTGACGGGCGTCGCCGACGCCGGGATTGAGGCGGGAGGGGGCGGCACATAGACCGGGGCGTTGGCGCCGAGCACTGAGGTGCTCTTGACTTTGGCTGGCAGGAACCGGTCAAGTTTCCCCAGCCACCAGCCGAGGGCGACGAGGAGAATGACCAGAAGAGTAGCATACAAGCCCCACGGGCGCCTCTTTTCGGCGAATGGATCGACCAGGTCGCGCTGCGCGCCGGGCGGCAGGGCGGCAACTCGCGTCAGTGATGCCCCGAAGGGCACGTTGATCTTTGCCTTGGCATTGACGGCCCATCCGTTGGCGTCGAGGATGGGGCCGAGGTTGCGTTTGCGAAGCCTCAGCCAGGCAAGAACCATGGACGGGCCAGAGATGAGGAGGACGATGGCCAGCACCCCAAGCGGCATCAACGCCTTCAGGTTGAGAAATCCACTAACAATACCGCCAACCATGCCACCAACCCCCGCCGCACCGACGCTCAACGCCGCGATCAGGCCAGGGTCAACCTTGGGCCTTGGCGGTGCTGTCTGCGGCGCAAGCGCCGGGACCTGGCCTGTGGCGGCGACCTGCTCCATTTTCGCCACCGCTTGGGTCAGCTTGGTCACGTCAGCCGCGTCGGCGGAGCTGGCGCGCTTAGCGATCTGCTCCTGGATTAGACGAGCGGCTTTCTTGTAGGGCGCCCAGAAAGCCTGACGGATGCTAATCGGGTTATCCACGATCTTCGCGATAGTCGCGTCCCAATCACGGCCTTTGCGGTCGTAAAAAATGCCGTTCCTGCCGACCATGAGGTTATCCGAGTCGCCATCGGTGAACGCCGCCAGGACCTGGAGCTTCTCCGTGCCGCCTTTGCGCGAACAATCGCAATAGGCCAGATAGGTGCCGGCCAGAGAGGCCATGACTGCATGTTTGCCGGGGTCCTCGACCATGAGGCACAAATCGCAACTGCGCTGGTCCAGGTAGAGCGTTCCGGCCTGGAAAATGGCCTTCTCTTTGCGGCTGTAGAAATCGCGGAACGACACGAAGTTGTTGCACAATTTGAACAGGTCGCGATGGTAGCGCACCAGTCTTTCCACAGCGGCGATCGCGGCGAACTCCGGTTCCAACTTCTTGTCCTCGGCAATAAGCGCGCTTATCTTTTCGCGGGCTGGGCTGGCGAGGGTTTCGCGCAGGCGCTTGAGGCCGAGTTTCTCGACGGCAGCGCCGGCTTTGCCCGCCAACCAACACTCAAACGGACCAAACCTGGCCAGGATGGCCTTCCACTCCGCTTCGCTCAGGGACGATTTTTGGCCCAGCAGCGGATTGACGGCATCCGATACGAGTCCTGCCATAGCGCCGGCCCAGGCGGGATTGATCCCTTCGACCAGCGGCAGCGCCCGCCCGGGTTCGATGCGCGCCAGCGGGAAGGCGGCAATCTCGGCTGAAGTCAGCGTCAGGTCTTTGGCTGAGAAGGCCAGGTACTCCTTCTCCTCCCGGTTGAGCGCGGCGATGGCGCGAGGGTCGAACGCGGCCAATCGGCAGCGGGTGAAATAGTCCTCCACTTTTGACTTAACGGCTTTCACGGAGCTAGCCGCGGCAGTGGTGCCTTCGCCCAAAGGCAGAATCGTCGCGTCGGATTCGGCTTGCTTCCACCAACCCGAATAGGCCTGCGCCTCGGTGAAGAACTGGTCCACTTTGGCCTGGCTCACCCCTGCCTTGGTGCTGCGGTCGGTTTCCGCGCCTAGACACGCGATGATGTCATTGATGACGGCCTTGGTGGCCTCGTCGACGGCGGAATCTGCGGGCACGATGCCGTCGCCGTTGAAGCGAGTCTGGGCGAAGATCCTCTCGGTGTCCGTGGTGTCCTCGATGGTGATGTCGGTGGCGTCTGCCTTGCCGAGATGGACCTGGATTTGCCTGGCCGAAGCCAGAAGTTGCCTGCCCTCTGCCGAGGCATCGTTGATGGCGGCCAACGGTAGCAACGGCGCGGATTTGAGTAGGTCCTGCGGGTCCTTCAACAGGCCGCAAACCCATTTAGCGGCGGCGATGAGTTCCGGCGCGCGGATGCGGCCATCCTTGTCGGTGTCCATGAGCGCCAGGGTTCTGGAGTCGAACTCAAGTCCGGTCGTCGGACAGGCCAAAGCGACCCACAGTTTCTGGTCGAGTTGGTCGAGCGACGCCAGGTCAGCCCCGGAGTCGAGGCGGACCTGGTCAAAGCCGCCGGCGCGAAAGAATCTCCAGGCGTGTGTGGTGCTCATCAGCCTTTCAGCGTTTCAGCATTTCCGTTGCAGCTTGGTGCTTGGTGCTTCATATAAAAAGCTGAAAAGCTGAAAAGCTGAAAAGCTGTGTTCCGGGCTTGTGGCTTGTGTTTGGCCTTTCAGCTTTTCAGCCTTTTCAGCTTTTCAGCCTTTCCGCTGGGAGAGGGAATTATCCGACGAGCTTACACCAATTCGGGCTCTTCGATTTCTGTGGGAGTTTCGACCAGGGGCGTGCCGTCGGGGTAATCCGGATTGATCGGCACTTTGCCGCCGCCGCCGGGCGCATCAATAACGAATTGAGGCACTGCATAACCCGTGGTGTGACCGCGGAGATTTTCCATGATTTCCAGCCCCTTGCGGACGCTGCTGCGCAAGTGCGCGGAACCGGCGATAAGGTCGCACTGATACAGGTAATACGGCTTCACTCGGCACATCAGCAGCTTCTGCACCAGCGCCTTCATGACGGTTGGGTCGTCATTGACGTTTCGGAGCAGCACCGATTGGTTGCCCAGCGGAATGCCCGCATCGGCCAGGCGGCCAAGCGCCTCTCGCACTTCGGTGGTCAATTCGCGCGGATGATTGGAGTGAACGCTGACAAAAAGCGGATGATACTTCCTGAGCATGCCGCAGAGTTCCGGCGTGATGCGCTGCGGCAGGAAAATCGGGATCCGCGTGCCGATGCGCAGGAATTCCACATGCGGAATGGCTCGCAATTGGCTCAGGAGCGCTTCGAGTCTCTCATCGCTGAAGAGCAGCGGGTCGCCGCCGCTGAGCAACACATCGCGCACTTCAGGGTGGGCGCGGATGTACTCAATCTGCCTATCGAACTGGGGGTGAAAGTCGTAGCCGCTGGCATTGCTGACCAGGCGCGAGCGGGTGCAATAACGGCAATAAGCCGCGCACCGGTCGGTGACCAGGAATAACACGCGATCCGGGTAGCGATGCACCAGCCCGGGCACCGGTGAGTGAGCATCCTCGCCGCAGGGGTCAGTCATTTCCCATGGGGCCGTCAGAGTCTCTTCGAGGCGTGGGATGACCTGCCAGCGTATGGGGCAGGTCTCATCAGCGGGATCGATAAGATTGAAGAAATAAGGCGTGATAGCCAGCGCCAGTTTGTGATTGGCCAGCCTTGCGCCGGCGTATTCTTCGGGCGTGAGCGTCGGCATCAACCGCTGGAGTTGCTCGACGGTGGTGATGCGGTGCTGGAGCTGCCAACGCCAGTTGTTCCAGTCGCTGTCGGAAACATCGGCCCAGAAACCCCTGCCGGCCGAGCGGAATTCTTTGAGAGAATCCAGCAGCGATTGCGATGGCGGCTCTTCGCCGGCCCCGTCTGAAGTGTCGCTTTGCATTTTTCCTTAAAGTTCGGTCAGCGCACTATAGATTTGATCAATAGGCTGTCAAGCGGGGCAGCCAAACGGCGGCGGCCAACCCTGCTTAAGTGGCGGTGTGCCTTGCGGTTACGTGACTCGAATAAATCTTGGGGCCGAACGCGGAAGGCAATGATTTGAGGGGGAGGACGGTGCGAAGATCCACGGGATCGAGCGCGTCACCGTCGTGGGATCGCACCGGGTTGGGCCTGAGCGGCAGCGACAGGTTTTTGTTCTGGCCGCAACGCTTCGCGGCGCGCATCCAGCGCGTCTAGCTGCCCAATCGCGTCCTCGGCGACCCGCCCGGGCGTGGCGCCCTTTTGGAGCAGAAGAAGAAAACGGTTCTTGTCAAGCGCTTGCAAATAAGTTTCGAGCGTCTCGCGATAACCCTCGACCAACATAACTAATTCCCTGGCCACTCGCAAACGGAGGGGCTCCAACTCGCGCACTTTGCTCTGCAAGGCTTGTGTCTGCCGCGGGCGGTCCCACTGGCGGATGATGGTTTGGAGTGTGACCCCGGCGCGCAACGGCAACTCGTTTGGGCCACCGCGAACTTCGACGGGGAAGCGAATGATTTCCTCCAGTTTTCGCAGGCTTTCATCCAGCGGCCAGGTCTGGGTCAGATCGCGCCCGGTGAAATAAACCAGCCGCAGGGCCCACCATTTCTCAACGTCAAGTGGCCGTTGGAAATAGGGCTGAAAGGCGCGCAGGAAAGCGACTTGCCAGTTGTAGTAGCGCGGCAGTTGGGCGACCATGGCCAGCAGGCAGGCGCGGCCATCCTTGAGGCGGAGCAATTCATTGACGAACAATTGCGCGCTGCTGCGATAGAGCCCGCCGAGTTCGCCCGAGATTTGCTCGTTAGCCGGCCAGCTCAATTCCTCGAACGTCAGCGGCGGACGGGACAGCAATTGTTTGTGCGCTTGCGAGAGCGGATCGTCCAGGCGAGCGCTCACGAAGGCGGGGGCGATACCAATGCCATTGGCGCTGGCGCGCGGCGGGGGGAGGATGATCTCGATTTCGCTGGACGCAAGCAGTTGCTCCGAGAGGCCTTCGATGAGCCAGCGGGGAATTTCCGCCGAGCGCTCACGGGCGTTGCGATTGGCCATCTCGAGCAATAAGACTTGGACCATGGCCCGGACGTAAAGGACCCGCTGCACCAGGTCAGGAAGTTCGACCCAGTATTGCCAGCTATCCTTGAACGACTCGGAGGTGATGGTGATAGGGTCGTCAGCGGAAACGGCAGGATGCAGCATGATGTGAATCTTGCCGCGCCAGGGCTCGGTCGCGCCGAGTTGGCGCGCGAGGTTCTGTTTGATGCGTTCGCAGGAAATCGTCAGCAGCACCGGCTGGAGGCTAACCAGGTTCAGGTTGGTGGCCAAACCCAGGGCGCGTGCGGGCAACCCAGGGCGATTCTGGCCATGAATGATGAACTGGCCCGAGTAACTGCGCGTGGTGATGGCCTCCGGCCTGGCCAACTGGGTCTGGGCCGCGCTGAGCCAGACGACCACCAGGCCGATAAAGCACTTGCTTACCCTCGATCCTCGAAAGTGCGGCGACGCCGCACCCAAAACCGGTGAAGCGTTGAAGCGTTGATGTGGTGAAGCCTCAATCATCCTTGCTCTTCGGAGTGGATGGTTTGCTGGGTTTGCTTTCCGAGGTGGTTCCAGCGGGCTTGGTTTCTCCAGCAGGCTTGCTCTGGCCCGCCGCCGGACTAGCCGGAGCGGAATCTTTCTTGGCGGCTTCTTTGTACTTTTCGCTGCGATAATCGGTAGTGTAAAAGCCGGCGCCCTTGAATATCAAGCCTCCGCCGGCGCTGATGGCGCGTTTGACCTTGCCTTTGCCCCAGCGTTTCCGAGCGCAAAGCGTCTCCGGGCAGACCGTCAGCGGCCTGGCGGAAATCGTCTGAATAGTTTCAAATTGATGTCCGCATTTTTCGCAAACGTATTCGTAAGTGGGCATAATCCCTAACTGAATAACCAGCCGCCGCGTTCCGGTCAATATTCGGCTTCCCTCCATCGAGTTTCCCGTTAAAGATTTGGCCGTTGGGCGTGACCAGCAAACCATGAAAGAAATTGTTCCCTCGCCGCCACCAATTGTGCGCAACGACACTGCGGCGGTCCAGAAGCTCTTTCAACAACACGTCGTGCCCAGCTATGGCCGATTCGACATCGTCCTGAGCCACGGCTCCGGCAGTTATCTGTACGACGTGGCGGGCAGGCGATACCTGGATTTGGGCGGCGGCATCGCGGTCAACTGCCTTGGCCACGCGCATCCTGCAATCACCGAGGCGCTGCTGGAGCAATCGCGCAGGCTAATCCACCTGTCGAATTTTTATTACCACGAGACGCAAGGCCGGCTGGCGCAGGCGCTGGTCCATTTGATTGGCCCGGGCAAATGTTTTTTTTGCAATAGCGGCGCCGAAGCCAACGAGGGCCTGTTCAAACTGGCGCGCAAATTCGGGCATGACGAAGGCCGCTTTGAGATCATCACCACCCTCAACTCGTTTCATGGCCGGACGCTGGCGGGAATTGCCGCAACGGGTCAGGACAAAGTGAAAAAGGGCTTTGAGCCGATGGCGCCGGGATTCGCCCACGTGCCGTACAATGATCTGGCTGCCATGCGGGCGGCGCTTTCGCCGGCGACGGTAGCTATCCTTGTGGAGGGAATTCAAGGCGAAGGCGGCGTGACGCCGGCAACGCCGGAATATCTGATGGGGCTGCGGCAGTTATGCGATGAAAACAGACTGCTGCTGCTCATGGATGGCGTGCAGGATGGTCACTTTCGGACAGGATGTTTCCAGGGTTTTCAACGCATTCTGGAAGGCGTGGCGCAGGCTTCCAGGCCAGTGGTTGCGGGAGCCATCCCTGCGGCGCGGAACACTGGTTCGGTGGGCCCGGGTCACTCGCAGACAGGAATGTCTGCGCTACCTTCGGCCTTCCTGCCCGACGGCATTTCGATGGCCAAATCGCTCGGCGGCGGTTTTCCCGTCGGCGCGTTCTGGGTGCGGGCGCAATACGCCGATTTGCTGGGCGCCGGCACGCACGGGACAACTTACGGCGGTTCGCCGCTGGCCTGCGCGGTGGCCTTAAAGGTATTGGAGGTCATTCAGCGCGAGAAATTAGCCGATAACGCCCGGCAAGTGGGGAATTATCTCAAGAGCGGCTTGGAACGAGTGGCCCAGAAATATCCGGAGGTCATCCAGAATGTCCGCGGGCTGGGATTGATGCTGGGAATGGAACTGAAGTCCACGCTTCAAAATCTGCCTGGGGATGCCAACAAGACGCAGGCCGTCCGCCTGGCCAACCTGCTGCACCAGGGCGGATTGCTCACGATTCCCGCCGGCACGCAGATTCTGCGCTTTCTGCCACCGCTCAACTTGGGCCGGAGTGAGGCAGACGAGGGGTTGCAGATTGTGCAATCAGTGGTCGCTGGGTTAGCAAGGGGATGAAACATCTGCTGAGCATCGAAAAACTTGCGGGACCAGACATGCAGACAGTGCTGGCCGAAGCGGTTTTGATGAAAAGGGAGCGCGGGCGGCATTCCTTGCAGCCGCTGGAGGGCCAGATCTGGGCGATGGTTTTTACCAAATCGTCCACGCGCACGCGGGTTTCGTTCGAGGTAGGCATTCGCGAGCTAGGTGGCCAGGCGTTTTTTCTGGCTTCGAGTGAGCTTCAGCTTGGGCGTGGAGAACCGCTTAGAGATACCGCGCGGGTGCTGGGCCGAATGGTCCAGGGGGCGGTGTTTCGTACTTTCGCACAGAGCGAAGTGGAAGAGTTCGCCCGGTACGCGGACATTCCCACCATCAACGCGCTGACCGATGAGGAACATCCGTGTCAAATCCTGGCAGACATTTTCACGTTTCAGGAAAAACGCGGGCCGATTCCGGGCAAGATAGTCGCGTTCATCGGAGATGGCGCCAGCAATGTAGCCAGTTCCTGGCTCTTCGCTGCGGGCAAGCTTGGGTTCGAATTGCGTATCGCCGCGCCCAAGGCGTTTCAGCCCCCTGCCGATTTAGTCAAGCGGGCAGCGGGCAAGATCCTGCTCACCGAAGATGTCAAGGCGGCCGCCGCAGGCGCAGACCTCCTCTACACCGACGTTTGGGTTTCGATGGGCAAGGAAGGTGAATCGGCTGAGCGAATCGGCCAAATGACTGGGTATCAGATCAACGGGGCGTTAGTGAAACTGGCCAAACCGAGCGCTCTGGTCTTGCATTGCCTGCCGGCCCATCGCGGCAAGGAGATTGACGAAGAAACGTTCGAGGCCAACGCGCAGACGATCTTCGACCAGGCCGAAAACCGGCTGCACGCGCAGAAGGCGATTTTGAAATGGATAGTCGGCCGTTGAGTTACGGCGCCCTCACCCTGGCCCTCTCCCATCGGATGGGAGAGGGTATTGAAATGGATAGTCGCGCGTTGAGTTATGACTTCCTGGACCCCCTCTACTCAGGGCGCGCCCGAGAATCTTTCCAACGTAGCAGCCGAGGTAACGAGGCTCTAATCAATCTATCACTTGACGGACATCGATCCTGGGGAAATGATCGAGCGAACGAGCAACCCTCCAAAGTATTTGAGCCTCGTTACCTCGGCTGCTACGTTCTTGGGCGCGCCCTGCCCCTCTACTTTACTGAACTGTCGTGGGCTTGTGCGGGGCCGACTGAAACGCTATGATTACGAATGCTCACACGGAAAAGGCTGACGACTGCTCTTTGTTGCGTCTTCGCTGTGTGGGCCCTTGGCTTTGCGACGGAGGTCCATTCACAGTCATACAGTTTTACCACCATAGCCGGATTGGCCGGCACCAGTGGAAGCAGCGACGGGACCAACAGCGACGCGCGCTTTTATTTCCCTGCCGGAATTGCAGTGGACGGCGCAGGCAATCTCTACGTCGCTGAAATTCTGAATCACACGATTCGGAAGATTGCGCTGCGCGGGACCAACTGGGTGGCAAGCACTCTGGCCGGGCTGGCGGGGGTCGCCGGCTCCGCCGACGGCACCAACAGCGATGCACGGTTCAATCATCCCAATGGTGTGGCGGTGGACAGCGCGGGCAATCTTTTCGTCGCCGATCACTACAACCACACGATTCGAGAATTGAGCCCCGTGGGGACCAACTGGGTGGTGAGCACGCTGGCCGGGCTGGCCGGGGTCAGGGACCACAACGACGGCACCAACAGCGACGCGCGTTTTTATAGCCCCACCGGTATTGCAGTGGACAGCACGGAGCATCTTTATGTGACCGACACCGCTAATTTCACCATCCGGCAGGTCGCCGCCCTGGGGACCAACTGGGTGGTCAACACGCCGGCCGGGTTGGCTTTGGCTTACGGGTTTGTGGACGGCGCGAACGACGAAGCGCGGTTTGATTATCCATATGGGATCGCCGCGAGCAGCGCCGGCGCTGTCTATGTGGCAGATTGGGGCAACCACGCGATCCGGGAGATGACCCGCTTGGGCCTAGACTGGGTGGTGAACACCATCGCGGGCCTTTCGGGAACCATGGGCAGCACCGATGGCGCCGGCAGAAACGCCGAATTCAATTTCCCAAATGGCATCGCGGTGGACACTCAGGGCAACCTCTACGTGGCGGACCAAAGCAACCACACCATGAGGAGGATTACGCCGCCGGCCAACAGTGACTGGATGGTGAGCACCATCGCCGGCCTGGCCCTGCAGCCAGGCAGCGCCGACGGCACGGGCAGCGACGCGCGGTTTAACAAACCCTGGGGCGTAGCGGTGGACATCGCGGGCAATCTCTATGTGGCCGATTATGGCAACCACACAATTCGGAAGGGGTTGCCTTCCTGGGGCGCTATTCCGAGCCTGCAAATGCTGCTCTTAGCGAATGAAGTTGTCCTCTCCTGGCCGTCATCGGCCACCAACTTTGTTCTGGAGACCAGTGGCAGATTGTCCGGCCCGTGGGGCCCA
>WNGQ01006614.1_pt2 | contig 16589 bp, 16 predicted proteins | sample 5407661 | NCBI WGS metagenome assembly WNGQ01 (sample SAMN13153382, study PRJNA577476) | soil metagenome | isolation source: 60 cm soil or saprolite under Garry oak tree replicate 2 | place: USA:California | collected 2016-06-15 | reverse complement strand
CGGCGAGTTGGTGAGCCGCGAGACGTTGGTCCCGTCGGCATCCATCACGTACACCTCGGGCTGCCCGTCGCGTGTCGACGTGAAGGCAATGCGGGAGCCGTCCGGCGAGAACGCGGGCTCGGTCGCGACCGCGGTGTCGTCCATGACTTTGCGCAGCTGTGCCAGGTTGGCGCGCTCCGCCGCAAACAGCTGGTAGCGTCCGGTGCGCGAGCTCGCCACGACGATCTCGCCCTGGACGAACACCTCGGCCACGGCGCGCCGCCCGCCCGGCGCCGTCGCGGTGATGCGGGCGTGCCCGTACGCCGTGGTCGACACCGTGCCGTCCTCGCCGACGGTCGCGACCGACGGATTGTCCGACGCCCACGACACACCGGTGGCCGGCCCAATCACCGCGCCTGATTCGTCGGCGAAGCTCGCCCGCAGCGGGACCCGCCGGGCGAGCGGCATGCCCAGGCGGCTCGCCGACAACTTGAGGCCCGCCGCGATCACCCGAATCGCCCACGTCACGCTGAGTCCCGGACCCGGGCCTTTTACCGTGAGCGTGGTCTTCCCCGCGCGCCTGCCGGTGAGCGTGCCCGATGCCGCATCGAAGCTCGCGAGCGCGGTGTCGCCCACCGTCCAGTGGAACTGCGCCTCGGGTACGGGCGTGCGATCGGACGCCAGTCCCTGCACCACGAACTTCGTTGTCCCCTGAATCGGGAGGGGCACGTCGGCCTTGTACGTGGGGACCACGGCCAGCTGCTCCACGGTGCGATGCACGACGACCTCCACGGTCTTCGTCTGCAACAGCCCCGCGACCGTGAGCGTGGTGCGTCCCGGCGCCACCCCTACCACGACTCCTGTGAGGTTGACCCGCGCCACGCTCGCATCCGCCGTGGACCATTGCAGCGCGAGCGGGCTGACGAGACGCCCGCCCTGCGCCGGCACCGTGACGTGCAGCGTATCGACGTCCCCGGGAGACATCACCAGGGGGACCGGCTCTTGCACCGCGACGTCGCTTTGCTGCACCACCACCGGCGCCGTGGCGGTGAGCCCTCCCGTGCTCGTCACCTGCACCGTGCCTTGTCCCGGCGCGAGCGCCACGATCACGCCGTTCTGGTCCACGCTCGCGATGTCGGGTCGGAGCGATTTCCACGTGACCAGGACCGGAGCGGCGGGCGTGCCGTCGTCTTTCAAGGCGCGCGGCGCGGCGCGCGTGTTCTCGGAAGGGAGCAGATAGATAGTCGGAGGCTCGATGCGCAGGACCGCCGCGGGACCGGTCCCGGCTGGTTGGCCCGCGAGCGGATCCGGTCCGGCGGGCCCGGCCGGGTCCCCGGTGGGGCGAGCGGGCGCCGCGGGCTGGGTCGTCGTGGCGGCGGCCGTGGGCGACGGAGGACCACCCACCACCTGGACCGCCGCGGTGCCCTTACGAGCCCCGACCCGCGCCTCGATGATGGCGACGCCCCCACCCATCCCCGAGACGGTGCCGTTGTTGTCGACCTTGGCGACCGCCAGGTTGTTCGACGACCAGATCACGCGTGCGGTGGGAATCACGTTGCCCACACGATCGAACGCCGTGGCCAGCAGCCCGGTCCGCTCTCCTACCTTGATCGTGACCGAGGGCGGAGCGACCTGAACTTCGGTGACGGCTTGCGCGAGCGCGACACCGGGCCACGCGAACGTGGCGCTGAGCAACAAACGGCGAGCGAGCATAGCGGCGCGAACGTAAGTGCCCGTAAGTGCCATTGTCAAGCTAACTTGTCGCGACCGGTCGGCGCCCGAGGCGCGCGCCGCGGGCGTGACACGGCGCACTTGCGTGACAGCATTCCCGCGATAAGCTATAGGCCACGCCCACCGACAACCAGCAGAGGAGAGATCGTCCGATGCTCGAGCCAACCGATTTTTCGGAGAGCAGCTGGACCGGCCCAGGGATGATGGAGCCGCTGTATCCTCCGGCACCCCCGATGCCGCCCACACCAGCGCCGATGATGGATGAGCCGATGGGGTCGCCGCGGCGGAAGCCGGCCGGCAAGCGGAAGGCGGCGAGACCCAAGGCGAAAAAGCGGGCCGCGAAGAAGCGTCCACGCGCCAAGGCGAAGCGCGGCGGCAAGCCGAAACGGAAGAAGACGGCGAGACGGCGTCGCCGCTAGCAGACGTCGACGGCACACCGCGGGAGCGTCTTTCGGATGGATCGATCCATCTTCGCGAGACGCTCCCGCGCTACGTCATGGGGCCCCGAACGCGCGGAGGTGCATGGTGCGTGGCGTGTGGTGCGCGATGATCCTGGCGGCCTGTGCGGCCCCGCCCTCCGGTGACCCTCAAGCCGACATCGCCGCGCTGCTCTCGCGCAGCGCGTCCGACTGGAATCGCGGCGACCTCGCCGGCTTCATGAGCGACTACGCGCACGACTCGCTCACGAGCTACGTCTCCGCCGGCCACGTGATGTACGGCTGGCAGAAGTTGTTCGACCGCTACCAGACCACGTACTTCGGCCCCGGCAGGTCGCGCGACTCACTGGCGTTCGAGGAGGTACGCGTGCGCCCGCTCGCCCCGGATCTCGCGCTCTGCACGGCACGCTTCAAGCTGCTGCGGCGGGATTCCGTGACGGCGAGCGGGCCGTTCACGCTCATCCTTCAGAAGCGCGGAGCGCGCTGGCAGATTCTGCACGATCACACGTCTTCGGATCCGAAGTGACGCATCGCGCATCCTGCATCCCCCATCCCGGCCTCCTCCTCATGCTCGCGCTGGCCGGCTGCAAGGGCTCGGGTGACGGCGTGATCGCGCTCGAGGGAGCGACGTTGATCGACGGCTCGGGGCGCGCGCCGGTGACGGATGCCGTGATTCTCGTGAAGGACGGCCACATCCAGGCCGTGGCCCGGGTGAACGAGATCCCCGTGCCGCGCGGCGCCCTCCGGATGAGCCTGATCGGGAAGGCCGTGATACCGGGGCTCGTCGATTCGCACGCTCACGTGGAGCGGTGGGCGGTGGAGCGCTATCTCGCCTGGGGCGTCACCACCGTGCGGGACCTCGGCGCGTCGAGCACCGACTCGTCCATCGCGCTCAAGAACGACCTCAACCTCGGCTCGGTGCTGGGGCCCCGCATGTTCACCTCCGGCGCCATGATCGACGGCGCGCCACCCACCTACCCCGCGGCGACCGCGGTGCGCACCCGCGCCGAGGTGCGCAGGGCGGTCGACCAGCGTGCCGTCGCCGGGGCGGACCTGATCAAGATCTACACGAAGGTCACCGCCGACCTGCTGCCGCCGCTCCTGGACGAGGCGTCGACGCTGCGGTTCCCGGTGGCGGCGCACCTCGGCAAGATCGACGCCCTGACCGCGGCCCGCGCCGGCGTCGCCTCCCTCGAGCACATGGCCGGCGTGGTGCAGGCGGCGAGTCGCGACCCGGGCCCCTACCTGCGGGCGCACGACGAGTTCCTGCGCGGCTGGACCGTAGAGGAGGCGGGATGGGCGCTGCTCGATTCCGCCGCGCTCGAGCGCGTGGCCCGCGAGCTGGTCGCCACGCACGTGGCGATCGTACCGACGCTGGTGCTGCACGAGATGCTCGCCCGTCTCGACAACCCCACGCTCTTATCGCGGCCCGGGATGGAGGACGTGCCCCCCACGGCGACGAGTGTGCGCGACGTCGCAGGTCTGCTGCGACGCACCGGCTGGCGCGCGGGCGACCTGCAGGCGTTCCGCCGGTCGCGTGCGCGCGAAGACCAGTTCGTGCGCGAGTTCAAGCGGGCGGGGGGGCTCGTCGCCGCAGGCTCGGACGCCGCGAACCAGCTGCTGGTGCCCGGTCTCTCGCTGCACGAGGAAATGAGCCTCCTGGTCGGCGCCGGCCTCACGCCGGTGGAGGCCATCACCGCCGCCACGCGCAAGGGTGGCGAGCTGTTGCGAGCCGACTCGCTGGGGGCGCTCATGCCCGGTAAGGTCGCCGATCTGGTCGTGCTCGACGCAAACCCGGCGAGGGACATCGCGGCGACCCGGCGCATCGCCTTCGTCATGATAAAAGGACGCATCGTCTACCCGGATTCGCTGAGGAGAACATGGGGACACTGAAGCCGGCGGTCGTAGCGCTCGTCGCGCTGATGGCGTGCGGGAAGGGGGACGAGGGAAGAGGGACGGGTGGGTACGACCTGATCCTCAAGAACGGGTGGATCGTGGATGGCAGCGGCAATCCCCGTTACAAAGGGGACGTCGCCGTCCGGGGCGATCGGATCGTCGCCGTGGGGTTCCTGGACGGCGCCCAGGCGCGCGAGACGCTGGACGTGCGAGGGCTGGTGGTGGCTCCGGGGTTCATCGACATGATGGGCCAGTCCGAGATCAACGCGCTGATCGACAACCGGGTGTTCTCGAAGATCACGCAGGGGATCACGACCGAGGTCACGGGCGAGGGGGGCTCGGTGGCTCCGCTCACGGATCAGCTCGTCCTGGACGACTCGGACGCCATGAAGAAATGGCACTACCGGGAGGACTGGCGCGATCTGGACGGCTATTTCGCGCAGCTCGGGAAACAGGGCGCGGCCTTGAACATCGCCACGTTCGTGGGCGCCACCCAGGTGCGCCTCGCGGTGGTGGGAAAAGCGAACCGGGCGCCCACCGCGGCGGAGCTCGCGCGCATGACGGCTCTCGTGGACACACTCATGGAACAGGGTGCGCTGGGGGTGTGGACCGCGCTCGAGTATGCGCCGGCGAGCTACTCCAAGACCGACGAGCTGATCGCGCTGGCCAAGGCCGCGCGGCGGCACGGCGGCATCTATGCGTCGCACATGCGGAACGAGGGCGTGCGCATCGACGACGCCCTGAACGAGCTGTTCCAGATCGCCCGCGAGGCGGACATCCCGGCGGAGGTTTCCCACCTGAAGGTGTCCGGCCGTAAGAGCTGGGGCCAGATGCCCCGGATCATCGCCCGCATCGATTCGGCGCGAGCGGCGGGCCTCGACGTCACGGCGGATCAGTACCCCTACACGCGCGCGGCGACGGCGCTCGACGCGTCGATCCCGTCGTGGGCGGAGAGCGGCGGCTGGGACTCGCTGCTCGCGCGGCTGCGCGATCCCGCGACGCGGGCCCGGTTGCGCGACGAGATGGTGAACCCCAAGGGAACGGAGAGCTTCTACTATGAAGCGGGCGGCGGCGACGGCGTGCTGATCACGGGGACGTTCCAGGACTCGTTGCGCTACCTGCAGGGCAAGACCGTCGGCGAGATCGCCGTCCGGCGGCGCCGCGACCCCGTGGAGACGCTGTTCGATATCGTGCTCGCCGAGAACGGGCATCGCACCGACGCCGTGTATGCTGTGATGAGCGAGCCCGACGTCCAGACCGCCATGAAGACGTGGTGGGTGGCGGTGAACACCGACTTCGGTGGCGTGGCGCCGGACGGGCCGTTCGGGACGCAGTCCGCCAAGGCGACGTTCGAGCAGCCGCACCAGCCGTCCGTGGGATTCGCCTACGTGTTCGTGAACGGTCAGAAGGTGGTCGACCACGGCAAGCTCACCGCGGCGCGACCGGGCCGCGGGTTGCGTGGCCCGGGCTACGTGCCGCCGGGGGCGCGCGGCACGAGGTGACGCTCACGCGGCTGGTGTTCGCGTGGCTGCCGGTCGCGGTGTGGTTCGTGGTGGCCCCGCCGGTTGGCTCTCGCGTGGATCCGGTCGTCGGCCGTCAGTATTTCGTCTGGGCCTACACGCCCCGGGCGGTTACGGGGCGCCTGCTCGAAGCCGTGGTGCTCACGCTGCTCGGGTCGCTGTGGTTCGACTCGCTGGGAAGCGGCGGATGGTGGCTGCTGTTCCTGTTGACCGGCCTGCTCGCGGCCTACCCGGTCCGTTGGAGCGAGCCGAACCGAGATCTCGTCGTCGGCCTCATGGACACGGCGCGTTACGTGGTGGCCGGCGCCATTCTCGCCTGGAGACTGGGATAGGGTATCTTCGGTAGACCGTATGCGGACAATGCCCATGGCCGCCATCCGGCTGACGCGCTACTCGCACGGCGCCGGCTGAGCCTGCAAGCTCGGCCCCGCCGAGTTAGCGCAGGTCTTGCGCTACGTGCCGGTCGCGACGGATCCCCGGATCCTGGTCGACGCCTCGAGCCGCGACGACGCCGCCGTGTTCCAAGTGGCGCCCGATCGCGCCATCGTGGCGACGGTGGACTTTTTCACGCCGCTGGTGGACGATCCCTACGACTTCGGGCGCATCGCCGCGACCAACGCGTTCTCCGACGTGTACGCCATGGGCGGGACGCCGCTGCTCGCCCTCAACCTCGTGGGCTGGCCGCGCGAGGGGCTGCCGTTCGACCTGCTGGGCGAGGTACTGCGCGGCGGCGCAGAGGTTGCGGGCGCCGCCGGCGCGTTCGTGCTCGGCGGCCATTCGGTGGACGACCCCGAGCCCAAGTACGGCATGGTCGCGATCGGAGAAGTGCATCCCGACCGGATCGTGCGGAACAGCGGCGCCCGGCCGGGCGACGCGCTGGTACTCACCAAGCCGCTCGGGACCGGCGTCCTGACCACCGCGCTGAAGCAGGATCTCCTGACGGAGGCGGACCTCGCGCCCGCGGTGGCGGCGATGACGACCCTCAACGCGGGTGCGGCCCGGGCGATGCTGGCGACGGGCAAGAGCGTCCATGCCGCCACCGACGTCACCGGCTTCGGGCTCTTGGGCCACGCGCGCACGCTGCTCGAAGCGAGCGGCGTCGCGGCAGAGCTCACGGCGGCCGCCGTGCCCCTGTTGCCGCACGCGCGCCAAGCCGCCGAACGGGGAGCCATTCCCGGGGGCACCACACGCAACGTCGCGGGCGTTGCCGACGCCGTCACATATGCCGACGGCGTGGACGGCACGACCCGTCTGCTGCTCGCGGACGCGCAGACGTCGGGGGGACTGTTGATCGCCGTGGCCCCCGACGGGGCCGACGCGCTGGTAGCGGCGCTCGGGCGCGAGGGTACGCTCGCGGCGGCGGTAATCGGCCGCGTGGTCGCCGGCCGGGCGGGCGGGATCGCGGTGCGATGATGCGGCGATCCGGGACCGGCGCGATCCCCGAGTACACGAGCCTCACGCCCGCCGCACTCGATGCGCTCGAGCGCGCCGTGCGGGAGCGGCGCCGCGTGGCGCTGCGACGGCGAGGCACGGAATACGTCGTCGTGGCCGAGCGGCTCGAGACCGTGGCGCGCGACGAAGCGCTCCAGGGCAGGCTGCCGATGACCGGCGAGCTGTTGGCGTTCCCGCTGCACGACCTCGAGTCGTTCGCGGTGTTGCCGTAACCGTGTTCACGCGCCTGCTGGTGGGCCTGGACGGCAGCCCGCGCGCCGATGCGGCGTTCGAGCAGGCGGTGCTCCTGGGAGAGCGGTTCCGCAGCACGCTGATCGCCGCGTACGTGCGCGAGGGCCGGCACGAGGCGGACGGGGCAGCGATGCTCGACCGAGCGCGCGAGCGCGTCCTGGCGGCGGGGTTGAAGGTCGAGACCACGGCGGTCGCAGGCGACGCCGACGTCGAGCTGGCGACGCTCGCCAAGACCGCCGACGCGGTGCTCGTCGGACGGCGCGGCGTCACGACCAAAGAGTCCGCCCTGGGACCCACCGTGATCTCGTTGATCCGCATCGCGGAGCGCTGTGTGATCGTGTGCGGCGGCGTCCCGTCGCCCATGCGCTCGATCGCGGTCGCGTTCGACGGGCGCGACACGAGCCGGCGGGCCCTGGAGCTCGCCATCCAGTTCGCCACCGTGGTGGAGAGCACTATCCATGTCATCCACGCGAGCGACGACCGCGAGGCCGGACTGCTGGTGGTGGGCGCGGCCGAGGCGGCGCTCTCGATGCAGCGCGTGCCGTTCGTCACGCACGTCGAGCCCGGAAAGCCGGGCGAGGTCGTGGCCCAGGTGATCAAGCGGACCCAGTGCGACTCGTTGTTCGCCGGCGCCCACATGAGCCACGTCGACGGCCGGCCCAGCGCGATCGTGGTGTCCCACGCGGAGGAGATCCTGCGCCACACCGATATCCCCGTGGTGATCCAGCCCTGACATGGTCGGTGCACCCGCGACCCGCGTCCTGGTGCACGCGGACGAGAGCTGCCTGGGCAACGACGGCTCCAAACCGAGCCCCGGTGGCAACGCCGCGCTGATCGAGGCACCCGCCGGAGACAGCCTGGCGCGGTGGGACTTCTACGAATCCTCTCCCCAGACGACCAACAACAAGATGGCCCTGGCCGGAGCGATCGCTGCCTTGGAATGGATCCGCCGCCAGTGGAAGCACGCCCGCGTCGTGTACGTCTCCGACTCGCAGTACCTCGTCAAAGGGATGAGCGAGTGGGTGGCGGGGTGGGAAGCCCGTGGCTGGAAACGCAAGGGTGGCGTGCTCGAGAATCAGGACCTGTGGCAGAAACTGGTCCAAGCCGCGGCGGCGCACGACGTCGAGTGGCGCTGGATCGAGGGCCACGCGGGGCACGCGAAGAACGAATACGCCGACACCCTCGCGACCCGCGCCGCGGAGCGTCAGGATCGCTCCAACGGCCTGGTGCCGTCGGGCTTCGACGCCTGGCTCGCACACGAGCGCACCCGCCGGCGGTACACGGACTACGACCCCGACGAGGAGCTGTATGAGCGTCGCTAGGGACGGTGTGGCCGCGAACACGCACCCGCTCAACCTCCTGCCCACCGGAGCGGCGGTCCCTCCGGTCGACCGCATCCCCCTGTACGAGGTATACATGCGCATGGCCGAAGAGTTGGCCAAGCGCTCCACCTGCGTCCGGCTGCAGGTGGGAACGGTCGTGACCGATCAGCGGCTCGAGAACGTGCTCGCGATCGGCTACAACGGCAACGCCCGCGGCTTGCCCAACAAGTGCGACTCCGCGGTGCCGGGCAGCTGCGGCTGCATTCACTCCGAAATGAATGCGCTGGTCAAGGCGCCGGGCAGCGTGCGCGACAAGGTCGTGTTCGTGAGCGCCTCACCCTGCGTCATGTGCGCCAAGCTCATCATCAACTCGGGGGTGACGCACGTGTTCTATCGGAAGGCGTACCGCGACCCGTCCGGGATCGAGGTGCTGACGCAGGGAAACGTGACGCCCGTGCTGTACAACAAGTGGGTGCAGGAATGGCGGTAAAGCAATTGCGGAATGCGGAGTGCGGAATGCGGAATTGAAGGGCACACGTCTTTCTCCATGGAGGCCCTGTGACAAGACAGGTATGGTTCGCTCTGCTCACCCTGGTAGCTGCGGCGCCGCTCGATGCCCAGTCCCTGCTGTATCGCTCGGCCAACCTCGGCGGCACCTGGGTGGTGGACCCCGGCGTCGTGCAATTCAACTTCGTCCATCGATTTTTCGTGACGCCGGGCCCGTCGCACACCGTCGTGAACGACCCCACCTTCACGTTCGCGACCGGAATCGCGCGCAACGTTGCCGTGGGCGCGCAGTTCGCGACGCACTCGTTCCTCATCTCGCAGGCTTCCGGCTCCCAGTCGTCCAACGAGACGCAAGCATACGCACGCTGGCGGATGTGGGGCGGTCCCGAGGGAACCGAGGGGCTCCATTTGTCAATCACGCCTGCCTACAACTTCCTGGCGAAGAGCGCGGACGGCGAGCTGGGCGCGGACTGGACAACCGGGCCGCTCACCCTTGAGGGCGCCGCGCGCGTTGCGGGCAAACCGCTCGGCCGGTCCGGGGCGCGCGCCGCGTTCGGCGGTGGCGTGGTCGCCCGGGTCAACCGCTTCGTGTCGCTGAGCGCGGACGTCGGCTCGTTCGTGAGTCCTACGGTCCTCGCGGCGTGGAGCGCTGCGCTGAACGTCGTTATCCCAGGTTCACCCCACACGTTCAGTCTGGAGGTCAGCAACGCGCCGACGAGCACGATCCAGGGAAATTCCATCGGACAGAGCCAGCGGCTTTACGGCTTCGAGTTCACGATCCCGATCCACCTGAAGCGATTCGGCCCCTGGTTCCACGGGACGCCGCGGCCCACCGCCGTGGGCGACGTGTCCGCGCCGGTCGCGAGCACGGTGCGGCTGGCGGCGTACAAATTCGCGACCGACACCGTGACAATCACCGTCGGCCAGGCGGTCCGCTGGGTCAACAATGATCCCGTCGAGCACACGGTCACGTTCGAAGGCGCCGAGCCGGGCTCGCCTCTGATTCCGCCCAACGGCAGCTTCGTGCATCGCTTCGACAAGGCGGGCCGGTATCCCTATCACTGCACGCCGCATCCCTTCATGAAGGGGGTCGTGATCGTGAAATGACGGATGATCTCGACCGGCTGTTCGAGCGGCTGGTCACCGTCCTGGCGGACGACGCGCCCGGTCGGCTCGCCGTGCCGTTCGCCGCCGCCGAGGTGTACGAGCGGCTGGTACCGTACCGCTCCAACCGCTCGATCCTGAGGGTCGCCACGCACCAGGATTACGAGATGGCGGTGCTGCGGCTGCTCGCGGGCGAGCGCGGGTACGCGTCGCTCGAGCCGGCGGAGGTGCGGGAGGCGCTGGAGCGCGAGGCGGGAGAGAAGAACCCCGATACCGGGCTGTTTCGCCAGTTCCCGGACGCCGTCTTGAGCCTCAATCGGCTCGCGGCCGAGCGGTTCCTGCGTGGCGATCGCGCGTTTGCTCCGCCGTCCACTCCACCCCTCAGCCCCGAGCCCCCTGAACTCGCCGCAGGAGAGGATGAGGAACCCGCGGGGAGCGAAAAAGCCCCGCTCGCGGGCGCGGCCTTCGAGTTGGCGGAGCAGAGCGAGTCGCCGCGCCAATGCCCGTACTGCGGCGAGACGCTCCCCGGGAGCCGCAAGGTGAACTTCTGCCCGCAGTGCGGGCAGCCCCCGTCGGGGGAGCTGCGCTGCCCGGCCTGCGGCGGCGAGATGGACGTGGGCTGGCGCTATTGCGTGAGCTGCGGGCGGGCTACGGGCTTCGAGTGAGACGCTGCAGAATCGCCGTGATCCCCGGCGATGGAATCGGGCCCGAAGTCATCGACGCGGCCCTCGGCCCCATCGAGCGGGCCGCTGCGAAGCACGGCGTCACCCTCGAGCTCGAGCGTCTGCCGTACGGTGCCGACCACTACCTCAAGACCAAGGAAACGCTCCCAGACCGGGCGTTCGACCACCTGCGCGACGACGCGGACGCCATCCTGCTGGGCGCGATCGGAGACCCGCGGGTACCGGGCAACGAGCACGCACGGGACATCTTGCTGGGACTCCGGTTCCGCCTCGATCTCTACGTCAACTTTCGTCCCGTAACGCTGCTCCATCCCGACCTCACCCCCTTGCGGGGCAGTGGCCGGCGTATCGACTTCGTGATCTTCCGCGAGAACACGGAAGGGGTGTACCTCGGCCGCGGGCGCATTGCCGGTGACGAGTACGTCGCCGAAGAAATCAACACCGTGAAGGGCGTGGAGCGCATCATCCGCGCCGCTTTCGAGTGGGCCCAGGATCACGGCAAGACCAGCGTGACGATGAGCGACAAGGCGAACGCCGTCCCAGCTCACAAGATCTGGCAGGAGACGTTCAAGCGCGTCGCCGCCGAGTTCGCCGGGATCGACGCCGAGCACCGCTATGTGGACGCATTGGCGATGGAGCTGGTACGCGATCCGGAGCGCTTCCAGGTCATCGTGACCAACAACCTGTACGGCGACATCCTGTCCGACCTGGGCGCCGCGCTCGTCGGCGGACTGGGGCTCGCGGCGAGCGCCAATATCCACCCCGGCCGGGGAGGAGCGGGGCTGTTCGAGCCGGTGCACGGCTCGGCGCCGCCGCTCGCGGGCAAGGGGATCGCCAACCCCATGGCGGCCGTGCTCGCCGGCGCGCTGATGCTCGAGCAGCTCGGCGCTCCCGAAGCGGCGCGCGACCTCGAGCGGGCGGTGACCGAGACGCTCGCGGCGGGTGTGCGGACCCCCGACATCGGTGGCAAGGCGGGGACGCGCCAGGTAGCGGCGGCGGTGGCGGCGCGCCTGGAGTAACTCGAGCAGCATCACGGCTTGCCGGGTCGTGCGCCGAGCTGGTTGAGCTCCTCCAGGACCGCGCCGAGCTGTCGCATCTCAGCACCGTACAGCGCCCAATCCTCCACACGCTGCGCGGCACGCGCCCGTTCGTAATGCTCAAGGGCCCTCCTCACGAGCTCGGCCGCTGAGGTACCCCCTTCGCGGGCCGGGGCGGCATTGACAACATTGGCGCCCGCGTTGCCGAATAGCCGCGCGAGGCCGGCGTCGAGTGTCTCCTCCATCGCGACTCGGTTCTGGTACGCAACGATGACACGCTTCAGCTCCGGAATCCGCCCATCTTGAGCGCGTAGGTACAACGGCTGCACATATATCAGGGACTCGCCAATAGGAATGACCAACATCTCCCCGCGCAGTACTTCGGTGCCCCGTTGGCCCCACAGCGATAGTTGGCGCGCGATCTCCGTGTCCTGGTTGATCCGATTAGCGACCTGCGTCGGCCCGTAGACGAGACTCTGTCGCGGAAAGCGATACACGACCAACTGTCCATAGCGGTCACCGTCGTTTCGGGCGACCATCCAGGCTGCGAGGTTGTCCTTCTGCCGTGGCGTAAACGGCCGCATCAGGATGAACTCCGGCCGGTCTTCACCGGGCAGGCGCATCACCATGTGACGGATGAAGGCTCGTGGATTCGCCGCTGCCCCGGGAACCTGCCATTGGTCTTCCCGATGATAGAATGTCTCCGGATCGCTCATGTGAAACGTCGCATACAACGCGCTCTGAACCTGAAACAAGTCTTCCGGGTAGCGCACATGGACGCGCAGGTCGGCTGGCATCGCGCTGAGTGGCTTAAGTACACCCCGATAGATCTTGGCAAGCGTTTGGACCATGGGATCCGTCGAATCACTCACGTACGCGTCCACCGCACCGTCGTATGCATCGATCACGACCTTCACGCTGTTCCGCATGTAGGTCGTGCCGTCGGACAGACGCTGGGCATATGGATATCGGTCGCTCGACGTGTAGGCGTCGCAGATCCACCTCAGTCGTCCTTCCCCGGTGATCACCAGATAGGGATCGTAGTCGAAGCGCAGGAACGGCAGAGCCTTCTGCGCTCGCTCCTGAATCGTGCGGTAATAAAGAATCCGGCTGTCGCCGGTGATTTCCCGGGACAGTAACAAGTTCAACGAGCGAAACCGCAGCGCGAATAGGAGTCGCCGGCCGAGGGTGCCGATGCTCACCCCCCCCTTGCCCTCGAACCGCGTCGAGATCGCCGAATCTCCCTCGCGTGCGGGATAGTCGAACTCCCGCTGTTTGGTCCGAACGACGACGTAATCATTCGAGAGTTCGCCGAAATAGATCTGCGGTCGTGCCACTCGGACGGACACGGTCGAGACCGGCGGAAGGTCCTTGATGAACAGCAGCGGTAACCCCTCTTCAGTCACCTGATTCGATGGCCCGAGGGCCAATCCCATTCCGTGAGTGAACGTGAGCCGCTCGTTGATGAATCGGCGCACCGGCAGCGCGGCGGAATTCAGTTCGCGAGCGGACAGCAAGACCTGACGGTACTCGCCATCGATCCAGTAGCGGTCGTCGTCCACGGCGACGAAGTCGTAGTAGGGTCGAATGGACTGCAATTGCCCGTACGTTTGCAACAGCGGCTCCCGATCCCACAATCGGATGTTTTGGATCGTTGCGCGATTCGTCGCGACGTCTTGAAGCGTCAGCCCGCGCGCCTCGTTGAGATCCCTGACCGAAACGCTGTCCAGTCGCCAGGCGCGCCGCGTGGCCTCGATATGGTGCGCGATTTGCGGGGCTTCACGCACCAGCTCGTCCGGTTGAACGACGAGCCTTTGATATGCTGCCGGCCAGACGATGGCGCCCAGCAGGGCAAACGCGCCGACCGCCACGCCGACGGGAAACGCGAGTCTGGCCAGGGCACGGACCCGAACAGCCACGGCGAGAGCTGCGGCCGCCAGGACGAGAAGTGTCGCGAGGACCCTGAACGCGGGGAGCCGTACACTCAAATCGGTGTAGCTCGCGCCCACCAGCGGACCGTGATTCGAGAACAGCAACCCCGGTAAGCTCACGAACTTGACGCGCAGGCCCCACAAGAGGAGCAGCGCAGCGCCGAGAGCGGTGAGGTGAGTCCGCGCTCGGGGCTCGACGCGAACCCACCACTTCCTCGTGACTACTTGGCGGCGCATGACGTAGGTGGGCAACACCGCAACGAGCGCGGCGAACAAGAGGAGGGCGTCGGCAAAGTCAATGACTTGCTCGAGGGCTGGCTGCGTGAAGACATAAAACCCGATGTCTCTGGCGTAGACGGGGTCAACCACACCGAACGGCGTGCGAAACAAGAACAAGACGGCCGTTCGCCACTGGCTCGCCGCAACCAGTCCGAAGAGCGCAGCGAGCGCTATGCAACCGGGAAGCACGAGGATGTCGGCAAGCTTTCCCCTAAAGGACGGTGGTGCGGCAACGTCGCGTAGCACAGGAGCACCCGCGGACGCGTTTTTCAGCGCAGCGCCACGCACAGCCAGGTTGGCGTTGGCGAACAGCGTGACGAACGAAACGGCAGCGGCCGCCGGCCCAAGAATCCACTGAGCGGCGATTTTCGTGAAGAAGACCCGCTCGAGACCCAGGTCGCGGAACCAGAGCCAATCGGCCAAACGGCGCGGCGCTACGGTGACAACAACGAGCGCCGCGCTGGCGACGATTGCCGCAACGATGGCACGACGCAGGCGAACCATTCGAACCGGAATCCTCGAACCGTTGGGGGACGGCGGGACACTAGCGGGCGAGGGTATGAGACGCAAACGTGGAAGCGGAAATACCTGTCACCAAAGGACTTTGACTCGGCATGTGGATCCCCCTTAGATTGGTTGGGCCATGGCCCCCCTGAGCCGTAACGCGCAGGTGCTCCGGTACCTGCTCGAGGTCGCACCCGGCGTCGGGCGAATCAAGCTGGTGAAGTATGCGTATCTCGCCGACTGCGAAGCCTTCCGCTATCTCGGCCGAGCCATCTCCAACTTCCGCTATCGCTTCGACAAACATGGGCCGTTCGATCGGGCGTTCTTCGATGCGAAGGACGAGCTGGTTCGTGGCGGATATGCCTCCGAGACGACGACAAAGATCGGCCCGTACGATGGGTACGACTACCGGCCCACGGATCAAACGGTGCAATACGGCTTCAGTCAGGCCGAGGCCGAGATTCTGCGGTATGTGGCCGAGACGTACTTGAGTGAAACGGCGATCCGACTGTGCGAGGACGTTGTCTACAAGACTCCGCCGATGCGGGACGCTAAGGTGGGTGAAAGACTGAAGATGGACAAGATGAGAGAGGAGCAAGATCCCCTCGGTTTCGACTTGGAGCGACTGTTGGCGGCCGAGGCCTCGGCCGATGCGGGCCATTACCGTTCCCTGAAGGAAGCGGTGGATGAGCTACGCGCTCGCCATCGCTCCTGAAGCTGAACAAGACCTCGCCCGCCTGATCGATTCTCTCCCCAGCCGAAGGCGGGGACGCGCGCTTGACGCCGTCCTCGCCGAGTTGGAGAAGCTGGCGGCGAACCCCAAGTTGGCGGTGAAATCCACCCTGGGTCGGCCGACCTACCGGGTCTCGTTCGTGGTTGATCGTGTACGATACAACTGGTCCGCGACCTTCACCTTCGCCCTTGACGAGCACACGATCGTCATCACCCAGCTGTTCCGCGTCCCGCTGTAGATGACGACTGAACTCCCCCGTGTCCTCACGCTGCGCGACCTCGTCCTCATCGTGGTCGGCACCACGATCGGGTCGGGGATTTTCACGGTCCCGGGATCGGTGCTGCGGCAGTCGGGGGGCGACCTGGGCGTCGCGCTCGTCGTGTGGGTCGTGGGCAGCGTGCTCGCGTTGCTCGGTGCGCTCACCTTCGGAGAGCTCGGGGCCATGCTGCCGGATGCGGGGGGAAGCTACGTCTACGTGCGCGAAGCGTTCGGTCCCCTGCCCGCCTTCCTGCTCGGCTGGACGTTGTTCCTCGCGATCAATACGGGCTCGACCGCGACGCTCGCGGTCGCGTTCGCGAACTACCTGGGTGAGCTCGTGCCGCTCACGCCGCTCACCCACAAGCTCGCCGGCGTCGCGATGATCGCCGCCGTCACCGCCGTGAACGTGCGTGGGGTGCGGCAGGCGGCCTCCCTCCAGAACTGGAGCACCGCGCTCAAGGTGAGCGCCATCGTGGCACTCGCGCTCGCCGGTTTCGCGCTGGGCGACGGGTTTCATCGCCCCGACACGCGCGTGTTCGCGACGCGGCTCGCGCCGGCCTCGCTGTCGGCCGCGGGCGTGGCGCTGCTGGGCGTCCTGTGGGCGTACGAGGGCTGGCAGAACGTGACGAACTCCGCGGGCGAGGCGGCGGACCCGCAACGCACCTTCGCGCGCGGCATCGGGCTCGGCACCGCGGCACTGGTGGTGATCTATCTGACGGCCAACGCGGGGTACGTCGCGGCCGTTGGCGCAACCGGGGTCGCGGCCAGTGACCGGATCGCCGCCGACGTCGTGCACGCCCTGTTCGGCCCGGCGGCGGCCCGACTCGTCACGCTCGTGATTCTCGTGTCGATCTTCAGCGCCGCGAACGGCCTGGCGCTCACGGGACCCCGCATGTACTTCGCCATGGCGCGGGATCGCGTGTTCCTTCGCGCCCTCGGGGAAGTGCACCCCCGGTTCGGCACGCCCGCCCTGGCGGTTCTAGTG
>WNGQ01006192.1_pt1 | contig 16600 bp, 18 predicted proteins | sample 5407661 | NCBI WGS metagenome assembly WNGQ01 (sample SAMN13153382, study PRJNA577476) | soil metagenome | isolation source: 60 cm soil or saprolite under Garry oak tree replicate 2 | place: USA:California | collected 2016-06-15 | reverse complement strand
ATGTGCGAAAAAGACTCGCTCGCGGCCGGCTTTCGCGCGCCCAAGCCTGCAAGGGGCGCGGCGACCTGATGTTCGCGCCGGCGAGCGAACACTCGAGCATCGTGACGGTGCCCTCGCGGCACCGTCATTGTTCTAGCGGGCGGCGATGGGACGCTGACCGTCGTCGGCATTACGTCCGCCGAGGTGTTCATGGTCGCGGAGGTCGCGACCACGAAACCGGCGATGAACACGCTCAGTCTTCGCCAGCGCTAGCGCGTGTGGGGCGCGACCGTCGTGCGCATGCTATGCTTGCCCCCGCCGCGTGCGGCGGCGATAAAGGTGACAAGGGCGGTTAGCTCAGTGGGTAGAGCGCCTGCTTTACACGCAGGATGTCGGCGGTTCGAGTCCGTCACCGCCCACCGACCTTCGCGCCTGCGGCACTTCGGCCGGCAAGCCAGCTTAATTGCGCGCGAAGGCCGCCCAACGACATCGTTGGTCAAAACAAACATCCATCGGCGGCCTTGGCGCCGGCCGCCGACGGGATTGCAAAGGGATCGCCCGCAACGACCGGGCTTGCCGTCACACCGCTTCTTTGAGTTCCTTGGCCGCGCGGAAGGCGACCTTCTTGCTGGCCTTGATCTGGATCGGTTCGCCGGTCGCGGGATTGCGCCCCATGCGGGCTGCGCGCTTGCGCACCACTAGGATGCCGAGGCCGCCGATGCGAATGCGGTCGCCCTTCTTGAGGTGTTTGGTCACCAAGTCCACCAGTTCGCCGAGCACCGCCTCGGTCTGTTTTTTCGACATTTCATGGGATTCCGAGAGATTTGCGGCGAGATGCTTCAGGGTCACGGTCGCCTGTGCGCCCGGTTTCTTCGCTGCCATGGCTGGCCCTCCTGGTTGTGCGGACAGTGGCTTCGACGCCACTTCGTCACGCTGTGGCATTAGACGATTCGGATAGGGTCTGACCATGACTTATTGCCGAAAAATGTGGGTTTTTTCAATGCCGGTTCGCGGAAAGCGGCCAATGACGGGCTCCAACGGGCGCGCCGAAGGAGCAAATCTGCTGATTTGCCCGTGGGAACGGGGCTTTTCGGGCGCTGCCTTGACTCGCCGGTGGTCGGTATTTAACTGCGCAACACGCCCGCGGGGGCGTAGCTCAGTTGGTTAGAGCGTCGGCCTGTCACGCCGAAGGTCGCGGGTTCGAGCCCCGTCGCTCCCGCCATGATTTCGCAAGCGAGAATTTAGGGTTCTCCGCAGGGCATTTCCTGCGGACCCGAATGGCGACTATGCACGGGGGGTATAATGTCATGAGGCGGGCGACATTGCTCATGTGCATTGGTCTTTGTGGCTGCGCAGTATTCGGTCTGGACGGGGGCCCACTCGCGCGAAGCCGTGGCCGATATGGCCCAACAGTATTGCCAAAGGGAAGGCAAGAAGGCGCAGATCATCGATTCCGAAACAGCGGAAAAGAATCTCTTCAAAGGCAGTCGGGTGGTCTACCGCTTCAGCTGCGTCAGTTAGCTATTAGGCGGGGCTTGCTGCCAGGCACTGCCCGGTGCCGAGACGAATTGGGCGATCTTGCGGGTGTCACGCTGTCGGCGCCGGCCTGCATGACTGCGTCCGACCATCATTTCTGTTGCGGGCGAACGCCGATCCAATCGAGATCGGATTCCCGTTCCAGATTTTGCAGGCGGTCGAACATCTCGCCCATATCGTGGGCGCTGCAATGGCGCGTCAGCAACAAGAATTTCTCGCGCAGCTCGCGTTGATCGAGCGGCTGCTCCGGCGTGCCCTTGAAGCCAGCAACGCAGCGCGTGAACACGCGGCCGTCTTTGAGCGCGACCGTGACGACCGCGGCCAGCGGGGTCGGACGATCCTTGGCGATGGTGATCGTCACGCGTTCGGCGAGCGAGCGGATGTGCGGCTCGCGCAGCGCGCCTTCGTCGAAGGAGCGCGGATCGCGCGGATCGCGGACATGGGCGAGCGCGACGCAGAACGGAATGCTGTATTGCGCCATCATGATGTCGGCGGGGGAGGGAATGTTGTTGACGCGCGCCATCTTGTCGTTGCCGGCGATGTGGATGGAGGCGACATCCGTGGCCGCATAGCCGTGCTCGGCGCGTAAATCCAAAATCGCTTGCACGGACGTGTGCGCGGTGATGTGGCAGGGAAAACGCTTGAGCATGATCGAACGCGTGGCGTAGCTGTCGCCGAGGCCGTCCGTGAGTTCGTGCGGATCGAACTCGCTGCCGCAGAACACGCGCAGGAAGCCGAACTCGCCTTCGAGCACGCTCGCCGGACCAGTAAAGCCGTCGCCTGCGAGACTCGCTGCCAGCACGCCGCTCTCGGCCGCGCGCCCGAGGTGGAGGCGCTTCACCATGGCGCCGGTGCCCGAGCGGGCGAATTCCAGCAGTCCGCAGGCGAGCGAGCCGGCGATCCCGAGGGCGTTTCGCATGCGCTCCGCATCGAAGCGCATCAGCCTTCCGCACGCAACCGCGGCCCCGAACGGGCCGGTGGTGCCGGGCGCGTGGAAGCCGCGGCCCTCGTTGCTGTGCTTTGTCGCGCGCCCGATACGGATCATCACCTCGGCACCGGCGACGACGGCGGTGAGCAATTCGCGCCCGCCCATGCCGCGCTCCTGGGCGACCGCAAGGCCGGAAGCCAACAGCGTCGCGCCGGGATGCACGCCGGTGCTCGGCCACGTCAAATTGTCCATCTCGAAGGCGTGCGCGAGCGCGCCGTTGGCCAAGGCCGCGGCCGGCGCATGCACCCGCGGCCCGCCAGGGCCGAGAACTCGGCTGTTGCCGCCAACGCCGTTCTTCTCCGCAAACGCGACGACGATGCGGCTCCAGGGCAGATCATAGCCGAAGATGACGGCGGCGATCGTGTCGGTGATGCATTGCTTGGCGCGTTCGATCACGTCCGACGGGATGTCCTCGTAACGACAGAACGCCGCATAGCGCGCCAATTCCGCTGTCTCTTTCGCCATCGCAATATCGCCTGGTGGTTCGAGGGAGTGGATCGCTGCTGTCGCAAAGCTAGGGGGGATTCCGACGAAATGGAATCGCCGCGGGGCGACCGGCTCGACGCAGTCCGGGTGGCCGACACTATCTTAGTTTGACGCGTAACGGCCGCGCACCCACACTCCGCTCGTTCCCGCGAAAGCGGGAATCCAGGGCCGAGGCCTGGGTCCCCGCCTGCGCGGGGACGCGCGCAAAAGTACCTTGAAAACATTCCCGGGCGAACTGAGACGGCCTCGGCCGGCCAACCGCTTGAAGCCGCAGATGGGCGCGTCTAGGCTTGCGCACGAGACGTTTGCGTTCAGCGAGGACACATCGAGGAGACGCCGATGCCATCGCGAAGTCTGTTGCCTGCTTTCACCGCCGGCGTGGTGGCGGCTGGTCTGTCGATCTTTGCCGCGCACGCTCAGGTGCCGGCGGCGCTCACCGGTCAGGTCAGCTCCGTGGCGGAGGGCCCCATGGAAGGCGTCGTCGTGAGCGCCAAGCGCGACGGTTCGACGCTCACCATCTCCGTGGTCAGCGATAAGACCGGCAAGTTCAGCTTCCCCGCGTCGAAGCTCGAGCCCGGCCGCTATTCGCTCGCCATTCGCGCCGTCGGCTACGACCTCGACGGTCCGAAGACGGCGGATGTCGCCGCCGGCAGCACCACCGCCGCCGACGTCAAACTGCGGCCGACCAGGAACTTGGCGAAGCAGCTTACCAATGCGGAATGGCTCGCGAGCTTTCCCGGAGCCGACACCCAGAAGAAGGCGCTGCTCAACTGCATCGGCTGCCACGATCTCGACCGCATCGTAACCTCCACTCACGATGCCGACGAGTTCGTGCAGGTGTTCGACCGCATGACCGGCTACTATCCCGGCAGCACGCCCCAGCATCCGCAGCGGCTCATCGGCGATGCGCGCCGCAACCTCGGCGCGGCGGCCGGCGTGAAGGCGATGGCGGATTATCTCGCCTCGATCAATCTCAGCAAGGATGAGGTTTGGGACTATCCGCTCAAGACATTGCCGCGGCCGCAAGGCCGCGCCACGCGCGTGGTCATCACCGAATACGATTTGCCGCGCAAGCAGATCCAGCCGCACGACGCCATCGTCGATTCCGACGGCATGGTCTGGTTCACGCATTTCGGCGAGCAGTTCCTGGGCAAGCTCGATCCCAAGACCGGCCGCGTCTTCGAATATCCCTTGCCGGTGATCAAGCCGGGCTATCCGATCGGCACGCTCGATCTGGAAACCGACAAGGCCGGCAATCTCTGGATCGCCATGATGTATCAGGGCGGCGTCGCTAAGTTCGACAAGGCAACGGAAAAATTCCAGACCTGGAAGGTGCCGCAGCAATGGCAAACGGATGCCACCCAGCAGGCGTTCCTCACGCCGACCAATTCCCACGTCGACGGCAAGGTGTGGGTCAAGAACTCCGACCGCGCGCAGATTCTGCGGCTCGATCCGGCCACCGGGGAGTGGGAGAACCTCGGCTCGTTCAAGGATCCGAGCAACAACCGAACCATCACGTCCTATGGCATTCCCGCCGACCACGACAACAATCTCTATCTGCTCGATTTCTCCTCCTCGAACATTGGCAAGCTCGACGCCAAGACCGGCAAGCTCACCGTCTACCGCTCGCCCATTGCGAACTCGCGGCCGCGGCGCGGCCGGGTCGATGAACACAACCGACTGTGGTTCGCCGAATATGCCGGCAACGCTATCGGGATGTTCGACCCGAAGACCGAGAAGATCGAGGAATGGGTGCTGCCGACGCCGTGGGCGCAACCCTACGACGTCGTCACCGACAAGAATGGCGAAGCCTGGACCGGCTCGATGCTGAGCGATCGGGTCTCGCGGCTAAATCCCAAGACCGGCGAGTTCGTCGAATATCTGCTGCCGAAGACGACCAATATCCGCCGGGTGTTCGTGGATAACTCGACCAGCCCGATGACGTTCTGGGTCGGCAGCAACCACGGCGCCTCGATCGTCAAGGTCGAGCCGATGGATTGAGGTTCGATCGACCAGGCTGCGCGAAGCGCGACGTTCGACTTTCACGCGCGGGCAAAATCGGGCCCGCGGCGCTGTCTAGTGCGTCACTGCTTTCAATCCGAGGATTGCGCGCGCGTCGGCGGGAGTGGCGACGATATCGCCGAGGACCTCGACGATCTTGGCTGCCTTCTCCACCAGCGCGGCGTTGCTCGGCGCGAGCTTGCCCTTTTCGAGATAGAGGTTGTCCTCGAGGCCCACCCGCGGATGACCGCCGAGCAGGACCGCCTGCGCCGCCATCGGAAATTGATGCAACGATATGCCGAACGCAAACCAGGGCGAGCCCGCCGGCAGCAGGCTTCGCATATAGCTCATGGCCTCGGGAGTAGCGGGCTGCGCCCAGGCGATGCCGAGGCAGATCTGGAACATGCCGGGCGCCTTGATGTGGCCGCTCTCGATCAGGCGTTTGGCGAGCAGGAGATGGCCAGTCTCGAACACTTCCAACTCCGGCAGCACGCCGGCATCGCGGATCGCGACCGCCATGGCTTCGAGATGCGAAGGCGTGTTGATGAAGACGTGTGGGCCCATATTCATGCTGCCCATATCGAGGCTGCAGATGTCGGGCTTGAGCGCGACGACGTGGCGGACGCGTTCGGCCGGTGGTTTGATGGTCGTGCCCGGCCCGGGTTTTTGCGGGTCGTCGTCGCCCGGCACGAAGCGCGCCCCCGGCCCGGTGGTGAGGTTGATGAGGACGTCGCTGCCGCTTGCCCTGATCCGGTCCACGACCTCTTTGTAGAGGGAAGCATCCATGCTGGGCCGCGTGGTCTGGGGATCGCGCACGTGGATGTGAACGATGGCCGCGCCCGCCCTGGCCGCATCGATGGCGGATTGCGCGATCTGTGCGGGCGTCACCGGCACCGCCGGGTTGCGGCCCGGTGTGTCCGCCGAGCCGGTAACCGCGCACGAGATCATGACCTTGCGTTGCATGCCCCCCTCCCTCGCCACCGACGGATGGTTGTGGCGAAGCCTACCGCGAGGATGGGTTCGAAGCCCAGAGGTCCCGGGCGCAGAAGCGTCGAAGACAGCGACGTCAATTTTGCGCCGCTAGCGATCGATGCTCGCTCGCGTTCGGGCTGCAAGATGACGTCTGGGTGACACGCAATCGAGCGATTTCGGAACGAGCAGCGCGAAACCTAGGTTCCCGCACGCCGGCGGCAGTAGGCGATGCGCGCACCGGACGAGCTTTTGGGGCCCACCGGCTTGCCTCCCATTGTGCACTGCGCTAAGCCCTCCCTGAGCCCGTCCTTGGAACGAATCCGATCTGTGACAAGGGCGATTTCGCAAGCGCCTGCGGCACCTTGGCCGCGGGGGAGCGGGGGCGGGCTTTCCGTGCGGGGCCACGACGTCGGAGGTGAGGTCGCCGATGAACGAGCTATTGCTGGATTATCTCCCGCTCGTGATCTTCATCGCGGTCGCGCTCGCCATCGCGCTTGCGCTCCTGATCGTGCCCTTCATGGTCGCTTACAAAGCTCCCGATCCAGAGAAGCTGTCCGCCTACGAGTGCGGCTTCAACGCCTTCGACGACGCGCGCATGAAGTTCGACGTGCGGTTCTATCTCGTGGCCATCCTATTCATCATCTTCGACCTCGAAATGACGTTTCTGTTTCCCTGGGCCATCGTGCTGGGCGATCTCGGGCTCTACGGCTATTGGTCGATGATGGTGTTCCTTGGCGTTCTGACCGTCGGCTTCATATATGAATGGCGCAAAGGAGCGCTCGAATGGGATTAGAGCGTACCGCGGTCATCGCTCCGCCCGCCAAGGGCATTCTCGATCCGCGCACGGGCAAGCCCGTGGGCGCGGATGACGCTCTCTTCGCCGGCATGAACCAGGAGCTTTCGGACAAGGGCTTCCTCGTCACCGCGAGCGACGATCTCATCATCTGGGCGCGTACCGGCTCGCTGATGTGGATGACGTTCGGGCTCGCCTGCTGCGCGATCGAGATGATGCAGATGTCGATGCCGCGCTACGACGCGGAGCGCTTCGGTTTTGCGCCGCGCGCGTCCCCGCGGCAATCGGATGTGATGATCGTGGCCGGCACGCTGACGAACAAGATGGCGCCCGCGCTGCGCAAGGTCTACGACCAGATGCCGGAGCCGCGCTACGTCATCTCCATGGGCTCGTGCGCCAACGGCGGCGGTTATTACCACTATTCCTATTCGGTCGTGCGCGGCTGCGACCGCATCGTTCCGGTCGACATCTACGTGCCCGGCTGCCCGCCGACCGCCGAGGCGCTGCTCTATGGCGTGCTGTTGCTACAGAAGAAGATCCGCCGCACCGGCACGATCGAGCGCTGATGGGTTTCGCGCCATGGATGAAACGCTCGACAAACTCGGCGAGATGATCGCCGGCGCGCTGCCGGGTTCGGTCACGGGCCATCGGGTTGCGCACGGGGAGTTGACGATCAGCGCCATCGCCGGCGACATCGTCAAGGTCGCCACCTTCCTGCGCGACGACGAACGCTGCCAGTTCTGGAGCATCATCGACGTCACCGCGGTCGACTGGCCGGGGCGCGAGCGGCGCTTCGACGTCGTCTATCATTTCCTCTCGCCCAAGCAGAACCAGCGCATCCGGGTGAAGATCGAGGTCGACGAGACGACGCCGGTGCCATCGATCATCGGCGTGTTCCCCGGCGCCAACTGGTTCGAGCGCGAAACCTACGACCTCTACGGCGTGCTCTTTACCGGCCATCCGGACATGCGCCGGCTGCTGACCGATTACGGATTCGAAGGCCACCCGCTGCGCAAGGATTTTCCGCTCACCGGGTTCGTCGAGCTGCGCTACGACGACGAGCAGAAACGCGTCGTGTACGAGCCGGTGCGGCTCGCGCAGGAATTCCGCAACTTCGATTTCCTCTCGCCGTGGGAAGGTCCGGCCTACCTGCTGCCGGGCGACGAGAAGGCGGGCAACGGGAAGGGCGGTTGAGATGGCATTCGTTGCGCTATTCCCCATTCGCACTTCGCCCGCGCTGTCGAGTTACTTCCATGGCTGAAACGGAGCTGCGCAACTTCACCATGAATTTCGGGCCGCAGCACCCGGCGGCGCACGGCGTGCTACGCCTGGTGCTGGAACTCGACGGCGAGGTGGTGGAACGCGTGGATCCGCATATCGGGCTGTTGCATCGCGGCACCGAGAAGCTGATCGAAGCCAAGACCTATCTGCAGGCGATCCCGTATTTCGACCGGCTCGACTATGTCGCGCCGATGAACCAGGAGCATGCCTTCTGCCTGGCGGCGGAAAAGCTGCTCGGCCTCGCGGTGCCCAAGCGCGCGCAGCTCATCCGCGTGCTCTATTGCGAGATCGGACGGCTGCTGTCGCATCTCCTCAACGTGACCACGCAGGCCATGGATGTCGGCGCGCTCACGCCTCCGCTCTGGGGCTTTGAAGAGCGTGAAAAGCTCATGGGGTTCTACGAGCGCGCCTCCGGCAGCCGCATGCATGCCGCCTATTTCCGCGTCGGCGGCGTGCATCAAGATTTGCCCCCGAAGCTCATCGACGACATCTCCGCGTTTTGCGATCCGTTCCTCAAGGTCTGCGATGATCTCGAGGAGCTGCTCACCGACAACCGCATCTTCAAGCAGCGTAACGTCGACATCGGCGTGGTCACGCTCGCCGATGCGTGGGCTTGGGGCTTCTCCGGCGTGATGGTGCGCGGATCGGGCGCGGCATGGGATCTGCGCAAGGCGCAACCCTATGAATGCTACTCCGAGCTCGATTTCGACATCCCCGTGGGCAGGAACGGCGACAATTACGACCGCTATTGCATCCGCATGGAGGAGATGCGCCAGTCGACCAAGATCATGAAGCAGTGCTTGCAGAAGCTCTCCGCGGGCGAAGGGCAGGGGCCGGTCGCGATCGCCGACCACAAGATCGTGCCGCCCAAACGCGCCGAGATGAAGCGCTCCATGGAGGCGCTCATCCACCACTTCAAGCTCTACACCGAAGGCTTTCACGTTCCCGCCGGCGAGGTCTACGCCGCGGTCGAAGCGCCCAAGGGCGAGTTCGGCGTCTATCTCATCGCCGACGGCGGCAACAAGCCCTACAAGTGCAAAATCCGGGCGCCCGGCTTTGCCCACCTCCAGGCCATGGATTTCCTCTGCCGGGGCTACATGCTCGCCGACATAACCGCGATCCTCGGCTCGCTCGACATCGTGTTCGGGGAGGTCGATCGCTAATGGCCGTGCGCCGCCTCGCCGATGCCGCGATCCAGCCCAAGAGCTTCGCCTTCACGGTCGAGAATCTCGATTGGGCCAAGGGCGAGATCGCCAAATACCCGGAGAGCAGGCAGGCCTCCGCGATCCTTGCGCTGCTGTGGCGCGCGCAAGAGCAGGCCGGCGGCTGGCTTCCGCAAAAGGCGATCGAGCACGTCGCCGATCTCCTGGGCATGCCGAAGATCCGCGCGCTCGAGGTCGCGACCTTCTACACCATGTTCAACCTGGCGCCGGTCGGGCAATTCCACGTCCAGCTTTGCGGCACCACGCCCTGCGTGCTGCGCGGCGCCGACAAGCTGATTAAGCTCTGCCACGACACGATCGGCGAGCCGCTCCACGTCAGCGCCGACGGCAAGCTGTCGTGGGTCGAGGTCGAATGCCTGGGCGCCTGCGTGAACGCGCCCGTCGCGCAGATCAATTTTGATTATTACGAGGATCTTACGCCGGAAAGCTTTACTAAGATCTTAGACGACCTCGCTGCTGGCAACGCGGTCAAGCCTGGCCCCCAGGTCGCGCGCCAGTTCTCAGCCCCCAGCGGAGGCCCGACCACGCTCACCGATCCCGCCCTCTATGCGCGCGGGAACGGCGGGCAGCCGCGTGACCCGGCGTTGAGCGATGGCGACGCCAAGACGCCGGGCGAGCCGGCGAATGTGCGCGAAGCGGCGCTGCCCAAATCTCCCATCGGCGATTCATCGGCGAACAGGCGGTCGTGATGCTCGCGGACAAGGATCGCATCTTCACGAATCTCTACGGCCTCCACGACTGGGGCCTTGCGGGAGCCCGCGCGCGCGGCGCCTGGGACGGCACCAAGGCCATCCTGGAAAAGGGCCGCGATTGGATCGTCAACGAGGTGAAGGCCTCGGGGCTGCGCGGGCGCGGGGGGGCCGGCTTTCCGACCGGACTCAAATGGTCGTTCATGCCCAAGCAGTCGGACGGCCGGCCGCATTATCTCGTGGTCAACGCCGATGAATCCGAGCCCGGCACCTGCAAGGACCGCGAGATCATGCGCCACGACCCGCATCTCTTGGTCGAGGGCTGCCTGATCGCCGGCTTCGCCATGGGCGCCCATACCTGCTTCATCTATATCCGCGGCGAATTCGTGCGCGAACGCGAGCGCCTACAGGCGGCGGTGGACCAAGCCTATGCGGCCAACCTCATCGGCAAGAACAACATCCACGGCTTTCCTTTCGATATCATCGTCCACCACGGCGCCGGTGCCTATATCTGCGGCGAGGAGACGGCGCTGCTGGAAAGCCTCGAAGGCAAAAAGGGTCAACCGCGCCTGAAACCGCCGTTTCCGGCCAATGTCGGCGTCTACGGCTGTCCGACCACGGTCAACAACGTGGAATCGATCGCGGTGGTGCCGGACATTGTGCGGCGCGGCGCGGCCTGGTTTGCCGGCATTGGGCGGCCGAACAATACCGGCACCAAGTTGTTCTGCATTTCCGGCCATGTAGCGAGACCCTGCACGGTCGAGGACGCCATGGGGGTGCCGCTGCGCGAGTTGCTCGATACCCACTCCGGCGGCGTGCGCGGCGGCTGGAGCAACTTGCTCGCCGTCATCCCCGGCGGCTCCTCGATGCCGCTGATCCCGGCCCACGACTGCGAGCATCTGCTCATGGATTTCGACGGCACCCGGGAGTTCAAATCCGCGCTCGGCACGGCGGCCGTGATCGTGATGGACAAATCGACCGACATCATCCGCGCCATGGCCCGCATCTCGTATTTCTACAAGCACGAGAGTTGCGGCCAGTGCACGCCCTGCCGCGAGGGCATGGGATGGATGTGGCGGGTGCTCAGCCGCATGGCGGAAGGCCGCGCGCACAAGCGCGAGATCGACATGCTGATGGAAGTCACAACCCAGATCGAGGGCCACACCATCTGCGCGTTCGGCGACGGTGCCGCCTGGCCGGTGCAGGGCCTGATCCGCCACTTCCGCCACGAGATCGAGCGACGCATCGACGACTACAGCGCAAACCCGCATCCGGAGCCGGTGCGGGTGGCGGCGGAGTAATGCAGAGGACGCTCCCATGACGACTCCAATGCTTCACCTCGCCCAATTCAACATCGGACGCATCCGCTATCCCCTCGACGACCCTCGCATGGCCGACTTCGTCAACAATCTCGACCGTGTCAACGCGATTGCCGAGCACACGCCAGGCTTCGTCTGGCGGCTCCAAGACGACAGCGGCAACGCCACCGCCATCCACGCTTTCGACGATCCGCGCATGCTCTTGAACATGTCGGTGTGGGAATCGGTCGAAGCGCTGGAACGTTTTGTGTGGCAGACCGTGCACAAGCGTATCTACGGCCGCCGGACCGAATGGTTCGAGCCGCTGGACCGGCCGCACTTCGTCATGTGGCGGGTGCCAGCGGGTCATCTGCCCGATGTCGCGGAGGCCAAGGGCCGGCTCGAGCATCTGTGGGCGCATGGACCGAGCGACCATGCGTTCGGCTGGGAGAGCGTCCCTTCCGCGCAGCTATGGAAGACGGCGCGCTGCGCTTGAGGGACGGAGTGAGGACGATGACCCTATCCGATCGGCTTTGGCGTAGCGTCACGGTGTTGGTGCGGTTGGACATGGCCGCCGGCATCGCCATCGCCGCCGGATTGGTGCTCTGGCTGATGTGGCATTGACATGACCAAGCTCGTCATCGACGGCAAAGAGATCGACGTCCCGCCGGACTACACGCTGCTGCAGGCGTGCGAGGCCGCGGGCGCGGAGATCCCGCGCTTCTGCTTCCATGAGCGCCTCTCGATTGCCGGCAACTGCCGCATGTGCCTGGTCGAGCTCAAGGGCTCGCCCAAGCCTGTGGCTTCGTGCGCGTGGGGCGTGCGCGACTGCCGGCCCGGCCCGAAGGGCGAGCCGCCAGAGGTTCTCACCAAGACGCCAATGGTGCGCAAGGCGCGCGAAGGCGTGATGGAATTCCTGCTGATCAACCACCCGCTCGATTGCCCGATCTGCGACCAGGGCGGGGAATGCGACCTGCAGGACCAAGCCATGGCCTACGGCGTCGATTCCAGCCGATTCAAGGAGAACAAGCGCGCGGTCGAGGACAAGTATGTCGGGGTCCTGGTCAAGACCATCATGAATCGGTGCATCCACTGCACGCGCTGCGTACGCTTCATGACCGAGGTCGCCGGCGTGCCGGAGCTTGGCGCTATCGGACGCGGCGAGGACACCGAGATCACGACCTATCTCGAACACGCCATGACCTCCGAGTTGCAGGGCAACGTCGTCGATCTCTGCCCCGTCGGGGCGCTCACCTCCAAGCCCTATGCCTTCGCCGCGCGGCCCTGGGAGCTCAACAAGACCGAGTCGATCGACGTCATGGACGCGCTCGGCTCGGCCATCCGCATCGATACCCGCGGACGCGAGGTCATGCGCATTCTGCCGCGCGTCAACGATGACGTGAACGAGGAATGGATTTCCGACAAGACCCGCCACGTGGTCGACGGCCTGCGCACCCAGCGCCTCGATCAGCCTTATATTCGCGAGAACGGACGGCTTCTTCCGGCCTCCTGGCGCGACGCCTTCGACACCATCGCCACTAAGGTCGACGCGACCGAGGCCAAGCGCATGGGCGCGATCGTCGGCGATCTTGCCGCGGTCGAGGAAATCTTCGCGCTCAAGGATTTGACTCTTCAACGCCACCATCGCCGGAATCGAGAAGGCGGACGCACTGCTCATCGTCGCCGCAAATCCGCGGCGCGAAGCGGCCGTGCTCAACGCGCGTATCCGCAAGCGCTGGCGCATGGGCGCCTTCCCGATCGGTTTGATCGGCGAGCGGGCCGATCTCACCTATCCTTACGATTATCTCGGCGCGGGGCCGCAGACGCTCGCGGATGTCGCAGCGGGCGTGCATGAGTTCGCTTCTGTGCTCAAGAAGGCCGAACACCCGGTGGTGATCGTCGGCATGGGCGCGCTGGCGCGGCGGGACGGCGCGGCAATCGCTTCGCTCGCGGCACGGGCCGCGCAGATCGGGGGCAAGGATGGCTGGAACGGCTATTCGGTCCTGCATACGGCAGCGGCGCGGGTCGGCGCGCTCGATGTCGGCTTCGTGCCCGGCGCCGGGGGCCGCAGCGCCGCGCAGATGGCGGCGCCCGGCGCGCTCGACCTCCTGTTCCTGCTCGGGGCCGACGAGATCGACATCGCGCCCGGCGCCTTCGTGATCTATATCGGCACACACGGCGATGCGGGCGCGCACCGGGCCGATGTCATCCTCCCGGGCGCGGCCTACCCCGAGAAATCGGGCATCTACGTCAGCACCGAGGGGCGCGTGCAGATGGCCGGCCGCGCCTCCTTCCCACCGGGCGACGCGCGCGAGGACTGGGCGATCCTGCGTGCGCTGTCGGATGTGCTCGGCCGCAAGCTTCCTTACGACTCGCTGGCGCAGTTGCGCCAAGCGCTGTTCAAGGCGCATCCGCAGCTGCAGCGCATCGATCAGATCGCGCCCGCCGAGCGGGCGGATATCACCGCGCTTGCCGCGCGCGGCGGCGCCCTCGAAAAGGCCGCGTTCGGCCGCGCGCTCGACGACTTTTATCTCACCAATCCGATCGCGCGGGCGTCCGCCGTCATGGCGGAATGCTCGCTGATCGCCGAGGGCCACGCCGCGCTCACCGCGGCGGAATAGCTGCCATGGCGGAACTGTGGACCAACTACATCTGGCCGCTGGTCATCATCGTCGCGCAGAGCGTGCTTCTTCTCGTCATTCTGCTCATCATCACCGCCTATGTGCTTTATGCCGACCGCAAGATCTGGGCGGCGGTGCAGATCAGGCGCGGGCCCAATGTGGTCGGGCCCTGGGGCCTCCTGCAATCTTTCGCCGATCTCTTCAAATTCATTGTCAAGGAACCCATCATTCCGGCCGGCGCCAACAAGGGGGTGTTTCTGCTGGCGCCGCTCGTCACCGCCGTGCTTGCCCTCTCGGCGTGGGCGGTGATTCCGGTCAGCGCCGAGTGGGAGATCGCCAACCTCAATATCGGCGTGCTTTATATTTTCGCCATCTCCTCGCTCATGGTCTACGGCGTCATCATGGCGGGGTGGTCGTCAAACTCTAAGTATCCGTTCCTCGCGTCGCTGCGTTCGGCGGCGCAGATGGTGTCCTACGAGGTTTCGATCGGCTTCGTCATCATCACCGTGCTGCTCTGCGCCGGTTCGCTCAACCTCTCCGCGATCGTCGAGGCGCAGGAGGGCAACTGGGGAATGTTCAACTGGTTCTGGCTGCCGCTGCTTCCCATGTTCGTGGTGTTCTTCATTTCCGCGCTGGCCGAGACCAACCGTCCGCCGTTCGATCTGGTGGAGGCCGAATCCGAATTGGTTGCCGGCTATGCGGTGGAGTATTCCTCGACGCCGTTCCTGCTGTTCTTCCTGGGCGAGTACATCGCCATCCTCACCATGTGCGCCATGGCGACCATCCTGTTCCTCGGCGGCTGGCTGCCGCCGTTTCCGGTCGCGCCATTCACCTGGATCCCGGGGGTGATCTGGTTCGTGCTCAAGGTCCTGTTCATGTTCTTCCTTTTCGCCATGGTGAAGGCGATCGTGCCGCGCTACCGCTACGACCAGCTCATGCGGTTGGGCTGGAAGGTGTTCTTGCCGCTTTCGCTCGCGATGGTCGCGATCGTCGCGGGCGTCTTGCAATACGGGGGATTGATCGCGAAATGACGGAGCAACGGCATGATGGATCTGTCGCTTGCCGGGCTCATCGGAGCCGTCATCGGCACGATCGTCGCGGCGCTGGCCTACGTTCCGCTCGTCACCTTCGTCGCGCGCGGCTTGCGCTCGCGCGCCTCCGCCGGCAGCGCCGACGAGCGCGAGAGTTTCGAGCAGGAGGCCTCCTTGCTGCGCCGGGCCGTGCTCGCGGCCGACATCATCGTGTTTGCGGGCATCGGCTACTGGCTCGGCGGGATGATCGGGGACTGACGGACATGCGCGGGCGAAACGCAGTGCCTGAAAGGATTGCGCCATGAAAATGGATCAAACCGCTCGCGCGTTGTTCCTCAAGGAGTTCGTGGCGGCGTTCGTGCTCGCGATGCGTTATTTCTTCAAGCCCAAGCCCACGCTCAACTATCCGTTCGAGAAGGGGCACCTCTCGCCGCGCTTTCGCGGCGAGCACGCGCTGCGTCGCTATCCCAACGGCGAGGAGCGCTGCATCGCCTGCAAACTCTGCGAAGCGATCTGTCCGGCGCAAGCGATCACCATCGAGGCGGGGCCGCGCCGCAATGACGGCACGCGCCGCACCACGCGCTACGACATCGATATGGTCAAATGCATCTACTGCGGACTTTGCCAGGAAGCCTGTCCGGTCGACGCCATCGTCGAAGGACCGAACTTCGAGTTCGCGACCGAGACGCGCGAGGAGCTTTACTTCGACAAGGAGCGGCTGCTTGCGAACGGCGACCGCTGGGAGCGCGAGATCGCCAACAACATCGCGCTCGATGCGCCGTACCGCTGAGGCCGCGGAATGATCTTTCCCGCGCTGTTTTTCTACCTGTTTGCCGGCGTGTGCATCGCCGCCGCCGTCATGGTCATTGCGGCGAGGAATCCCGTGCATTCGGTGCTGTTCCTCATTCTCGCCTTCGTCAATGCGGCGGCCTTGTTCATTCTCCTGGGCGCGGAGTTCCTGGCGATGATCCTCATCATCGTCTATGTCGGCGCGGTCTTGGTGCTGTTCCTGTTCGTGGTGATGATGCTCGACGTCGATTTCGCCCAGCTGCGACAGGGGTTCATGCAATACCTGCCGATCGGCGCCTTTCTCGGCGGCATTCTTCTCATCGAGCTGGTGCTGGTGCTGGTCAGCTGGACGATCGGTCCCGACGCGCAACGCACGATCGCGACGCCAATCCCGCCGATCGCCAGCATGTTCAATGCCGAAGCGCTCGGGCACGTGCTCTACACGCGCTATGTCTATTTCTTCCAGGCGGCTGGTGTGGTGCTGCTGGTCGCCATGATCGGGGCGATCGTGCTGACGCTGCGGCACAAACCTCACGTCAAGCGCCAGAACATCGCCGACCAAATTGCGCGCACCAAGGCGACTGCCATCGACATCGTCAAGGTCCGGCCGGGCCAGGGACTTTAGAGAGCTCCAGGGGAACGATATGACCATCGGCCTCGGCCACTACCTCACGGTCGCCGCCATCCTGTTCACGATCGGCATTTTCGGCATTTTCCTCAACCGCAAGAACGTGATCATCATCCTGATGTCGATCGAGCTGATCCTGCTCGCGGTCAACGTCAACCTGGTCGCCTTCTCGGCCTTCCTCGGCGATCTGGTCGGCCAAGTCTACGCGCTGTTGGTGCTCACCGTGGCGGCGGCGGAAGCGGCCATCGGGCTCGCCATTCTGGTCGCTTACTACCGCAATCGCGG
>WNGQ01003165.1_pt1 | contig 16603 bp, 12 predicted proteins | sample 5407661 | NCBI WGS metagenome assembly WNGQ01 (sample SAMN13153382, study PRJNA577476) | soil metagenome | isolation source: 60 cm soil or saprolite under Garry oak tree replicate 2 | place: USA:California | collected 2016-06-15 | reverse complement strand
GCGCTTCTCCTTCAAGTCGAGCTTGAGCGACTGCTCCTCGCAATTTTTCGCGCGGCTCGCGGCCGCTTGGCCTCTGCTCGCGTCCGGCTCGTGCCAAATCGGATCGTCGTAGGGATTGACATCGACCTCCGCCGGCTTGACTTCGGGGCCTCGGGTCGACGCGTACCAGCAACGGCGGCCCTCGACGAGGTGATAGCGCGGGTAGCCGCCATGAACCTCAGGGAGCGAAAGGCAGCGCGGCGCATCGTTGGCGGCAATCGCGGGCGCATCATTGGCGGCCAACGCTCGCGCCTGCGCCAATGCGAAGGCGAGACAAATCCAGATCGGCCCCCTCCCCTGGATCTGCGCCCAACACTTCATCGCACGCGACCTCTGGCAACAGTCCCCCTGCCCGCCTCCAAGCCGATCCAGCAGGGCGGTCGCGGGGACACGGGGGAACGCTGGCTCGGCAGCCTGGGGAGACAATCGCGGCGTCTTTAGGGCCTGCTGCGGCCCGAAGCGCGACCGATCCAGTTCACGGCCTGGGGTTTTCGGGATAATCTGCGGCGGGGATTTCGGCTCAACGCACTTCGTCGAGGGGACCTGGACCGTGCCACACAAGCCATTGCGAAACGCGGCTGCCGGCCTGCTTGCGATCGTGGCCGCGTCGACTTTTCCTGCCGGGGCGCAACAATTCCCCCCGGCACAGCCGTTTCCGCCGGCGGATGCGCAGCCCTCTCCTCCCGCCCCGGAAAAGCCCGCGGCCCCGCCCGCCGCGCGGCCCGCCGCGGGGCCCGCCGTCGCCGGCACCTGGTCCGGCTCGGTGACGCAGGTCGGCAGCCAATCGAAATACAGCGTCTCGCTCACCCTCACCGCCGCCGGAGGCGAGACCAATTATCCCGAGGTCAATTGCGTCGGAAAGCTGACGCGCATCGGTGCGTCGCGCAGCTATGTGTTTTACGTCGAGGCGATCACCCAGGGCCACCGCGACAAGGGCGGCCGGTGTCCGGACGGCACCATCACGGTCGGCCGGGCGGGCGACAAGCTCGCCTGGGTCTGGTTCGGCAGCGTTGACGATGAGCTCGTCGTTGCGTACGGCACGCTCACGCGCAAGCCCGCACGATAAAGGCCCCTGCGGCACCCCCTGCATCGGCGGCAAACATGACGAACGCACGGGCGGTCGAGGATCACTACACGCGGTCCTCGCTCGGCGACACCATCCTCTCGGCGCTGCGCGAGGCCGGCAAGGACCTCGAGCATTTGACGCCGGACGATCTCGCGCCGGTCGACGAATTCCATTCCGGCCAGCGCAACGCGACGGTGCGGCTGGCGCAGCTCGCGCGGGTCAGCGGCGCCGAGGACGTGCTCGACGTGGGCTGCGGCATCGGCGGGCCCTCGCGGTTTCTCGCCAAGGCGTTCGGCTGCCGCGTCACCGGCCTCGACCTGACCGCGGAATTCGTCGAGGTCGCCAACATGCTGGCGCACCGCACCGAGCTCGCCGGGAAGGTCACCTATCGTCAGGGCGATGCGCTCGACCTGCCGTTTCCGGACGCGAGCTTCGATCTCGTGTGGTCGCAGAACGCCGCGATGAACATCGCCGACCGCGACCGGCTCTATGCCGAGATGCGCCGCGTGCTCAGGCCGGCGGGCAGGCTTGCGATCCAGGACGTCGCCGCCGGGCCAGGCGGCGAACCGTATTACCCGACGCCGTGGGCAAGCGACAAAAGCATCAGCTTCCTGTTCGCGCCCGAGGTCACGCGCGAGAAGCTGGAGCGCGCCGGGTTCCGGGTCGTTGCCTGGCACGACCCGACGCCGGAATCGCTCGAGCAGGCGCTGGCGCGCGCCAAGGCGCTCGAGACCGGATCGCTGCCGCCGCTCGGGCTCCACATCCTGATCGGCCCGAATTTTCCCACCGTGTCGAGAAACATGCTGCGGAATCTCGAGGAAGCGCGGATCCGGCTGATCAACGCGGTGCTGGAGCGGGCGGAGTAGTCTCGTCTCAGGTGGCTAACCGCACCATGACACGGATGCGAGCGGGTGAGCCGTTCGGCATCGGGCCACCTTAGCGCGCTCTCGCGCGCGGCAATTCGCTCGGCCGGCTGCTGCCGGCGTGACTTCGGGAAACGTGCCGATGCCTCGCGCTATGATGACGGCTGCGGCCCGCAACGATATCCGGCGAGGGTTCAGGATCGGCATAGACCCGGGGAACGGAGTAGACCTGCGACCCCGTGCCAAGCGAGGGAGAGAGCTGCTGTACCGGGTTTCCGGGCTGAGGGATCGTCAATTGCGGACCCGGATCGTTGAACTGCGGGGTTACCTGCGGCACGGGCAGCAGTACAGGGGGAGGAGGGCTGTGTTGCGCCCATAGCTGCGATCCTGGAAACGGCGCCGCAGCGAATAATCCGATCGCTACGATTGCCAGCACGCGGGTTCGGTAGGTCATCATCCTGGTCGATCAATTCGATTCCGGCTGGGCAAGTTCCGGTGATCGGGTCGCGATCGCTAATACCGGTCGCGAACGCAAAGCCCCAATCGGGTCCGGTGCCATTCGGGCGGGCAGCTTCGCAGCCGGTCGGGAACACAGCGACCCCAGGGGCTCCGATGCGCAGCGGGTCCGCAGTCCTGACGCACCGGGAACGAGGATGCCGCGGACAGCCCCGCAAAGCCGACGGTGAGCACGGCGAGCGCGGTCAACAGGGCTGTTCGCATGGAAGTCACGTTTGCCAAGACCAGACGGGAAGGGTAGCAAAAGGGTAGCAGACCGGCATTTTGGCTATCAACTCCCGGCCGAAATGGCCTGTGTTCTATCGCCCGGAAGGGTGGCCGAGTGGTTTAAGGCAGCGGTCTTGAAAACCGCCAGGGCTCGCAAGGGCCCTCGTGGGTTCGAATCCCACCCCTTCCGCCATCACCTTTGTAGATCAAGGGTTTGTCACCCACCAAATACAGCGGGTTTTGTCACTCCCGCGAGAACAAACAACGCGCACGGGGACATTCCCGGGCGCCGTCGCCAACAGCTTAGAAGGCTCCTGGGTTGGACGTCCGATCAATGCGTTTTCGGACATCGGACCGCCATCGGACCTTCGCTCAACCCGGCTGTGCCATTGGCGCCACATGCTCTAAAAATCGGCGTGCTGAGCAAAGGTCAAACAGACGCCAGCGCTGTGCAGGCCATGGTGGGCGGGGGTGTCGGCGCGCTGCGCTAGACGCGCCGTTACTGGCTCTTCGGAACCGTGTGCCGCGGCCGAGAGTGATGGCGGCGTCTGAGCCCCCATTCGCTCGCGATGCCCGGCCCGGCCGTGTAGCCGACCACCCCGCCGGCAACCAGACCGAAGGGGCCGGCAACGACGGCACCGGCCAGCGCGCCCAAGGCTGCGTCTCCAGTCCGCTCCTGAGCGCCGGCGGTGCCCGGCGTGAGAGTGATGCTGGCGGCCAATAGGCCGAGCGCGACGAGAGCTTTCATGTTCCCTTCCCCCTATCGACCAGAGCAGCAGGCTACGCGCCACCCCTGAACGGATGGTCAGCTCGATTCCGGTTCGAATTAAGGCCGACGCCCGCCGGAACGCCCCGGGGCAACGGGCGCTGATGCCCTGCTTTTTTCGATCGCGCCTGGCGACACAGAGGGGGAAGAAGAGGAAAAAGCATTGATACGTGTGTCGGACCGGAGCCCGAGTGATGTAGGATTGCGCGTGCCGGCTGTCTTAGCTCAGACGGCTTGCCGGCGCGAGCGCCCAGCGGCATTTGACGCTGGTCCGCTATGCGCCCTGTATCGCGACCGCTGCGAGACGAGGTTGTGCACGTCGTGACGATAAACAGTTCACTGCGAAATCTCCGCGCTGGCGCCGTAATGTTTGCAATGTTTGCCGCTGTCGGCGCGTTCGATTTTGCCGCTCACGCGGAGCCGAATTGCACGTGTCGTGCGCGTGGTCGCAGTTTCGAACTCGGGCAATCGGTGTGCCTGCAGACCCCGAAGGGGCCGCGTATCGCCGTTTGCGCGATGGTACTCAACAACACTTCGTGGCAGCTCTCCGAGACGCCGTGTATCAGCGCGCACGCCCGACCGCCGCCGTAGGCTATGGCGCAGCCAGGCCGTCGCGAGCAGCGCCGGAGAATCCGAGTACGCGGCAACATGCTTGCCTAGGGGCGCGCCGACCCTTTAACAAACGCAGGCCGTTCCGTTCATGGCGCGAGACCAGCTACATGAAAAAATGTCAAGCCGAACGTTCTTAGCCCTGCCGCTCTGAAAATTTGGTGCGGCAAATTGGAGCCCCTACACGCCCTCGGGCTATTACGAACGGGAGACCAGTTTGGCCCTATGTGAGAACCTCAGCGGGCTGCTCGGTTTTCAGCATCTGCACGCATAGGCTGATTCTTCGCGCACATGGCGCGATGAACCTTTTGGATCGCGTTCATAGCCTTCTGCGAGGCGCCCATTTTCTCAGCGAGTCCGGCGGCCTGCGCCTCAACAACAGAAACTCCCGCCATATCTCCTTCGAGCGTATCGATCATTGATTTCAAGAGATCAGGCGCTTGAGTCATATCGGACAATGTAACGTCTCGAAATGATTGCTGGACACTGCTCGCGCAGCTTACGCGGGCGTCATATTGAGCCTTCAGCACTTTGAATTTCGCGCTGAAATCGGTTGCGCCTTCTATGTCGCTTGCAAGAGCGTCCGATTTAATTCTGCAAACACCTTCGAGGTTGCTCAGATCAGGATAATTCGCGTCGATAATTTTCTTGTAGCCTTTAAGAAGGGATCTTGCCTCTGTCAAAAGCGCGTCAACACTACAGACAAAATGGTCGCGTCCCCGATAACAACGGTCGAGCTTGACCTCGCCTCTTGCGCCGGGCAATGCGAGAGCTTCGAAACCCTCGGAGGACCTATCACAGGAGGCAAGCGCGCTTCCGAGGGCCGAATTAGGGTCCGCAACGGGCATAGCCACGGGTACTACAGTCGGCGCTGGTGGGTGAACAGGGGCGGGCTGGAGAGCCAAGGCTTCAGGATGCTTTGTCCCTCCGGTTCGGAATTTAGCAAGCGGGACTGCAAGTGGGGCTGTTCGGGACTGAGCGAACTCCGAGCGGGTAAGATATTGACCCCATGCTCCGCCGGATGAAAATGGCGCGAACAGAAAATAGAGCCCGGCTAGAGTAGCCGATGCAATCCTCAGCTTCGAGGAGATACTCATTACCATCACCCCCACCCTCAACACTTTTACGATCCTCCTGTACGTTAACGGCGTCAAGAAGTGGTTAATAAATGGCCATGTTTCTCCGCTTGGGCAATCGGTGTGCCTGCAGACCCCGAAGGGGCCGCGCATCGCCGTTTGCGAGATGGTGCTCAACAACACTTCGTGGCAGATCTCCGAGACGCCGTGTATCAGCGCGCACGCCCGACCGCCGCCGTAGGCGATGGCGCAGCCAGGCCGTCGCGAGCAGCGCCGGAGAATGCGAGCACGCGACAACACGCTTGCCTAGGGGCGCGCCGACCCTTTAACAAACCCAGGCATCGAGGGAGGGAAGCACGTGCCTGGACCTCTATCCGGCGTGAAAATTCTGGATTGCACTTCGGTCGTGCTCGGCCCTTACGCGGCGCAGCAGCTCGGCGACCTCGGCGCCGACGTCATCAAAGTCGAGCCGCCGGATGGCGACACCACCCGGCAACTCGGGCCCAGACGCCATGCGGGCATGGCCGCGTTCTTTCTCGGCTGCAACCGCAACAAGCGCAGCATCGTGCTCGATCTCAAGAATGAAGCGGGTCGAAGGGCCCTCCTGCGGCTCGCCGGGAGCGCCGACGTGCTCATGCACAATTTCCGGCCGGAGCCCGCAGCACGCCTCGGCATTTCCTACGAGATTTTTGCCGAGACCAACCCGCGGCTCGTCTATCTGGCGACCTACGGCTTCCGCGCCGACGGCCCGATGGGCGCGAAGGCCGCCTATGACGACATCATCCAGGCCGGCTGCGGCATCGCCATGCTGCAGGCGGTAGTGGCCGACGAGCCGCATTTCGTGCCCACCGTCATGGCGGACAAGACCGGGTCGAATTGCGTGGTGAGCGCGGTTCTGGCCGCGCTCTACGAGCGCGAGAAATCCGGCCGCGGCCAGGCGGTCGAAGTGCCGATGTTCGAATCGCTCGTGGCGTTCACCATGGTCGAGCATCTCTACGGCGAAACCTTCGTGCCCGCGGTCGAGCGCATGGGCTACCGGCGCCTGCTCAACAAGAACCGCGGACCGTATCGATCCAAGGACGGCTATTTCGCCATGCTGCCGTACACCGACGCGAACTGGCGGGAGCTCTGCACCCTGATCGGGCGTCCGGAGATTCTGGAAGACCCGTGCTTCAAGTCGACCGCGCTGCGTCTTGGCAATATCGAGACGGTCTATGCGACCCTGGCGGAGATTTGCTCGACGCGCACCAATGCCGAATGGACGGCGCTCTTGAAGAACTCCAACGTCCCGCACGGGCCGGTGCAATCGATCGAGGACCTCTTGGACGACCGGCAGCTGGCCGCGACCGGTTTCTGGAAGGAATTCGATCATCCGACCGAAGGCCGGATGCGCATGCCGGATATTCCGCCGCGCTTCAGCCGCACCGAGCCCGACATTCGCCGGCTGCCGCCGCGGCTCGGCGAGCATAGCGTCGAAATTCTCTCCGAGGCCGGACTGTCGCGGTCGGAGATCGATGCGCTGATCGCCGTGGGCGCCACCCGCGACGGGCGAGCGCAATGAGTGGACCCCTTCTCAAATCGCCGACGGCGTGCGGTCCATCCCGCCCGGCCGGTCTGCCGATAGATGATATCCGGAAGCTATCAGGCAATTCGAACGGGCGCGCTTCGACGAATACCGTTGAAGCGGCCGATTGCGCGCGATAAGGGTGCTCGCTTGCTGCTTCTGCTTCGGGGATTCGCCCAATGACGGCACGATGGCTCCCGGCAAGCTTCGGCCGATCGCGTCAGGCGCCAAGCCGAGCGGATCGCGCGGGAGCCTCCGCGCCGCGCGGGTTGCCGCGGAACTCGGGCGAGGTGAAGTGCACGACGTGCTACATGTGCGCCTGCCGCTGCGGCATCAAGGTGCACCTCGACGACGGCCGCATCCGCTACATCGAGGGCAATCGCGCGCATCCGGTGAACCGCGGCGTGATCTGCGCCAAGGGCGCCGCCGGGATCATGCAGCAGAATTCGCCGGCGCGGCTGTCCAAGCCGCTGCTCCGCGTCGGCGAGCGCGGCCGCGCCGAGTTCCGCGAGATCGAATGGGACGAGGCGCTGCGCATCGCCGGCGAATGGCTCGGCAAGATTCGAGCAACGGATCCGAAGCGGCTAGCGTTCTTCACCGGCCGCGACCAGAGCCAGGCGCTGACCGGATATTGGGCCAAACAGTTCGGCACGCCGAACTATGCCGCGCACGGCGGGTTGTGCTCGGTCAATATGGCGGCGGCGGGATTCTACAGCATCGGCGGCTCGTTCTGGGAGTTCGGCGAGCCCGACTGGGAGCGCACCGAATATTTCCTGCTGTTCGGGGTAGCCGAAGATCACGATTCCAATCCGATCAAGATCGGGCTCGGCAAGCTCAAGGCGCGCGGCGTCAAGATCGTCTCCGTCAACCCGGTGCGCACCGGCTATTCGGCGATCGCCGACGAGTGGGTCGCGATCCGCCCCGGCACCGACGGCCTGTTGGTGTTCGCGCTGATTTACGAGCTGCTGCACGCCGGCCGCATCGATCTCGATTATCTCGTGCGCTACACCAATGCCGCGTATCTGGTCGTGCAGGATGCCGGCGCCGCCGATGACGGCTTGTTCGCCCGCGCGAACGGCAGGCCGCTGGTATGGGATCGCGCGCGCGGCGCGCCGGCGGAGGCTTGCGATGCGCCGGCGCTCACCGGCGAGTTCACGCTCGCGGACGGCCGCCGCGCCGTCCCGGTGTTCCAGCTCCTGACGGAGCGCTACCGATCGCCGGAATATTCGCCCGAGGCGGTGAGCGCACGCTGCGGCGTCGCTGCGCAAAAAATCCGGCGTATCGCCGCCGAGCTTGCCCACGTGGCGTTCGAGCGCGCGATCGTGCATCCGCAGCCGTGGACCGATTGCGGCGGTCGCCGCCACGAGTCGATGATCGGCAGGCCGGTCGCGATGCATGCGATGCGCGGCATTTCGGCGCATTCCAACGGGTTTCACACCTGCCGGGCGCTGCACCTGCTGCAGATGTTGCTGGGAGCGATCGATTGCCCCGGGGGCTTCCGCTACGAAGCGCCGTTTCCGCGCCCCTGCCCGGCGGCGCCAAAACCCGCGGGCAAGACCTCGGCGCCGGGGCAGCCGCTCGACGGCATGCCGCTCGGCCATCCATGCGGCCCGGAGGACTTGCTGGTGGATGCCGCGGGCGGGCCGCTGCGCATCGACAAGGCCTATTCCTGGGAGGCTCCGCTCGCAGCCCACGGCCTCATGCACATGGTCATCCGCAACGCCTGGGCCGGCGATCCCTATCCGATCGACACGCTGTTCCTGTACATGACCAATCTGTCGTGGAACTCCGCGATGAACACCGCGGACACCACCGGCATGCTCACCGACAAGCGTGCCGACGGCGAATACAGAATTCCGCGGATCATCTATTCCGATGCGTTCTTCTCGGAGATGGTGGCGTTCGCCGACCTGGTGCTGCCGGACACGACCTATCTCGAACGCTGGGATTGCATCTCGCTGCTCGATCGCCCGATCAGCACCGCGGATGGTCCCGCCGACTCCATCCGCCGGCCGGTGCTGAAGCCAGACCGCGACGTTCGCCCGTTCCAGGACGTGCTGATCGAACTCGGCGCGAAGCTCGATCTGCCCGGCTTCGTCGCGCGCGACGGCAGTCCGTTGTACGAGGATTACGCCGATTACCTGGTGCGGCATGAACGCAAGCCCGGCATCGGTTCGCTGGCCGGCTGGCGCGGCCGCGACGGCGGGAGCGACGGCGTCGGCGAGCCCAATCCCGGCCAGCTCGACAAATACATCGAGAACCAGTGCTTCTGGAAATACGAGCTCCCGCCCGAGCAGCGTTACTTCAAGCACGCCAACAGGGATTATCTCGAGACGGCAAAGCGCTTCGGCTTCATCGAGAAAGCCGAGCCGATCGTGCTGCAGATCTATTGCGAGCCGCTGCAGCGGTTCCGGCTTGCCGCCCGCGGCCACGGCGCGGTGCAGCCGCCCGACGCGCACCGCGGCCGGATCGAAACTTATTTCGACCCGCTGCCGATCTGGTACGTGCCGTTTTCCGAGGCGGCGGTCGATGGGCAAACCTTTCCGCTGCACGCGGTGACGCAGCGGCCGATGCCGATGTATCATTCGTGGCACTCGCAGAACGCCTGGCTGCGCCAAATCCTCAGCCACAACCGCCTCTATGTGAACCGGGCGCGCGCGGCGGAGCTCGGTCTCGATGACGAGGATTGGGTCTGGGTGGTCAGCCACCACAGCCGCCTCAAGTGCCAGATCCGCCTGATGGAAGGCGTCAATCCCGACACTGTGTGGACCTGGAATGCCATCGGCAAACGTGCCGGAGCCTGGAACCTCTCCGCCGACGCCCCGGAGTCCACGCGCGGGTTCCTGTTGAATCATCTCATTGCGGAATTGCTGCCCGCCGCGAGCACGGTTCGATATGCAAACTGCGACCCGGTGACGGGCCAGGCGGCGTGGTACGACCTGCGGGTCCGGATCGAGAAGGCGCTCCCCGACCAGGCCGGCAACGCCGAGCCGCAGTTCCCGGCGGTGTCGCGCCTTCCGAACATGGCTTCGCCGCCCGGGATCGTGCGGGACGCGCGCATGGATCATGGCGCGCCTGGAGGCGGCCGATGACCAGCCTCCCCACTCCGCAGCCTGGCGCCAAGAAGCTCGGGCTCGTCATCGATCTCGATACCTGCGTCGGGTGCCACGCCTGCGTGGTGAGCTGCAAGGAGTGGAACGCGTTCGGCGAAACCGGGCCGCTGCCGGAGTTCGGTCCCTATCAGGCCGAACCCTGGGGCGTGTGGCTCAATCGCGTGCACACGTTCGAAGTGGGCGACGGCGAGGACGGGCGCACCGTATATTTTCCGAAGAACTGCTACCATTGCGAGGAGCCGGACTGCGTGACGGTGTGCCCGACCGGCGCTTCCTACAAACGCGCCGAGGACGGCATCGTTCTGGTCGATGCCGCGCTCTGCATCGGCTGCAAGCTGTGTTCGTGGGCCTGTCCGTACGGCGCGCGCGAGTTCGACGAGGACGGCGGCGTGATGAAGAAATGCACGCTGTGTGTCGATCGGATCTATGACGAGAACCTGCCGGAAGGGGACCGCATTCCGGCTTGCGTGGCGGCTTGCCCCACCTCGGCGCGGCATTTCGGCGATCTCGGCGATGCGAGCTCGGCCGTCTCGAAGCTGGTGGCCGAGCGCGGCGGTTGCGATTCGATGCCGGAAATGGGCTATCGGCCGGTGAGCAAATATTTGCCGCCGCGATCGATCCGCCCGACCCGGGTGAGGGACGAGAGACCCGAGCATAAGAGCCCCGGGGGAAACGGGTTCCTGCAGTGGATCGATCGGGTTCTGTCGCGGTGAACGGGAGCCGGCGTCGGCGGCGCGGTTCGGTCTTGCCGGCGGCTGCGATCACCAACGCGCCGGCTTGATCCGGGACCGGGGGATAAATTGCATCCGGCGCTGTCGATCATTTTTTTCACGACGTCGTCGGGCGTCGGCTACGGCCTGCTCGCCTGGATCGGGCTGCTGGCGCCGATCGGTGCGCTCCCGCTCACCCGTCAATTCGGCGCGGTAAGCCTCCTGCTTGCACTCGGCTGCATCACCGCGGGCTTGTTGTCCTCGACACTCCATCTCGGTCATCCCGAGCGCGCGTGGCGCGCGATCTCGCAATGGCGCTCTTCATGGCTCTCGCGCGAAGGCGTGGCAGCCATCGCCACCTATGTGCCTGCGCTGACGTTTGCGGGCCTGTGGCTGTTCGACGCGAGGAACGGGGGCTGGGCGGTCTGCGGCTGGCTTGCTGCGGCCGGATCGATCGTGACCGTGATCTGCACGGCGATGATCTACCGTTCGCTCAAGCCGATTCGGCAATGGTACAACCGTTGGGTCATACCGAATTATCTGATGCTCGCCGCGATGACGGGCGCGCTCTGGCTTACCGCCGTGCTGGCCGCACTCGACGTGCTGCGTCCCGCCGTCACCGCGCTCGCCGCGACGTTCGTGCTCGCGGCGGTCGCGGTGAAGCTCGCGTACTGGCGCTCGATCGACCAAAACTCCGCCGGCTCGACCCTGGCGTCGGCCACGGGATTGCCGCCAGGCCGCCCGATCCGGCCGCTCGATCCGCCGCATACGGAGGAGAATTACCTGCTCAGAGAAATGGGATATCGGATCGCGCGTCGGCACGCCGCCAAGCTGCGCCGCATCGCGCTCGGCGGGGGGTTCTTCGTTCCGCTCATCCTGCTTGCGCTCGCCTGGCTGTTGCGCGGCGCCGCCGCAAGCGCCGTGCTGGCGCTCGTTGCCGCGGTGGCGGCTACCGCGGGCGTGGTGGTCGAACGCTGGCTGTTCTTCGCGGAAGCGACGCATACCGTCGCGCTTTATTATCGCGGGGAGGCAAGTTCCAGCGTGCGCTAGCCGCGCTGAAGGGGGAGAACCGCTGCCTTCGGGATCACCGGCTCGATGGAACAGACATGGCGTGTGGCGCCGGCAAGCACGAGAGGCGAACGGCAATGGCGAACCACGATCTAGTCTTGCGCGGCGGACGCGTGATCGACGGCACCGGCGCCGCGGGGTTCAGCGCCGATATCGCGATCGACGGCGAGCGCATTACTGCCGTGGAAGGTTTGCCGCGCGGCAGCGGTCGGCGCGAGCTCGACGTCGCAGGGCTCGTCGTCGCGCCGGGATTCATCGACGTCCACACCCACGACGATCGCGCGCTCTTCGTCAGCTCCGACATGAGCGCGAAAGTCAGTCAGGGCGTCACGACGGTCGTGACCGGCAATTGCGGCATCTCGCTTGCTCCGCTCACGCTTACTCGCGCGCCGCCGCCGCCGCTGGATTTGATCGGCGACGAGCGCGACTATTGCTTCGGGCGCTTTGCCGATTATCTCGGCGCGCTCGATGCGCATCCGCCGGCATTGAACGCCGCTTGTCTCGTCGGTCATTCGTCCTTGCGGGTCGGCTGCATGCGCGAGCTCGACCGCCCCGCGAGCGAGCCGGAGATCGACGCGATGCGGGCGCGGCTCGCCGAAGGGCTCGAGGCCGGTGCGGTCGGTCTCTCGACCGGGCTGTGGTATGCGCCCGCGAATGCCGCGCCGAAGAGCGAAATCGTGGCCCTGGCCGAGCTGCTCCGCCCGGCCGGCGCCGTCTATACGACGCATATGCGGGACGAGGCCGAGCACGTGCTTGACAGCCTCGAGGAGAGCTTCGCGGTCGGCCGCGAAGCCGATGTCCCGGTGGTGATCTCGCACCACAAGGTGATCGGCAAAGCCAATTTCGGCCGCACCCGCGAGACCCTTCCGCGGCTCAGGAAAGCGGTTGCGGAGCAGCGGATCGGCCTCGACGCCTATCCTTATGTCGCCTCCTCGACGGTGCTTCGCGCGTTCATGGTGCCACGCGCGCTCAAGGTGCTGGTGACCTGGTCGAAGAGCCGCCCCGAGATGGCGGGACGCTATCTCCGGGAGATCGCAGCCGAGTGGAAAGTGAGCGAGGCGGAAGCCTGCGAGCGCCTGCAGCCGGCGGGCGCCGTGTACTGGACCATGGACGAGGCGGACGTCCGGCGCGTGCTCGCCTTCGAGCATACCATGGTCGGCTCGGACGGGCTGCCGCACGACCTGCATCCGCATCCGCGACTGTGGGGCACGTTTCCGCGCGTGCTCGGACATTATTGCCGCGAAGTCGGGCTATTCCCGCTCGAGGAAGCCGTTCGGCGCATGACCGGCCTTCCCGCCCAGCGTTTCGGCCTCACCAACCGCGGCCGCATCGCGCCGGGCGCCTATGCCGATGTCTGCGTCTTCGATCCGGATCGGGTGATCGACCGCGCCACCTTCGAGCAGCCGGCGACGCCTGCCGCCGGCATCGCGCATGTGCTCGTGAACGGCACGCTGGTGTGGCAGGACGGCGCCCATACCGGCGCGCGTCCGGGCCGCGCGCTCCGCCGCCAGGCGATGCAGCAGGAGCACGCCGCCTGACGCGGTCGGTTCTCGGTGCTACAGTGATCCGGCAAACAGGAGGAAACCGCGGGGCATCGAGCGGGCGACGAACGCCGGCGGGTCCTCGCCGAATTTTCACAACCAAGGAGGCGGTTCCATGATTTGGTCCTATCTGCCCCGATGGAAATTCACCGACAGCTGCGGCCGGCCCCATGCGCCAGGCGCGATTCACCTCGGCTGCGCCGATGCCGGCCACGCCGCATGTCACCACGCAACGCGGCGCCACTTTCTCAAGGCCGGCGTCGCCATCGTCGGCGCCGCGGGGTTCTCTACGATTCTCGATCCGCGCGAGGTGTTCGGGCAGGTCCGCGTGTTCCCGCCCCCGCCCCCGGCGGTGAGCCCGATCGCCGGGCTCATGGACACGCACGTGCACGCCGCGCCAGACGTGTTCGGCCGTTCCCTGGACGACGAGGAAATGGCGATTCTGTACAAGGAACGCGGCTTAGAAGGGCTGGTGCTCAAGAACCATGTCACAACGACGGCGGACCGGGCCTGGTTCGCCCGCAAACACGTCGAGGGTCTCAAAGTGTTCGGCGGCATCGTGCTGAATTCCGCGGTGGGCGGCATCAACCCCGATGCCGTCAACTGGATGTGGCGAATGCAGGGCGGCTACGGCCGTGTCGTGTGGTTCCCCACGTTCGACGCCGACAACCACGTCAAGCATTTCAAGGATGCTCCGGAGGGAATCAAAGTCCTCGGCGCCGACGGCAAGGCCCTCCCGGCGGTCCGCGATGTGCTCAAGCTCGCCGCCGAGCAGAAGCTCGTGGTTCACACCGGCCATCTGTCACCGACCGAGGCACTGGCCGTGATCGAGGCCGGCCGGGAAATGGGGGTCGACCGGTTGGTCGTTACTCACGCTCAGTTCGAGGTCGTGAACATGAGCGTCGATCAGATGAAGAAAGCCGCATCGATGGGCGCCAAGCTCGAGCTCTGCGCGATGGGGACGCTGATGGGGCCCACCGCGCATTTGGCGTGGATGCGGCACTGGCGGGTCGTCAAGATCGAAGAGACCGCCGCGGCGATCAAGGAAGTCGGCGCCCAGAACTTCGTGCTAGCGACCGATCTGGGTCAGACCGGCAACCCCAGTCCGGCGGATGGACTCCAGCTGTTCGTCACCGATCTGTTGAAGGCCGGGGTCGGTAAGGATGAAGTAATGAAGATGGGCCGCGAAGTGACCGGCCAACTGCTGATGGGCTGACGGCAAGAAGCATCGGCAGCCCCGGCCAAGACTCCCGACAAGACCGGGGCTGCACCAGCCGGCCTACAGGGAAGAATGCGAGCTCGAACCGCCAAGCCGGTCGGCGCCGATGCAACGGCCCATGACGGCGTAGGTTCCGGAGACACAGCCCGGCAAAATTATGAGTTCCGAGGAAACCGGGCAGTGGAAGGTGCCCCGCCGCGTTCGGCTCCTGGCGGCGGGACGCGCCGGCCGGGCCCGAGCAACCTCCGCACTTCGAGCCAATGCCAGGCGAGAAGCCCCGGAAGGCCGAGCGCCAGATCCGGCACCCGCTTGACCAGCGAGAGGGCGAGCGCCGTTTCGGGGGCCAAGCCCATGAGATGCCCGAGCAGAACCAGACCGCCTTCCTGCACGCCGAAGCCGCCCGGAACCACAAAGGCGGCGCCGCGGATGGCATTGGTCAGGCTCTCCAGGATGATGGCCTCCTTGAGATCCACCGGGTGGCCCATCAGGGCGAGCGCGATGAGGACCTCGAGCGTGCCGATCAGCCAGCCCACCATATGCATGGCGGTGGTGACGAGGACTCTCCCCGGATTGCGCCAGATCGCTTCGAGGCCTTCCTGCAGCCGAAAATCTGCGCCCGAACCCGCGGAGGGCCAGCGCGCCGCGAGCGCGGCAAGGGCACGGTCGAGAACGCGCGCACCGCCGTAGCGCTGGACGGCATAGAAGCCTCCGAGCGCGAGCGCGGCAAGCCCGAGCCCGGCCGCGAGCTCGACACCCGCCGGCCAAATTCCGGTCAATTGCATCAGCAGCGCGGCGCCCAGCAATGCGAACACGGCTTGCGCACTTGCCTGCAGCAGCAGATCCGCGAAAACGCTGGCGGTGGCGATGCCGCCGGGCACGCGCCAGAACGTGAGCAGGCGCGCGCCGACGATCTCGCCGCCGACGTTGGCGACCGGCAGCACCACGTTGATGGCCTCGCGAATCCAGCGCAGCAGCAGACAAATATGGGTCGGCACCGGGAATGCGCCGCCGAGCAAGTACGCCCAGGCGGTGCCGTTCAGCGCCACGATGGAGGCACGAACGAAGACGACCGCCGCGAGGCCCCAACCGACCGCGGCAAACGCCCGGAACACCGCGCCCGCGTTGTTGACCACGAACAGCCAGCCGGCGAGCGCGAGACCGAGCGCCATGCAGACGAGGATGCCGACCGTCAAGATCGTCTTGGCAGTCAATTCGCGTGCTCCCTGGCCCGGCCGCAGCAACGATCGGCGATCGTTCGCAACAACGCCGGATCTTGGTGGTGGGGGTTAGCACACCGGCTCGCGCCGGAACATGGGTACCAGCCGGTACTCACGCGCAACGGCCGGGATCGGGCAGGAGCAACGCTCCGGAACGAACCAGGGCGGACCTAACAACCGCGACAGATCGAGAGCTTGCGATCGATCTGTTTGTCTAATTCCTTGATCGCGTCCGGCGAGTTTGCGTCGCCTTGCGGAGCGTCCTGCGCACGCGGCTGGCGATGGCCGCTCGAGGCAAAGCCGGGCGACTGCGGCGCGCTCGGTGAAGTCCCCGTCGGGGCAGTTGTTCCCGCTGGCGTCGGAGCACTCGGGGTTACCCCCGGATTGGTTTGCCCGGTTACCGGAGCCTGCGGCTGAACCGGGACCGTGGCGGAAGGGCTGGGAGTTCCAGCGCCGGTGCCCGTGGCTCCGGCCGCACCGCCGGTGCCGGCGGCCCCTCCCCCACCGGATGTTCCCCCGCTACCCGCGCCTTGCGCAAAGACCGGGGCGGTAAATGCTATTCCCGCCGCTACGAATAGAGCGGTGACGACTGCGCGCATGGCTTCCTCCGGACACGGCCCGAGTGCGAGAGGAAACCCGGAAATCGGCGAAGGGGTTCCGCGCGTGTCGTTCAGGGGCGACCGGTAGCGCGGACATCCGTGCCGCCGCACATGCCGCCATCGGCTTCCCCGCGCGCGAGATACGCGTCGAGCTCGATCAGACCGGCCGCTGCTCGCCCTTGATCTGGGTCCGGTGCATGATGCGCCGGGAGCCGGCGTCGAACGGATCGCGCCGGTGCATCGTGCAGCGATTGTCCCACAGCACCAGGTCGCCGACCCGCCATGCATGCTCCCACGCGAACTCCGGGCGAGACACGTAGGACCACAGTTCGTCCAGCAGCGCCTCGGATTCCGCAAGCTCCAGCCCGACGATGTACGCATTGCGGCGCCTACCGAGGTAGAGCATGCGCCGCCCGCTCTCCGGATGGAC
>WNGQ01003163.1_pt1 | contig 16618 bp, 10 predicted proteins | sample 5407661 | NCBI WGS metagenome assembly WNGQ01 (sample SAMN13153382, study PRJNA577476) | soil metagenome | isolation source: 60 cm soil or saprolite under Garry oak tree replicate 2 | place: USA:California | collected 2016-06-15 | reverse complement strand
TAAGTAAATAACTTTTCTGCCGCATTTCAACTACAAGTCCATACCAACAAACCGCTTGCGACAACAAGACTAGAAGAGTATCTTAGGCTCAAGGAGATTAGCTAGTGAACACAACAATCAAGCAATCAGGTTTTAGCATCGTAGAGGGCGCTATTGCCATAGTAGTAGTCATTGTTTTAGGTTTCATCGGCTGGACTGTCTACAATACCTATACCAGCAAACCCGCCAAAGTTACGAGCCAGACCACCAATCCGAGCAACAACAACCAGCTGAGTAAGGAGAGTACCAACGCTACTAATGCAACCACTCAACCAACTTATCTCGACATCAAAGAGTTCGGCATTAAAATTCCGCTTGATAGCAGCATTACAGATGCAACGTATGTCCTAGACCCAAATCTAAATAGCAATCCTACTGAAGCGCAAACCGTGAACATAACCACTAAATCGCTTGCTTCTGTGTCTAACAACAAGTGCCACATCCAAGAGATCACTAGAACGCAAGATCAAAACATATTGGGTATTCCACTGGTTCCGAATGGCAGTACTATCTTCAAAATCGGGAACTACTACTATATCTTTGGTGGCCAACAATTCGTCTGTTCAACTGACAAAAGCGTTCAACAGTTACTCTTCCGACAAACAGCCATATTCACAAAGGACTTCCAAGCAGCACAACCAGACAATTAACAACTCTGCCCTATGAGCAGCAAGCAATCAGGTTTTAGCATCGCTGAGGAAGTTGTTGCCATTGTAGCTTTCCATGACATTACAAATTTCTCAATGTCTTAACGCCCAAACATAAATTGCAAGCAGCCAGTTTACTGATATAATAAGCCCAACTTTACTATGAATTACTGGCCAAAGCTCAACAAACGCGTCTTTATATTCTTTTGTGCCATTTTCTTCTTGTTGCTCAGCATAACTACGCTACTGACAACCAGCAAGTTATCTAGTCCCACAATTAAATCTGATGGTATCGGCTACTACCTCTACTTACCTTCCACTTTCATCTATCACGATCTAACGATGAAATGGACACAACCACTGCAAAAAGAAAATCCCACCAATGAAAGCCCCCTGCCAAACCAACCTTACACCTGGTACGGCTTATCGGCCTTTAGCAAAGGAGTCTACCTCGACAGATATCCTATTGGTCTGGCTATTCTTTGGTTCCCGTTTTTTATCGCCGCCCACATCATGTCAATACTCACCGGTCACCCCGCAACAGGGTTCACGGTATGGTACCAAGCAGCAATCGCTTTCGCAGCTGCATTCTACACAAGCCTAGGATGTGTGATGATTTATAAATTGTTACGTCGATACTTCTCGGTAAGAGTTTCCTACTTCACGGTATTCACACTACTACTCGGCACCAACCTGCTCGAATACGCCACTCAAGACAGCTCCTTTACGCACGTCTACTCCCTGTTCCTTATCGCCGCGATCTTATATCTTACGCCAAAGTGGTATAAGAACATGACTTACCGTACCTCCGCACTGCTGGCTGTACTACTTGCTCTCAATGTATTGGTACGGCCAACCAATATACTGATCCTGCTAGTAATACTCCTCTGGAACGTTACTAGCCTTACAGTGCTACGGCAACGCCTAGTACTGTTATGGCAGCAACGTATAAAGCTGGCTCTTATGGCTGGAATAGGTCTGATCGTTTTATTCCCCCAGCTACTATACTGGCACTTTATCACTGGCAAATGGCTCGCCTATTCATACGGCGACGCCGGATTTACCAATCTTCTTAACCCACAAATTTTCAACATTTTATTTTCAACAGATCGCGGCGTCTTCTTTTGGGCACCAGTGCTACTCCTATCTCTCATCGGTTTAGTTTTACTTCGTCGCCACCTCAAAGAGTGGTCTACCCCCCTATACGTATTTTTACCCGTTTGGCTATATTTAATGGCCTCATGGGAGAGTTGGCAATTTGGAGAAAGCTACGGCCACCGTGCGTTTATAGATATTCTTCCACTTCTAGGATTAGCTCTCGCCACCGTGTACAGTCGCGCCAAGTCAGCCACCGCCAGGAACACACTGCTTATATTTGTCGGTCTATGCATTTTTGCTAATTTGTTTTTGACCTATCAGTATTGGATACTGGGACTGCCTTCATCCGGCACATCAATCCAGATTTACCTAAAAGTATGGCGACTCGGACTAAAATCTATATCGGATGAAGGTTTCAAATTTGGCTTTTTAGGTCTTATTAGCCTCATCAGCATAACGCTTGGCCCGCTAACGCATTATTTTCTTGTCACGAAAGAACATAGCAAGGTTGACCCATGAGCCGCACAGCAGCAAGCAATTTACTTTGAAGACCTCAAAACAGAGCTAGATCAGCAGCAATATCAAAAGCACATCAAGAACGCAGCAAATAGTTAGTCTGTCTCATTCCAACAGCCTAAAGAGGTGATCTGGCCTATAACGGTGCAAGAGAGGCGGTCTAGTAAATATCTAAAGCAGTTGGTCACTCGCAGTCATGACACGGTAACTGACTCCCAGCGCTTCCTGGAAATGGCTCTCCCCACAATGAATTTTACGTCGCTCATCCGGACGCAACTCATCAAGCTCTGTCGTGCTCTTGGTTTCTCGAACCAGATACAGCAATGGCTTATCTGTTGGCTGCCCAAAAGCGTCGCGCTCCTCCAGGACGATTGCCCAATCAGGGTTATAGCTGCCAACAGGAGTCGGCACCATAAACCACCTCGGCAGTTTCAGATAGAGCTTCACATTATCGTTCCGCTCCAGCCGCTCGACAAACCTCTTTTCTTCATCAGAGTCATAGATAACGTGATCGTAGACGGAATGTGGGGCGGGAATCAAATACTCTTCCCAACTTGGCACTGATTCCTCTAGTTGCGTCATCTCGTACCACTCGTTCATTTTGGTATATTTGATACCGCTCACTAGCTGATCGACCAGCTTACTCTTGATAATTCGCACCGCCTCGGTTGCATAGGCATGTGTGTTGAGTAAAGCCCTTTGCTTATTGCTGGATCGACGGAAAATTTCCAGCAAAGTGCCGCGCGTCAGAGACACGGGGGGAGTGGTATACTCCATCAGGTTCTCCATAATGTCTATGACATTAGGCAGTCTGCGGCCCGATAGGTCAATGGCTTCTTTTTTGGGTAGGGCTAACGTGATGGCTTCCAGACGATCATCTGCTTCCACCTCAACTCTGGCTCTGGTAATAGCAATCTGGGGAGCAGTGATTACCATCTGGTCTAATTCGTGTAGTACTGCCTCAATCAATGCTTCGGTGTCTATGTTCACGGCATAACGGGTGTGGTACTTGATGCGCTCCCACAACTCTTTGAACTCTGGCCGTAAGGTAAACTCCTTGCGAAGCTGAGCCACGCCTCGTTGTCTGGCGTTGGCTGGCTTTGGTGGTAGTCCGTCAGTGCCGTATTCTTCGATAATTTCGGATTGCAGGCGATCAACATAGTGTTCGTAGCTTTCATTGGCGACGACCGTCAGGACATTCACTTTTTCGTCGTGAATGCGCTCGCCTATCTGGTTTACCGCCAGTCGCACACCGCGCCCGATTTCCTGGCGTTTCTTGACTTCTGATGTCGTTTGGTTCAGCGTGCAGATCTGGAAGACATTAGGGTTATCCCAGCCCTCGCGCAGTGCCGAGTGGGAGAAAATGAATGACACTGGCTCACTGAGGGACAGCAACCGCTCTTTATCTTTAAGGATCAGATCGTAAGCATCCTTATCTTTTTCTGACTCGCCAGATTTGCTATCTTCATACACCACTTCACCTTTTACCTTACGCTGTGCGAAGTAGGCTCCCTGGACACTCGCAGCCGCCTTGTCTTGCCAGTACGGGTCCCGCTCTGCATACTGCGCTCGTACCCCATCAAACGCCTCATGGAACAGGCGTCGAATTATCCCGTCTTCAAGCGCATAGTTGTCTACCCTATCAATGAAGAACAGCGAAAGCACCTTGATGCCGTCTCGCCGCAGTCGTAACTGCCGTCTAAAATGCTCCTCGACCGTATAGTGGATTTGGGCTTTAAAAATAGCCTCTTTATCTGCTCCTCGTGTTTCCCCGACGCCGATTTCTATCCCGTTGGAAAAGAGCACCAGATCAAGACCTGGGTTGATCTCACTCACCTCATACCCGTTATAATCTATCCGACCGGTCTTTTCCTCTAGGGTGTCGCCCACCTTCACCGTGACGACCTGCTCCTTGACGGTGCCATCTTTCATCAGCTTGTGAACCGCGATTTGGGCGGTCACCTTTTTCTTCTCGGTAGCAATGCTGACGAGCCGTAAGAAGACCTGGTTGGCGTCATTTTCCTGCAGCACCGAGGCGACTTCAATCCGCTTGACCAACCCTTGCCGGTAAGCTTCAAATGGCGTCAATCGGTAGATCAGGTTATAGGGGTTGCGATGGGTGGCGCTGTATCTGAGCGCAAACAGCGGATTGAGGGCAGAGAGGGCCTTGACTCGTAGCTCGCTTTCCATGTTCTGCGGTTCATCGAGGATAAGAATCGGCCTGGCCGTTTGAATCAGGTGGATCGGCGTTTCTCCCTGTAAGCGGTCTGTACTCTGATTAATGACGTTGGAGGCTTTGTTAAATGAGTCAATGGTCATGACCATGATCTCGATGCTGTCAGATAGGGCAAATTGCCGCACCTGCGCCAGATTTGCCGAGTCGTAAGTATAGTACCGGTACGGGATATTTTCATACAGCGCTTTGAGGTGTTTTTCGGTTATCTGCAAGGTTTTGAGTACTCCCTCGCGGACTGCCACCGACGGCACGACAATGATATATTTCCGCAGTCTATAGCGCCGGAAAAGCTCTAAAGCCGTGCGGATATAGACATAGGTCTTCCCTGTTCCCGTTTCCATTTCGATAGAGAAATTAGCAAAACGCACATGCTCCGCACCAGCAGCCGTTTCTATATCTGCCTCAATGCAGTTTAATGCGTCGTCCGGCGAGATTTTTTGCTGCTCTTGAACCGTCTGAAGATTGTGCAGCAGGGTTTCTTCTGACAGATTAAGGAAATTGGGGACTGCCGCAAAGCCCGTTAGCGAGAAGGTTACATCTAACTCGTTGCGCGGCTGGCCCTCTAGGAGTACGGCCACCGCTTCAATCGCCTGTATCTGGTATTCTTGCTGGGCGTCAAATTGAAATTCCATACACGACCTTTAAATCTTCTTGAGCCTGCATTGCAACGCGAGGTTGGCGGCTTTGGTATCATCCAGAGCCTTATTCCGGCAAACAAAAACGTGCTCTCTCGAAAGTGGTAGCGCTGCTAACGTTGATGGCTGTAGCTCATCATCGAGGCACACAAGCATTGATTGATCTTTATCTGGATCGGTGATTCTCCAGATTGTGTTATCCTGCACCTCCTCCAGCCTTTCGATGTGTGTGTTGAGTCCATAGCCTTCTTTGATGGCGACTTCCCACAACACGTTTAGAGGAGTCCAGTTATCTACCAGTAGATCAGCAAACATATCTAGCTGTTTGGTGTATGCTTCAGGATTGCTGGCATCAATGCTCTTCCACTGCTTATAATTTGAAGGAGCAAGTTTGAATACCCTGAAACCTAAGTCTTCGGGTCTCTCACGAGTCGAGAGGTCTAATTTGCTTTCCTCTTCATGTTTCATAGCACCAATAACACGACGTATTCGCTCTTTCCCGATATCTGCTATTGTAGGGAACTGCGGATTATCTGTATGTTCCGGCAGTTGAACCATGATAAAGCGCCTGTTTCCGTCATCTTCATGGTTAAGCTCTAATACAGCTTGTGCTGTTGTACATGAGCCAGCAAACAGGTCTAAAATAATATCATCATTTGACGTGCTTTGCTTAACAAGGGTTTTTATGAGACTAACTGGCTTAGGAAATGGCATTGATTTCTCCCCAAATAACTCCTGAAGAGTTCTTGTTCCCTCTGTAGTAAACCCAACCTTGAGCATTGAGGAAAACCCAGTTTGAAAGTTCTCGACATCTTTCAAGAATTTTTTCAATCTCGGTCTACCATCTGGATTAGCGGGCCAAAGAATTTCATCATGTTCTATAAGCCGTTGGAACGTCTCCCTTGAGCATGACCACCCTCTTGTTGGTGATGGATGATAGACAAGTCCTGTTTTGGGGTTGACTACATCATAATGAAGATTGGGACGCTGTTCTTTATTAGCCAAACCTGTTATGTCTGCGCTAAACCAATCTCCGCGAGGGTCGTTATCTGGGTTCTTATACTTTGCAATGTCGATGTCATTGCCCCGTAACTTTGCATTTGGTTTACGGTAACTCAGTACATACTCATGATCAATAGATGCTCTATCCTGGTTTCTGCTATCGGCCATTTGGCGTCGATGCCAAATAAAACAAGCTAAAAAGCTTTCTTCGCCGAAGATTTCATTCATCATCATGCGTAAGTTATGAATCTCGTGGTCGTCAATGCTGACAAAGATTATCCCATCATCTGTTAATAATTGACGCGCAATATAAAGACGTGGGTACATCATCGATAGCCAGGCTGAATGATAGCGCCCACTCGTCTCTGGGTTGCTCGTTAATAAGTTGCCGTTAGCGTCCTTCTGGCCACTTATTTCAAGATAGGTTTCGAGAGGATCAGCATAGTTATCTGGGTACACAAAATCATTACCAGTATTGTATGGGGGGTCAATGTAAATCATTTTTATTCGCCCTGAATAGGACTTATGAAGGAGCTTTAATACTTCAAGATTGTCACCTTCTATAAACAGGTTCTGGGTGTTTTCAAAATTAACAGACTCATCCCCTGAAGGAGTAAGCGTCGCATAGCTTGGGGTTTGTAATAACAGCGAGGCGTTGCGTTTGCCAGCCCAGGTAAAGTTGTATCGCTCTGGCTGGGTGTCAACCATATCGCCTAATGCAGCCCGCAGTTTCGTGAAGTCGATTTTCCCTTCACTGAAGACCTTCGGGAAAATATACTTTAGTTCCTCAATCTGTTCTGCTAGAAGATCAGGAGAAGCTGTCTCCACTGGCTCTATCTCATCCCTAATCATAAGTCCTCTCCCCTACTGAAGATTTTACTCAAAATAACCATAGGATAGTATGGTTATCTACCCTGTATCTTTGCTCCCTATGATACAAGGCGTGGCAATTGTTTGTATTGTTGGGCATTACAGCCCCTATAGCTTACCTGTTAACAGATGACTTTGCAATAGATAGGCGATTACCTGAAGGAATAGCTGTATTTCTGAGCTAAGGAGCAAGCCACGGACTCTGATCACCAAAGAATGCGTCTCCGCGTAGCGTTTCAAATGCTCGCTGCCTAACAGCATTTTCGTGCAGTCTCAAGTCGGTCGCTAGCTTATGGAGGAGGCTCCGCAACGCCTGTGGCTCGTGCGATGGCCACCCACATCGCCGGGCTGCCTCCCGCGCCTCCCGCTCATGCACAGCGTTCGCAAAAGGGAGGGGCGCATCTGGGTTTGCCGTGATTTGGGCATGCTTGTGCGCGTAGCTGAGGGCACGAACGATGTAGTTGAGAGCTTGCGTGTAACGCATCGCCCGTACATCGGATCGACCGCGAAGCCTCACGACCAAGTCAACTGCTCCATAGCGAGCTGCTAACTGGAGACGATTAGGGGCGACCAGATCACTACCTCTAAGCGCGTCTATCAGGGACATCTTGCGTTGATGTTGGTCGAGGCGACGCCAAGATGGGACGAGTCTTTCTGGTTCAGTGCCGAATTTAGTGTCGAGGAAAGGACCAAGGTCGACACCGCTGGCCCGATTCGCGCCGCGTCCGAATTTCTCATCCTGTAGCGTAAATGTTTCGTCTACTGTTGCTACCGACACTAATTCACTCACTAAAGCGTGTTGACTTCCGCTCACGACTATGACGAATAAATAGTGGCTCACACCTTTTCCCTTGGAACGATCGTGACCACGTTGATTCATAAGGAACTTCATACGGTTAGGCAGGAGGTTAAGAGCTTTCACCTCAATTTGCAGACGACTCTGGCTAGCCACTTCTTTCACTGAGACGTCTGAAGCATCAAGAGGCCAGCTCCAAGCCAATAGGTTGTGCTGTACGCGATAAGATGGCTCTGGGTAAGCGTTCTCGACAACCCGAAGACCAACAATTTCTCCGATAAGTCCTGCTTCGTCACCACGTTGGTTAATGTCTTGGCCCATATCTCTCTGAGGGCCACGGTCATTATCATTAAGCACCCTTCTCATTGATGCAAAGGCTACAGCCGCTAGCCAGTCGGTATCTGATAGCTTAACAATGGTTGGAACACTGGCATACAACGGCGCAAGGTCAATTTGCTTGATCACCCTCGGTTCGCTCACTTTCTACCTTGCTCACTCTGCTCATCCCATCAACTAAGCTATCATAAGTAAAAATAGAACTATTGATCTATAGCTTTATCTAGGTTTGAGGGAATGGCTCAGTATGTAGGACGTGTGCGCCACTAAGGAGTAACCATGACCCAACCTAAGTCACAGATTTGGTAGTTACCTGTATATAAGTCTACTTAGTTTTTTGTATACAAAGTTATTTGTATACAAAGCTACTTGTATGTTTGTATATAAGTAGCTAAGTAACTTTATATATCAAAATATAAAGCACCTTGTATACTTACATACAAAGTGCTTTAGTGGTAAGTAACCAAATAATTTTATTTACAAATATACAAAATGGCTCGATCAATCGCAGTGGCTATGAGGAAAGGGGGGAGTGGCAAGACCACCACGACCGTAAACTTAGCCGCTGCATTGGCTTTACGAGGGAGGCGAGTGCTGCTGGTTGATCTTGATCCACAGGCGAACGCGACGGTGGCAGTGGGGGTGAACCCTTTAGATGCACATTATCATGTGGGACAACTAATAGCGGATACCTCCATTGATCCTCGCCGTGCTTTGTTTGAGACGCATTATCACTTACACATCCTCCCATCACACGTTGATCTAGCAAAAACCGAAAGTGGCATGAAAGCCACCGATGTCCATGCCCTCAAGAGCCTTTTAGAACCACTACAAGCCTTCTATGACTTTATTTTGGTAGATACACCACCATCAGAATCGCTGCTCACAGCAAGCGCCTTGACGTTTGCGAATGAGATCATTATTCCGTTGCAGGCCCATTATTTTGCAATGGAAGGCTTGGCCCAGGCAATGGAGCAGGTAGAGAAAGTCAAGCAGGGTCTCAATCCCAACATTCGGGTTGTGGGTATTTTACCGACGATGGTTAATCCGCGTACAAACATCTCTAAAACCGTGATAGACACCGCCAAAGCAGCCTACCCTGATCTCGTCTACGATTTTGGCGTCGATTATAGCGTGCGCCACCCTGAAGCGACACTGGCTGGTGAACCTATTGTGCTCTATGACCATGACCACAGTGGAGCAATCGCCTATATGAGGTTAGCGGAGGTAGTAGATGGTCAAGCATAAAAGTCCTCAAGAATTGATGGCGGTACGTAATCCCTTAACACGGAAAGGAGTAACACCAGTTGACATCTACGCACCGCCAGCACAAGTAAAGATAGATGAACCGGAAGTGACGCAGGAGCCAATCGCCTCTACCCATGACAATGAACCATCGCCACCAAAGAAGCCAGCGCAACAAACTGCCGATCCAGTAAAGGATGATATGGCAAGACATTATTCAACCTATCTCTCTCCAAGCCAGATCAAGGGTATTAGGCTACGCGCCGTCGAGCACGACGTGAATGATTTTGCAATAGTCCAGGAAGCCATCGACGAGTATTTTCAGAAGCATCCTCTGTAAAATTCACATTACATGTAGATGAGCCACAAGCACAACCATTGTACTGTACGACATGCAGCGTTATGATACTGATAACTTAGCAGTGAATTTGGCGGTAAACTAATCGCAATCTTTATCTCCAAGCGCAGCTAGGTTACAAAATGAGGGTTTTGTAGCGACAGGCTATTGACTGGCTTGGGCGGTTGGTTTAGTATTGTCTTAGCGATTAGTTTACTAAATATCAACCAAATTCTGCTGCACAACCCCGTAAGGGGTTTTCTCGTTTTTAAAGCCCCTTTCTCAACGACTTGTTGACCTCTGTTAGCAAGTCAGGACTCGACTCGGACATTAACGTAAGTGGAGGGAGTAGGGGATGAACACTTCAACTTCATTCAATGCCTTAGCTGTTTCGCGCCTTCAGGCAATGCGGGAGCAGCACGACCAAAAACAACAAGAAATAAAAATCAAAGCTGGAAGCGACACTTCTATAGAATTGCCTGCGGCGATCACCAATTTAATTACAGGCAGCGACTATTGGGTAAGTGCAAAGACTAACAGATACAGGAAACTTGTAAGGGAAGGTCATCTTGACAATCTATTAGAGTTAGCCAAGCTCGCACTGACAAAGGACAATCCACCTCATTGGTTTGCCAAAGTATGCTCAGTCAAAGCCTGGGAGCGCACGCTGGACTTCCTCAAGAAGCTCTACAGTGTCCGTATGAAAGCTGCTCAGGTTGCCAAGCGCATAGGGGATGGTCTGACGAAGTTCGTTTATAAGCAGATATGGGCAGGTAAGAATGTCGAGCGGCATGCTATTACCGCTGAAGAGGTGCGGCATGATAAGCCGAACCAGTCGAAATGGAGACTGTTCGCGTACCTATGCAAGCAGGAAGGGCAGGGAACAACTGCTGCATAAAATCCCTGCCTGAGCCTCGTTGAGTGGCTGTGTAGCGCGTTATGCTGTGGAGACGTAAAATTCTACGTTTTCAAACACAAAGCGCTTTGCAGCCCTCCAAATAGGCTAAGCGGCACGTTACTTCATTTTGACACCATAACATTTGTAAATCGCCAGGTAAGCGCGGATTGCCAATAGGATACAGCAAATCCTTACGCCAGAAAGTAGGCACCAATCAGCACTTGAGTTAAGAGATGGCGAGTAGTACTCGAGGGGTACCATCATCAATATCGGCTAAGATGTAGTCCTCGGTAGGATATACTAACACTATGCAGGAAATTAATTGGGGAAATTTCAAGGCTAAGTTTAATGGCAGGGAGCAGGCTATTTTTCAGTGGCTCTGTTATCTATTATTCTGCCAAGAATTCAACCAACCGCTCGGAATAAAACGATATGAAAACCACGCCGGCATAGAAACTAGCCCTATTAGAGTAGGCGATGATTGGGTAGGTTGGCAGGCTAAATTTTACGATACTCGCCTTTCAGAGCACACCGAAGAACTCAAATCTTCCATTACAACGGCTAAAGAGAGACATCCTGAACTCACCAAGCTAGTGTTTTACACGAATAGAGACTTCGGGCAGGATAAAAAGAAAACAGACCCTCAATATAAAACGGATATCGAGGCTCTTGCTAAGAGCAACGGCGTGTCGATTATCTGGAAGACTGCCAGCTTCTTTGAATCACCTATTGTCGCCCTTGATAACGCTGTAATTGCCAAGCATTTCTTTGATTATGGTAAGAGCATCTTCGACCTGATTGAAGGGCTCAAACAACATTCCAGCTTGATACTGCAGTCTATAAGATCAAACATACAATTTGCTGACAAAGAGCTAAAAATAGATAGGTCGCAAATCACGAATCTTCTGTATGGGGTGCTAAAAAGCTCGACTCCTATAGTCCTGAGCGGTGAAGCGGGCGTAGGTAAAACGGCGGTTATAAAAGACCTCTCTGATCTTGTCCTGGGTAGAGTGCCGCTTTTCATCTTCAAGGCAACGGAATTTAATAGCCGCTCGAGTATTAAAGCACTCTTTAGCGAGTATGGAGATTTTAGCTTCTCTGATCTAGCAGCTAGCTATGTTGATGTTGAAGGGAAGTGCGTCGTAATTGATTCCGCTGAAAAATTGGCCGACATTGAAGAACTGGAGGTATTTCAAGAGTTTCTAGGCTTACTACTGCAACACAAATGGAATATAATCTTCACCACAAGGCGGGGCTATTTAGACGATCTCAAATATTTGCTGGTAAACCTCTATGGTCTCGTTTTTCAGCCTCTAGACATACCGAGCCTAACGCCTGACGAACTTGCGAGTTTTGCGAAAGAATTTAGTTTTGCGCTTCCTAACAATTACCGGATGCTTGATCTTATCCGTAATCCGTTTTATCTCAATGAATATCTGCAAAACTATGACAATCTAGGCACGGATGTAACCTATTCTGAGTTCAAAGATGCCCTGTGGGATAAGCAAATAGCAAAATCCTCATATACAAAAGACAATACCCACATCAGACGAGGAGAGTGTTTCCTTGCTATAGCACAGAGGAGAGCGAACGAGGGCAATTTCTTTGTGAGGGCCGATGGTCTTGAATCGGCCATACTATCTAAACTGGTGGCGGACGAAATTATTGGCTACGACAAGAAGGTGCGTGCGTATTTTATAACCCACGATATTTACGAGGAATGGGCGTTAGAAAAGATAATTGAAGCAGCTTTCTACAGGCAGGTGGATGCCAATGATTTCTACCAAGAATTAGGCGCATCACTTCCGATCCGTAGGGCTTTTAGGCATTGGCTTTCTGACAAACTTTTAGCTGACAAAGCAGCGATTAAATCCTTAGTTGAGAGTACAATTGGCGATGATAACATACCGAGCCACTGGCGCGATGAGGTGCTCGTTTCGGTTTTACTATCTAACCATTCGAAGAGTTTCTTTGAATTGTTTGAGAAGGAGCTGCTAGCGCAGGACAGTAAGCTACTAATAAAGATTACTTTTCTGCTCAGAATCGCCTGTAAAGAGATTGACGATGATTTGTTGAAGCTGCTCGGTATTCCAAGAACTGAGGGAATTGCCTTGCAGACACTTTTTACGAAGCCGAAGGGTAGTGGCTGGGGCTACATAATAGGGTTTATTAATTCCCATAAAGCAGAACTGGGGCTAAACGGCATCAATTCAATACTAGGGGTGCTTGAAGATTGGAACAGTAAGTTCAGGCGCGGTAAAACTACTAGAAATGCCAGTCAGATAGCACTGTTTTATTATGAGGAAGTCGCCAAACATGGGAGGTTCGGATATGGATCGGACAGCCTTGGCAAAAGAATAATCAAGGTAATCTTGAACGGGTCTTTCGAGATAAAGGATGAACTTAGTTCGATTATTGATAAGATTGTATCTAAGAAGCAAACCAGTACCCGTGACAAATATTACGATCTTGCCCAGGCAATGCTTTCCTCGATTATTGACAGCTATGATGTCGCTAATGCTATCCCCGAAAAAATAATAAGTCTAGCCGACATCTATTGGATGCGCAATCGCAATAAGGAAGGCGCAGATAGACATTTTTATGCAAGTGGACCGATGGACGTCGAGGACTATTTTGGTTTGTCGGCCAGCCATTTTGACTACTCCCCTTCCAGTGCCTACCAAACTCCGATATTTCAGTTGCTGCGTGTAGCGCCGGATCAGACCATTGACTTTATTATTACCTTGACAAATAAGGCCGTAGCACACTATGCCGCTTCCAGCCTGAGCGAAAATGAGATGGAGGAAGTAGAGGTTTTCTTTGACGACGCCGTACCTATAAAGCAGTACATAAGCTGTAGGTTATGGGAGGCTTACAGAGGTAGCCATGTTTCTACTAGTCTGCTGGAATCCATACATATGGCGCTGGAAAAGTGGCTATTAGAATATGCTAAAACTGCAACGGCTAACGACCTTGAAAAGCGATGTATGTACCTCCTGAAAAATTCAAAATCGGCTTCGATAACCGCTGTGATAACGAGCGTAGTCTTAGCCCATCCTTACAAACTATTCAATGTTGCAGCCGTACTTTTCAAGACTAAGAAGTTTTTTCTGTACGACACAACGCGATTCAGTAAGGACAGAACTCACAAGAGCGACCTCGAGATGTTTCGAGACAATTTTCCTAGTCGTGATAATGAAATTCACCAGAAAGAAAGAATAGAAGCCTGCGACGACGAACACAGGAGTAAACGATTAGAGGATATAGCAGTTCAATATCAATTATTCATGGTGGAGGGCGAGAACGAGGAAGATGCAATTCAGAGACAAAGAGTTGTTTGGGATATTTTCGACAATTATTACAAGCAGCTTCCTGATGCCTCCAATGAAACTGATTCCGATAAGACGTGGCGGCTATATTTGGCTCGCATGGACAGAAGAGGGATGCAGCCATCTCTAGAGCAGAAAGACGGCCAAACGCTCATAAGCTTAAACCCGCAGCTTGACCCTGAACTCAAAAAGTTCAGCGAAGATTTTTCGCGCCAGTTCCATGAAGTGATGAAGCATACATCTTTAAAATTGTGGTCGAAGTACAGATGGAAACAGGAGGAAGACAAATACAGGGAGTATGAAAAATACGAAAATGACCCCCGTAAGATCATAGAGGAAACAAAAGAAGTACTCAGAGAACTAGAGGAGGGCGATGCTGAATTCGATCACGCAACGCCAGCCTATGCTTGCGCTGTTCTTACACGTGATTATTTGGCTAGTTTGGATGAGGAAGATAAAAAGTTCTGTAAGGAAGTGATCTATAGTTACGCTGGCCTCCCACTGCAAGACAGTTATGATCCACAATTTGCCGATGGAGTAGAAGCTGCTGTGGATACATTACCTCTTCTCTTTGGCTCCTCCGCAGATGACGACGAAAATATAAAGCTTCTACTGTTTCTCATACTGTTCGATAACAGGCCTGTAGGAATGAATCGGTATGTATCTGATTATGCTATGCGGGCTGTGTTGCACCGTATGTGGGAGGTAAGCTTTAAAGACGCACACTCTATATTCTTAGGCTATCTCTTGTTGCGCCCTAAATATGAAACTTTAAGGGTCGAGATTAGAAAAGAGAATTTTCAGCAGGGTGTTTACCAGGCTTCTCACAAGCAAGTCATGGACGCTTTCCTGGAAAAATATGAAGACGACTTGGAAAATATCGTGGCGAATCGCATCACCTATAACGATTTACCATACCTGAACAGTATCGATCTTTACATCCTAGAAATGGCCTTCGTCCTTCTCCCCTATAAGACGGAAAATGAGGATCACAAACAGTTCCTGGTAACTGCTCTCCCTCTATTTGCTAAGAAGCTTCCCAATGAACGTGACAGGGATAAATATTCTATCGGTCACCGATTCTTTGAAAAATACGCCAGCTTTATCCTGACGTCTAAAAAGGGCGAGATTGATAAATATCTAAAGCCCTTCATAGATGGATTCACCTGCTCACAGCATATGGCCGATTTCTTTAGTGAATTTGTAAGCGCAGAAGACAGACTGCAACAATACGAAGAATTCTGGACGGTTTGGCACCAGTTCTACCCTAATATTGTCAAGTTGTGTAAGGAGCAAGGAGACTGGCGTGATACTGATACGATCGTACATAATTACCTTCTAGCTTGGCCTTATTGGAGGGAGACTGCGAAAGAGTGGCATTCATTAAAGGACAGGGAACGAAGCTTCTTTAAAAAAGTTGCCGACGACATAGGGTTTCATCCCGCAGTTCTTTATTCGCTTTCAAAGCTTCTGAACGAGATAGGAAGTAACTTTATAGATGACGGTATTATCTGGTTGAGCAGTATCTTGGTGAATAATCCAGCCCTCTCTTCCGAAGATTTAGAGAGAAATACAATTTATTATCTGGAGAATGTCGTCAGAAGGTGTGTGCTCAGTAGCCGACATAAGGTTAGAACGACACCTGCGCTTAAAAAACGGATTCTCATAATATTGAATTTCTTGATCGAAAAAGGCTCAGTGGCTGCCTACTTAACGAGAGAGGATATTTTATAAATGTTATCTTGGGTATAGAACCTACGGCTTTTACCACTCCATTAGCGTGATACATTCCCCAGCAACACTAATGAACAGCAGTGAAAAACCCCTGGACCAGGGATGAAACATCCACTCGTTAACCAGGGGTAAAGCGGTCGCTAGCTCTATTAGAGACCGTAATTTGTGGCCGGAGGCCCAGATCGTTGCCGATCATCGACTTGTCAGTAAGGCTTAAGTAGCTAAAGTCCTACCGACTCTCTCAAACCACCGCTACGCCAGCCCTCTCAAGAGCACTAACGCATTCCTGAAGCATGGTCAGGAGCCGTCTGAGGGGTTCCGCATTATCATAGCCGACCAACTGTATATCCTGTTCCGTATCCCGAATCTCCAGCATGAGCATCGCCATATAAACGTAGGCATCACAGTCTGGATCGTCGAAATCGGGGTACAGGTTTTCGAGCGAGCAGGGAACGTCGTCGGGAAGCGTCTGGAGCTGCTCGTTCAGGTGTTCAATAGCCGCTACAATCGCTTCCTGGTCGATGGCATACTCGGCATACAAGCCGGAGCGGTCTATCAGGCGGACATAGCGGTTGACGATGGCCAGAACATCCTGGTAGGTCGTTCCTTCGTCGATAAGGGTGGCTTGGCCGATGTCAGTGTTAAAGTGTTCCAACATCAGTCCAGCCAGTAGTTCCCGTGCGCGGCTAATCACCACAAAGACATTCCCATCAGGCCCAGAGAGGTCAAGTGTCAGGATTGGTCTGTCCATCAGTCCTGCTCCCTTACCTGATAGAGCGAGAAGTACGCCTCCATGATTGGCGACTGTAGCTCGGCGATACATTTAATGGTCTTACCAGCGGCGCTGTCCATAGCCTGCCAGAACTCAGCTTCAGCGTCTGACGCCCGATGAGTCTTGCA
>WNGQ01012054.1_pt1 | contig 16622 bp, 28 predicted proteins | sample 5407661 | NCBI WGS metagenome assembly WNGQ01 (sample SAMN13153382, study PRJNA577476) | soil metagenome | isolation source: 60 cm soil or saprolite under Garry oak tree replicate 2 | place: USA:California | collected 2016-06-15 | reverse complement strand
GATTTGGCCCGGTTGGCGCGCCCCAATCCAGGGGCTGAGATGTCAGTCCGCCGAAGATACCGCCTTGGACATATTGAACGTCGTCAGCCATGTCCGCTCCGTCTACAGATGCTTAATTCTGTTATCCCACATCACGCCTCGGAAGAATTCACGCACCGGGCCGGCTTGATCGGTTCGCGATCGATCCCATGTCGCCTGATGATCGTACGATACCATGTTGAGCCCGCATGTGACGTATCCACCTTGGCCGGGCACGGTAGGCAAGGTGTGATCCGGAAAGTGTAACGCGTCGGGAGCGAACAACGACAAATGTGGATGATCAAGCGCGTCGGAGACAAAACGCGTCTCCAACGTTTTTTCAGGTGGTGCGGCCTTCGGGTTGTATTTTCCGAAGACGCTCGGCGTTTCGAATTTGAACAGATGCCAGAGTTTCATGTCACGATCCCCGCCAGACATCGATTTGAGAGTATGGATCACCGTTGCCGGCCCAATAGGACGTAGGGTCAGCGTAGTCATCCGAGCGACGATGCGATGGCAGAGCAGACAGAAGATACAGCGGGCCGCGCCTACTGATATCGCATGGCGAGGCGGATGTGTTCATGCGAAGCCCTGTCAGATTGCCGGCATGTCCGCGGCGGCGGTGTGCCGAGCATAGCACGGCGATCATGCCTGCGATGACGATGGCCGTCATGATTTTTTCGGCGCGATCCATCAAAGTCCCAGTCCCAAAAATCCGCCCCCGCCGAACAGGCCGCCTTGGTGTGACGCGATTTGTGCCTGTGTCGCATATCCGGCTTGTGCGGTTGAGGCCTGTGCGTCGTACGCATGCATCAGTGACTGCGCCAGAATTTGTTGCTGTTGCACGGCGACGCTTCCAGCGACTTGCGTTTTTTGAAAATCATAAGCAGCATTCGTTTTTGAAACATCCGCTGACAGTGACCCGAGCGTCGTTTGCAGTTGTGTGTTCGCATTGATTTGCGAGGTAGCAACTTGGGCCGCGAGAACGTCATGCGCGCCGGCTTGCGCGATTTGTAGTTTCGCGATGTCCTCCTGTGCTGCAACGTTGGTCGCGTTTGCAGATACGGCAGCGCTCGTTTGCGCGGCCTGCGCGCCCGCTTGGAGCTGTGCGGTTTGGAGCGCAGTTGCCGCTGCGACATCGCTACTTCCGCCTTGTGACGTTGTGCCCGTGGTTCCTGATCCACGGGTGACGACGTAGAGCACGGCGATAATCACCGCGCCTCCGATGACCCACCACTTGTGTGCCTTGATCCATTCCATCTTCACATTCCAAGCGTATCGAAAAAGAAGTAGGCGATTTCCCAATTTCTTCGGTTGGTCATACGGACACAGACGTATGCCTGATATCCGTAGATCATGATGTCATCCAGCGGCGTCATGGCGCGAGCACCGGGCTTGCGCTCATGATTGCATTCGGTCCCGGATTGATTGAGCCGGGAGTGACGATGCCAACGTTTGCCGCCAGATCAGGATCCATCAGCGGTTGCGTGATGAATTGCCCTTGGCTGATGGACACGGGCGGAACGCCGACGATTCCGACGCTTTGAAAAACGTAGGATGCGGGGAATGTTTCCCGCAGGGGATTTTGTACATGCGCTCCGGAATATCCGAACACGGGGTAGGCCGGCAGGCCGTAGGTTTCCCATGCATATTGACCTGCGCCCGCTCCCGGTAGTTCCTTGCGCTCCCAAGTCAGTTTGGAGTGGCCGGAGGTACCGAGCTTCAAGATTTGTTTTGACGTTCGACGCGAGTGATTGACGGCGAACGGGTTCGCATGAGGACCGGCGAGCCAACTCCAAATTGTGCTCAACGTGTTTTCCTTTCAGGAAAATCACGCTCGCGATTTTCGCGAACGCGAAAACGCGGTTCATCCCGCCAAATTCAGCGACAGCGTTCCGCCGTTGCCGATGCCGCCGAACAGATTTCCGCCAGCGCCCGCAAAAAATCCGTTCTGCGACGAACCAGCATTGACATTCGGCGCGGCGGAATTTCCGGTCACAGGTGAGACGGCGGCAGACAGCGCGTTGGAGAACGCACCGCCAGCCGCCGCGAACACCCCAGCCGTATTCGATTTCTGCGACACGAGCACGGCCACGAGCGCGATGCCGATGATCCCGGCCGCGATGGTCACGATGGGTTCGAAGGTTTCACGGCCCATGATCAGCCTCCAGTTGTGATATCGGCGTTTTCGCGACTGCGAAAATCGCCATCCTGATTTTCGCCTATGGCGAAAACAGGGACTTGAATGCATTGAAGTACTGGTTTGCCTTGGCCTGTCCGTAGGTTCCGGTTTCGCCGGCAACTCCGGGCGATTGCCCTTGTGCCCCGAGCATACTCGATGCGGAACCAGACGGCAATGATGCGGCGGTCGTTGTGGTCGCGACCGGAGCAATCGGACCTTGTTTGAGCGCGTCCGTGAACTTGGAAAAGAAGCCACGGTTTGCAATCACCATGGAGACGAGGATCAGCGTCAGAAACATGCGTGAGACTGCGCGCAGGCTATCGATATATCCGAGCGCGCCGACGGCGATGATAGCGGCTACCCAATATGTGAATGGTTGCGAGCCCGTGAAGTCTCCAGCGATTTGTGATCCCGCTTGCGCATATGTGCCCTTCACTCCGGTGATGATCATCAAGAGACCAACGATGGTGAAGACGAATGCCATCAAAAACCCGCCGCTACTTGCGCAATGTCGCTGATTTTTTTCCAGTCAGGTGATGTGTTGCTTGCTGTTGATCCGACAGGCGGAAGATTGGCGCTGTATGTTCCGCCTGAAGCCGTCGGCGTCGAAAACAGAAATCCCATGTACTTGCGAAGTTCGCCGCGCATCGTGATGAACACGAAGAACGCGGCGAACAGATAGAAAAAAATCACGTTGCTCTGCGGGATATTCATCCGTCTTCGCCTTCGGCTTTGCCGGACGCCGCGCTCAACCACCCTGAGGCGGAAAGCACACCCATTCGAGCAAATGCGCGGAGATGATCGTCGATAGCGTGATGGCCGTCGTCGACACCGTATAGACCGGCATGGAGACCGTCGACGTTGCCGAGGCATCCACCACGAGACAGGACGGCGCGGTCAGAAATCCGACGGTGCCCGTTGGACCCTTCGATGTGAACGTGATTGAGCCCGACGTTGCCGATGCGGTACAATGTCCGACAAGATCGGTTGAACCTGCGGCAATCGTGCAACCGACACCCGTGGGCGCGGCTTCTGCCTGACTGACGGATTGATGACCCGAGATGGCACTGTTCGGCGGGAGCGTGAAGCCTTGCTGCGCATGCGCAGCGAGGGGCATGCATGCGAGCGCGAGTGCGGCAATGGCCGCCAGAAATCGATCACGGAATTTTTTCATCGAAGTAGTCTCCTTGGTTAGAGCACGGGCGCTCCCGCGCAATGCAAGTGCATTGTCGCTGACGCGATCACTGAGAAATCGCGCCAACGGCGGATTTCTCAGGCAGCCCCAATTTTCTGCGCGAGCATCGGATAGCGCGCGCCGAGGATGTACACAATCAGGAGAATGATGATCATCAGGAGTGAGAACCTAGGCATCGGCTAAAGCCTCCAGTAAGTGACGAAGAATGATATTCCAGATGATCACGAACACGATGAAGATGCCGACGAGCATCCACAGATGCAGAGCGCTGATATCCGTGCCCTCCGAAAACGGGTGAGAGGCCCATCTCTGGAGATCACGGAAAAAACCATCGCCCTGCATTTCGCCCGAAGTTTTCACTTCAACTCCAAAATATTTCGCTCGCGCGAAATCTGCAAAGACGGCCGTCACATTGCCGGTCTAAAACGATGTGACGGCCTAGCGCCCGCGCGGCATCACTCGCGCAGTCGCATCAATTGCCGGCGAGCGAACTCGCGTTGGCAACCTGATTGATGATCCCGAGCATCTCATAACCCATCAGCACGTTGGCGTTGGCGTTCACCGTCGATGGATTGATCACGAGTTGCATGTTGCCGTAGGCCGTCGTGTTGATCGGCTGCATCCGAGTTTCGATGCAATATGATCCGCGTGGGAAATCATCGCCGATGGTATTGCGCAATTTGAGTGCGATGGTGGCAGGATCGGCCTTGAGAAGGAATACGAGGTTCGCGGCCTGGATACCGATATAGTTGATATCCGAACCGACGTTGAGCGTTCCCCCGTTGTCGTAAATGAACATGGTGGACAAAATCTGCCGGAAGTTCGGATACTGAACAGGGAAATCCTGATTGACCGACAGCGCCGTCTGGTTTGTGTTGATTAGGAGATAGCCGGTCGCAAGATCGAACAGCGGCAAGATCGGGTTCGGGCCGGAGAACGGCAGTTGATCGAGATAGACCTGAAACACCGTATAGGCAACGTTCGTCAGCAACCCGAGCTGAGCCGTCGACGACGAAAACGTGGCCAGCGTCGCATCCGCGCCTGTCGCCACGAAGAAGCTCGGATTGATGGTGAACTGCAAATTCCAGGTGGCATTGACGACGGCGGAATAGATCGCGCCGCGCAAGTCCGTATCGGAATAGGCCAGCGGAATTTCGTAGTAGAACGAGAACGGTTTGACGGCGGTGATCTGCGCCGGGCAGTAGTTCACCGAGAAATTCGAGGAATAGTTGACGGGTGCATCGTTGAGAAACGAAGCACCGTACGCGCCCTGACGGCGCAACGTGGCAAGATTGGTGAGATGCCAGCCGGTGGTGTTGACGCGCTGGTAGTTCGAAAGATCGGTGACGTTGATGTTGGAGCAGATGTTTGCAAGACCGTACTGCGTCAGAGATTGCGTTTCGGCCGCGCCTTGGGCGACGTTGCCGGTGATCTTGAGAATGAGACGCTTGACCAGTCCGACGTTGCGCAGGGGAACGTTGACGACCTGCCCGGCCAACGTTCCCACGAGCGTATTTCCGGCGACCTGCTGAAACATTTCGCGGGAGGTTGCCAGCACGAACGCGCGGGCTTGATCGTTCATGGCCTGCGTATACTGTTGCGGCGCAGACGGTGCGGGCGCTTGAAGCATTCCGACCTGATCCGTGTTCGTCATGCCCGAATAGGATGCACGCCGGATCACACTGCCGGGGCCGCGAAGTTCGTAGGATGGCAACATGGGTTTCAATCTCCGGTTTGGTCCATCGGGTGAAAAACTAAACTTGTGGCCCTTTCGCGCTTTGTAAGAACAAAGTCGCTGTCGGGATCACAGGATTTCGTTTCACGTAATCCGGAAATCGGGCGCTAGGCGTTCGTTGATTGTTTCAACGATCTTCTTGGCTTTCGGGACAGGGGACAGGATGTGGTAAGGTCTCGGGTCCCCCGCCGAATGGTCCTTTACGCTATACCAGAAAGAATGATAGTCCGGCAAGCGTCTTTCCTCTCCACCGGGGGAGAACATCATGAACTTGGGGGTAAATTCCCGGACCGTCTTCTTGTCGCGGTCATCGTTAAGACGAAAGACAACGATATGGCTCGCTTCCGTAAAGATGGAGCGAGGGACATCAACCGGCCGTTGCGAAGCGGCAATAACAGGTATTCGCAGCGATCGACCCTGCGCAAGGATGTTCTTAATCGCCTCCTTGTTCGGCAAGAGATACGCTTCATCAATGTAAAGTCCCGTCGTTCCTTTTTCCCAGACGCGCCACAACCATTTTTCCATCTCGTCGATATCGGACGGCAACGGTCTAACGACGTAGAGACCGGGACGTTCCGGAATTGGGTCGGATAAATCCAGTTCCTTGATGCGTCCGATTTGGGCAAGAAGATCATCATTCTTGTAGTCTATCGCGATGTACGGCATGCGGTCAAACGGCGCTTTCGATAGCGTCCACATGGCAAGCGTCGTTTTGCCGCTTCCAGTGCAGCCCAGAATTGCACAATGTTCGTCCGTGCGCGGCAATCTGAAAGGTTTAATGGCCATCCGTCTTCACTCCGCTACGCCGGACTAGCGCCGACGTGCTCCAAAATTCTTGTGATGGATGACATTTTCCAGCGCGCCTATACGCTTGTTATTTTCGGAATGCTTGGCGTCGACATCCGTCAAAATCTGGTCACGCAAACGATCGATCTTGCGGAAAATAAAAACAACCGCGCCGATGATCGATCCTGTGAAATAAATCAGAAGCGTTACGCCAGCACAAATCGCGGTGAAAAGTTCAGGCGTGAGCGACATTGTAGCTCCTGATGAAAAAGCCGCCCGCCTTTAGGAGACGGGCGGCCAAGTCTGGGTGCCTAGTCGTCCAAGTCTCCGCTTTCGCGAAGCTACAAAAGGCCGCCAGTGGCGACCCTAACTCCGATCAAAGCGCCGACATTGGTCACGATCTTAAGTTGATCGCCCCAAAGCGCCGCACATGCAACCTTCAAGCTTTTCGCATCCGTGCCCGTGATAGAGTTCAGAAGATCGCGTTGGATTTGAATACCGAGCGCGATGCCAATCGAGGCTGGCGGATTTTCCCATTGTGTGGGCAGACCCTTGAGAAGATCAAGGTTCGACTGCCAGCACGGTTTTGAAATTTCATCGTTGTGTTTACCGGCATCATCGAGCGCGGCCTGCACGTCGACAATCGCCTTGTCGATCACTTCGCGGGTGAGTTTTTGCACGTCGGCGTTGAACCGTGAAAACGCGCTATCGACCGTCGTCTGCACCGCCTCCGGTTTTGGCGCGACGACGGCGCGGATGTCATCGCCGATTTGCTGCGGCGTTTTGATCCGAGCTTGCGCGAACGCGTGATCGAACACGAGAGAAGACAGTATGATCGCGATGATCAAAACGCCGACGACTTTAGCCGTCGATGCGAGTTGGGTGATCGTTGTTCCCGCGCCGATTTTTCCATCCTTGTTTTTGTCGTCAAAGATAAGCGGCGTTTGACCGTCGATCGCAATGCTATCGTGAGGCACAATCTTCGTGCCATAGGCACGTACGGCGACCCACGTCGCGCCGATGCTTCCCAGATTGGCGGACCACGCCTTGATGTAGGGTATCCAGCCTTCCGGAAACATATGCGAGAGAGACATACTCCCATTGCCGATTTGCATTTCGATGGCGACAACGACGCTTAAAATCACGGTCCAATTTAATTTTTCAAAATTCACGACAGCCACCTCGTCTTCAATTCCTCAAACGTACCGTCGAAAAAATTCCCGTCCGTGTTGTTCACGAGCGGATTGAGGCGGCCGGTCTCGGTGAATTGCCAGAGCCAGACACCGGGAGCGGCAATGGCCGTGGCTTCGTCCGAGGATTTCACAATCGGCTGAGACCAGGGCCACGGCACTTGCTCCTTTGGCCCGTATTCCGCAAGCCAGAGCCGGTGCAGCTTGAAGAAATTTTCAGCCGCGATCATGCTTTGATCCTGATGACCGCTCCCTTGCGGGTGCAAGGTTTCACGGATCAGGTTGCCGGAGTATAGCACGCACTCGACACCGGACGGCGAGTTGCGATCGACATAGGACATGAACATCATGGCCTGTTGCAGCGTCGGCTGATGCGGCGAATTTTCATAATCGCACGCGAGCAGGATCGGATCGGAGTTCTGCTCCGAAATTCCCGACGCCTTCAAAAAGCTCGTGGCTTGATCGATGGGATTGGAATTGTCGAGAAAATGGTATGCACCCCATAACAGTCCGGCATCTTCCGCTATCTTGCGGCGAAGTGCATACTGCGGATCGATGTAGTTCAGGCCTTGGCTCGCCTTGTGGATGATGCCGAAAATACCGTTGGCTTTCAATACGGCAAAATCCGAAGTCCTGACGACGTTGCCATGATACATGTCGATCACGTTGATGCGGCGCGGTCCCATGTTAATTCCATTTCGGTTTATAGTTCGGTGATCGCGGGTCGGTATCCGGAAATTCCACACTGCCAAGACCCGCGATGTCGACGGTGTTTTCCGGTTTGCTCGAATACGAGAAATTGTTGATGGGCGGTTGCGTGACATGCCCTGATTTTTGCGTAGCAAAATGTCCCGGCGTTTCCGGAGCGGCCTGAGGCCGCGTATTCGCCACGCGCGGCGCGGATCGTATCGCGTAGAAACGCCCACCGTAAACCAGCAACAGACACTGGATCAAGTTCATCCAGTCGAGCGTTTTCTGATCAAGGAAGTCCGCCTTGTAGTGGTCCGATACGTCCTTGATGGACTTGGCGAGAAACTCCGCTTCTGTCATGCCGTCGAAAATTTTGCTCTCCGTATCCAGCATCCATTCCATGCGACCGGTGATAACGGTCAGGCCACCGTGAATGCCCACGAGCAATTTTTCAAGGCTACCTAGGTTAAGTGGTAGCGTTTTGGCTTGGGTGCCCCCGGTTCCTCGCTTGGTGTATTTCCGTTTGGTCCGGGGTTGTGCGTCGCCTGCTCCGTCATCGGTTCCTGCGATGACGATGGTTTCGGGATCGACGGTTGCACTGATAGTTTCGCCAGCTCCAGCGTCAGAATTTCCATTGTCACCATTGCCGCCATCGAGCCCTGCAACGATGTCAGAGACGCTTGCAGGTCCGCCACTTGCGACCCGAGATTTGCGACTTGCGCGCGACATTGTTCGACCTCTTCTTCAAGCTCAGCGACATCGTCGCTGATTTCACGTTGGACTGCGGCCTCAGTAACGAGCGCGGCAACTTCGGCGGCAGCCGCCGCACGTTCGTTCGCGGCCTCGACCGAGATTTCCGCCTGTGCCACGACATTTTCCACGGCAACGGCAGTGGCGCTCGCAGCAACTTCAGCCGGAGTAGTATTCATCTCAGTGTTTTCCCTCGCGTAGCGCGAAAATCACTTTCCATTCCTCAACGCGGCAATCAAATCATTTAGCTTCTTTTCCTGTTCGGCGATGCGACCCTCAAGAAGCTGTATCTTGAATTGCAGCGCATCCGGGCGCGGGTTCAAATCCGCCGACGGAATTTGATGCTTGGGATTTTTCCACATCTGCTGGAGTTGCGCGCCAGCAGCGAGGATCATATCATCGATCGGGTGTCCCATGATGCATTCCCAAAATTAAAAGAGGCGAGCTCGGTATCACAAACTAAAATTCACCTTACGCAGCATCCGATATATCACCGAGCCCTATTGCGCTTCTTCGCAAGATTGTCAGTTGAGCCGTTCGCCCGTGTACGCATCGAACCGCGCGCGCGGCGGCTCGGGGGAAACATCCATGTCCGGTCGGTCATGGAAAAAATGCTTGCGTGCGATATGCGCGAGGTGTTCCTGCAAGCCCGGCTCAAGTGCACCGGATTGAACGGCAGCGTCCACCTTGGCGTGCAAGTCGGCCTGCGATTGTTCAACGGCCGCAAGCCGAGTATGCAGCTCGGACAGAACCGACAGCGGCACGCCGGTTTGCTGTGGCGGCGTATCGAAGGCTTGTCGCGTCATGGACGGATCATTCACCATCTGGCCGCGCGGGGGAAATCTGGGATCGTCCATTCGATAGCTCCATGGGTTGAGTGTCGGGCGCGATGTTCAGATGCGCCATGATCAGGCGTTGCTGATACTCGATACGATCAAGTTGACCCTTCAAGGATAGGGCCGTTTGCCCGATTTGTCCAATGTTCTGCATCACCTCGGGCGGAAGGTTGCCGACAAGTTTTTCGATCATCGCCTTGGCGGCCATCTCGATCGCGTTCATTTTTGATCCTTCGTGCGATGCGGTTTAATTTGGGTTGATCGTATAGGAAAACGAATATCGCGCGGCACCGCTCATGTTACCAAACAAGAATTGATTGCGCACGCGCCATGTCTGCGTAGCGTCCAGTTTCCAGTTTCCGCGACTGGAAACGATATAAAGTCCGGGAATAAAAGTAGCGATTGGAACGCCAAAATCTTCCGTCATGAAAACGCCGGAAATTCCAGTGCTTTCAAAAAATAATCTACACTGAGACGCGGCGACGACTTGAGCACCTACAAACAAGTTGAAATCTGTCACATAAATAAAACCAGACGATAATGGCGTTCCGAACAGGTTCACAATTCCATTGGTGGAAATATCCAGAACAGCCTGCACAAACTGATCACCGAGCGCGGGAACGCCGAGATTTTGGTTATAGATCGTATTGCCGCGACTGATGGTTGCCGATGCGAGCCATAATTGTTGGGCCTGATCCAGTTCGATATCTGTTGATGCCGGTATCGGCAAATTTGTAACGAGAATTTTGGTCAGCGGAATAATTCCGACAGGGCTAAAACCCAAACCATAGACCGTCATCTGCAACTGGTTTGTATAAACCGGAAACCATCCTGCGGAAAACGGCTTTATGACCACAACGTAAGACGTATCAGGAAAAATGATGTAAATAGGATTTTGAGACCCCATGTTGTCCATATAGACGCTGCGAATTTGGCCTAAGGCTTTCGCTGTGTTTTGCGGCGTCAAATCAATGAGAACACCAAGACTGGGATTGGAAGCTGCACCATAATCTGACCACGATATCGCGAGCGGAACACTCATGCCGGAAATATCAGCAAGCTTCACGGCGGCAGGAATAGGCATGCCCTGATATTGTAGCGTCTTGATGCCTGAAAAACTCTGCGCCATTCCCAGTCAACAACCGGCCGCCGTCGTACAGCTTAACGAACCTATTCCTAGAAACGCGGCTGATGTTCCGGTTAACGGACTGGTTCCGGAAAAATTCATGAACGTTGACAAGCTCGTTAATGATACCATGCGAGGCGTATTGCCGTATGCCCCAATAGTCGAAACGTTTCCAGCAAGCTGGAATGATGAATTAAATTGGCCTTGAAAAAGCTCTCCAACAACAGGATTTCCAACATTCGTAATAGCACCGTTGAAATTCACAGTGCAATTAAAAAGACAACGAATAACATCACCGAGGATTTGCGTTGCTCCCGATGCTTGAAGAGTAATTCCATTATCAACATTGATAGTATGCGGTCCGGCAGTGTTCGGATCAGAACCGAAGCAAACTCCTTGCGATCCGTGAAGCCCGCATGTGACACTGGCCAAAACTTCCGTCACAGCAGCATTATGTTGTTGGATCGAAACACAGGCCGGAAGACAAGATGTTCCCGTATTATCCAACACGGTTTGACTGAGTTGGAGGTTCAAGCCATTGCCGTGAAGAAGCGTCGGACCAGCGCCACCATTACGGAGTGTTGAACCTTGCAAGTTGAGATTGACGGTGTTCGTTCCAAGCGCGGGGAATGCTGCTTGAATATTCTCTACAAAAATTTCACCGGCTGCGCCTAAACATGTCGGTTGTGGCGCAATCCTGAAATCAAATCGAAACATGATCAGAGTGTAACATCGCTGAATAGTTTTCAACGCGTTTCCAGCGCCAGCGGCTAAACCGTCGTTGGTATCAAGCCCGAGCGACGTATCAATGTTCAGGGTCAACGCACCCGGAACTAACCAGCGCCCCGGAAACGACACCCATTGCCAATTCACACCATCGCTCTTGAGCGATATGCTTTGGCCGGGATAAAGATAATCTGTCGGAGGTGATGCGGCGACAGTATTCCATGGCGTCGCCAAATTCTCGTTTTGAATGGCGACAGTGATGGAACGTCCGCCACTCAGATAACTCTGATTGCCATTGACAAGCGTTATAAGGCAACCGGAAATCCCGACAGGCGATGGAAAAGAAACGAGCGAAAACGCTCCATTGTACAAAATATATTGCTGACAAAAAGCTGATGTTAGATTTGTAGCACCGGAAATTAAAACAAAACCTGTTCCAGTTGTATTTCCACCGTCTTGAACCTGTCCGCATCCGGGTCCATAGACGAGCGTATCGCCAACGTTGATCGTTCCATGCTGGAGCAGCCAACTTGAATTTGTATTGCAGGACTGTGCAAAAACAGGTGTCGCGAGAAATAAAAATGTCAGTGCAAAGAAAATTCTCCGCACGAAATTATTGTTGCACATAGGTCATCACGCCCTGAAAACTTCCAGTCGCGCCAATCGCCGTCAGCCCGCAAATTCCATTTGCCGATGCGCCCTTGAAAATCGTGCTCGCGGCGGATTGACCAACGACGATAGGAATGCCCGCCGTCACGCCACCGTCACCGTATTTTCCAGTAAGCGCCACAGGAGAGCCCGCGCACGCCGCGCCAGTGCCTTGCTCGAATATGATCGTGTTAGGCGTTGTGATCACTTCGGAAATCGTCAGCGAAATTCCGCAGACATAGACGCTTGTCGTTCCAGATACCGCGACCAATGCGGTTGTGGCCGCCGTTGTGATATTGATCGGCACACTGGATTTTGCGGCATAGGTGCAGGGATCGGCTCCGATAGGAGAAACCACGAGCGGATTATCCGTGGTCGGAGATGGAAACGATCCCGGCAGTTTCACCGTCGCCTTGATGAAAGGATGTCCACCATCCGAAAGCCAGCCTGACGTTCCCGTCGTCGCCACCCATGAAGCTGCAACGGTCATGACAGGCGCGGCGGATGGCGCGCTCGTGCCGTTGACTACGCCCTGACACGGGCCTTGCGTGTTGATATTCGGACCATTGACGCCGTTATATTGGACATTGACATAGCCCGACGGCGTCAGATTATCGATCGCCCATGACAACAGATTTCCGGCCGTAAAATTGTAATAGAAATGCGTTACACCATCCAAAGGCTGTTGATTTCGGCCTGTGACGGCGGACAAATCTGCAATGATGGTCCGCGCGCCACCCGCATAACTGGCGGCAAACATTTTTCCGCCCGGCTGAATTTCAAAAACGATCCCTTCCGCGATCGGATTTGCAGCAGTTGGCACGGACTGAGGTGTGCAGCTTCCCCAAAACCAATAGGTGTTGGTCGGAATGCTAGCGGGGATTTTGATGGCAGACCCGGTAACGATGAAACCGGGAGATGCCAATGGAAACGTCGGTTTGGCGACGACATAGGAATAGCCATTCGCGGCCGTGCTTCCTTGAATAACACGGTTGCCGCCGCCATCAACCGCAGCCGCCGCGCCAGCACCGGCAAACACTGGCGTTTGCCAGTTGAACACCAAATCCTGCGATACGTCGAACGTGTCACCGAAAAGTTTCTGCGGTGTCGGCGACGAAAACTGTTCGCCGAACGGCGTGGTTATCGGTCCCGCGCCTTGCGCGACGGACGGCGGTGCGACGGCCTGCGCGAATGCGGACGACGAAATCAAAAGCGCGGCGAGAACGCCAAAAATCTTCCGCATGCGTTCGACGCGGCGCTGAAATTCAGCGCGCCGTTCGCCGCCAGAACCGGCCAAATGCCCTGACGACCCGGCTTCACCTGAATGGTATATCCCATGCCGCCAAACGAAATCGTAAACGGCTGCACGTTGAAACGGTTGTCGATAAAAATCGACTGCACAAACTCAATCGCGCCCTGCATCTGCTCCAGCGCAAGATCACCGCTGATTTGTTGCCGCGTCGTAAAGTCAAACGCAATCGGAATGCCGACCGGACCTTGCGCCGGGATTTGCGTATTCGGCATCTGAAACGTCATGCGAACGGCCATCATATTTTCCTTCTAGCGCGAGCGGACAATGTCCGGCGAAGCTTCTTAGCGAAGCCGGATCACGGAAACGGCTTGCAAGGTGGGACTGTCTTCGTTTCGCCCGTGAGAGGATCATCGATGATTTTCCCCTGAAGCGCGTCGTTATAGTTCGGATGCCCGCGTATGATGTAATTCGGAGGAGTAAAACCCGGATGCGTAAATTTCCAGTCCGGCGTGGCGATCTTCTGAACCAGAATCTGCGCCATTTCCAACGGCATCGGGACTGAGCAAAATGCAGCCTCGGTTGTCCCGGCTATGAACGAAACAATGATGGCAGTTGCTGACATCTTTTAACTTCCTTTTTTTTTCAGACGCGCTTTGCTTTCGCAAAGTCACGTTCGCAGATTGTTTCGCCGTCGGCGAAAAATCGATTTCGCTTCGCGAAAATCGGGGCGGTCGCTCGAATATTCCGCCGCATGTATTCCTGATTTCCGGTTTTCGAAATCGTCGGCGCCTTGTTCAAGGTCTCTATGATCTCGCCATCAAGCATTTTTTCGAAATCGCCCCAACGCAAACCGACAGCACCTTTCGACCTTATCTTGATCCGCTTTTCGTGTCCATCAGGATAGCCCTGCACCTCACAGGCATAGAGCTTCCGCCCCGCGATGATCACCCGGTCGAAGGTGGCTTCATGCTTCCACGCGCCAAGTTTTGAGACATCAACATCGCAATCTCCGAGGTGTCGACATATGAGACTGTCCGTGTCGCAGTAGATGGGATCACGGGCGGACTGGATGGCCTCAAGCAATATCGCGCGAGCCGCACCCGTAATACTTGCAGCTGTACCCACGTTGTTAAAGCGTCGGCCGGGTGAAGGCTTGGCCCAAATTTCAAAGTTGTCAGATCGTTCCACGGGCATTCCATATTTGTGTCTGATTTCATCATCGCACCCTTGCAAGAATTTCATCCAGTCCTGTGGCGGCATTGTGCCTGCATCCGTGTAGTAATACTCCTTGAAATTACGCGGGTTCTGCGCGAATTTTCCAAAGATGTTGTTGAGCAGATATTTTAAAAATAAATCCTGCTTATGAAATTCTTCGTACGCAGTAGAATTTTCCTGACCCGCAACACGAAGCGCCTCCAGCTCCTTCTTGACAGCCTGACGCCGCAGATACAAAGGAAGAATGCACAGACTAAAGTCACTGCGGACGCAATTATCAACCACTCCGACCAATTCAACATCTCTGATCAACCCGTATTTTACGGCGACATCGTATTCCCATTTGGTGACGAAAAATCTCCCTCGATTTTTGCCGGCCGTCGCATCGAGCGGATTATCCGACGCTCGGGACACAAATGCGCCAAAATTTCTGCACTCAACATCGATGAAAACCGTATCGTCTGATGGACTTCCACGTCGCCAGTTATATTCGTTTCCGACAGGATGCGCTCGATTTGCCATGACATGGGGATACATGGAGTTAACATCGTAGAGTTTAAAATCTCCGTTTCCCGTTCTACTGTCAAAAATCCCTCTCCCGCTGATACATTCAACGCGACCTCCAAAAAAATATCGTCGCAGAAATTCGTCCGTGCTCTCCTTGATCGGCGCCACGATGTAATTTTTCTTAAGCTCCGAAAAGGCAGCCTGACCGATTGAGATTTTGAGCCCAAACTCAGAAACAAAAGATTTGATGATATCAAACAAATAAAGGCAATCTGAATGGAGGTACGCCAGAATTTCATCGCGGAATTTTGCACGGTTGCACCTTTTCATTTTAGAATAATCAAAGTGATCCTTTTTCCATGCGGCGAGCTTCTCCGGCAGTATGTGCAAACTATCTCGGAGTTCATGCGCGCCAATCCGACAAGACATGATCGCGCGGCCTTTGAACTTAACGACGCCGCGCAAATGCCGCACCAAAAAGAGATAGTCGAACTTGCCGCCGTTGTGGGCGTAGATCGTATAGGCATCGGGCAACGCCTCGATTTCCGTGACTACTTTTAAAACGAACGTGTCAAAATCATCATCCCATATGACGATAGAACCAAACGTATCAGAATAAAGCTCGCATACGAAGGGAAGAATTTCGGACTTCAAATCCGCGTCAAACGGATCAGTCTCAAAATCCAGCACGGCGATATGCCGCAACCTCGCTTCTGATTTTCCAGCGCGCGAACGTTTCAAACACTCCGCATTCGTCATCGCGCGCTGACGGTTCAACGGCGGACGGCCAATGCGCGGACCTTCGGCAGTCGAGCCCGGAATGATCAGGGGCGCGAGAAATTTCGTCAGGTCGACGGGGGACGGTGCCATCCGGCTACGCCTTTGGCTTCGCCGGACGCGGTCCTTTCCGTTTTCGTCTGCGTTTCAGTTTTGCGGCAGCTCTTGCGCGATCATCATGAATGACTTTCAAACGCGTCTTGTCGGTTCGACTACCGCGTGAAATTTCCTCGATTTCTATTCGGTCTTCGATATCCTCAAACGAAACATCATACTTGGAAATATAGTAGAGCATTTCATCGAACGTTGAAAACGTCTTGCGTTTCAATCGTCCAGCACCGCGCGTACGGGCCGGGATCGTATAATAAAGCCGCTTGTTCGAACCAGCTTCCGGCTGAGCCGGAAAACTTTTCGACAACGTCTTTTTTATTTTCTCGCCCTTGTTATAACCGGGCCGCGTTGAAATAATCTCGCCCGTGGATTTCTGAAATTCGTATCGTTCATGCTTTTCGCGGGGGACGATGATCGTCTTGCCGCTTCCCTTGAGACCCAAAGTCTTCCGCAATCTTGCGGCCGTCTTCTGATCCTGAGCTTTGACAGCGCTCGCCTTGCCTACCATAACGGCGCGATACTTCTCCAACTTGCGAATTGTGGCAGGCGTGGCTTTTTTGCGAAAATCGATCTTGCCGATCAAGCCCGCGCGTTGCAATTTTTTGATGTTGGAACGATAAATTTCCCGTTGCGCTTTGCGCGGATATTTTGTAGCCATGAGTTTGCGAGCCCCCATGCTCGCCAGCGTCGTTGAGGATGCCACCTCTCAGAACGCGAAAGCCGCCAGAGGTCTGAACACCTCGGCGGCTTTCCTTATACCTTGATCGCTTCCCTAGCTGTCAAGCTTCTTCGCGGAAATCCCCTGCTCAGAGAGCAGCCGCGCAATCTCGCCCGATGCGTGCTTGCGCAAATCCTTGAGAACCTCACTCGGATCAAAA
>WNGQ01003160.1_pt1 | contig 16622 bp, 14 predicted proteins | sample 5407661 | NCBI WGS metagenome assembly WNGQ01 (sample SAMN13153382, study PRJNA577476) | soil metagenome | isolation source: 60 cm soil or saprolite under Garry oak tree replicate 2 | place: USA:California | collected 2016-06-15 | reverse complement strand
GTCAAGTTCACCGGCCTCGGCTCCTCGAGGATGGTGATCGTCCCGAACATCGAGGTCGGGTGCATGCGGCACCGGTAGGTCCAGTTGCCCGGGCGATCGGCGACGAACGGCCACACCAGGACGGCGGAATTGTTGAAAATCGGCGAGCTCGGCTCATCGCCGTTCGGCCCGAGGCTGTTGTCGTAATCGATGAACCAGTTATGGTCCGCCGAATCGTCCGCGATCAACGTGAGGTTCACCCGGTCCCCGAGATGGACCGTGACGTTCGGACCGGGCGTCGTAATCGTCGCGCTCGTGAATCCCCAACCGCGCCCCGCGCCTCCATGGAGCGTGAAATTCACAGAGGGCAGGCTGCTGCTCAGGGACATCACTGGCGCCACGGCGTTAGCCGTCAAAGCCTCCGATGCAGGACCGAACAGCGGCGCCGATGCGAGCGCCGCGAGAAGGACAATCGCAACGGACACGAGTGTCGGACCGCGCATTTCCCCCCTCGTCATTCCGCCTCGATCTCCCTGCCTTCAGCGCACGACCTTTAGGGTCGCGGTCATCGTGTAGTGATTGAGCCCGCAGAACTCCGCGCACCGGATCATGAATTCACCAGGCTGCAACGGCTTGAACCAATAGAAATTCGTGTGGCCCGGGATCACGTCGATCTTCAGGTCGAAATCGATCAGGTAGAACGAGTGCGCGACATCGAAGGAACGGAGGATGATCTTCACGACGAGTTGAGACTTGATGGTGAAAGCCCCGGTCGTGTTGAGCGACGTGAAGTTGCCCGTCGTGTTCAACCACGTGCCGTCTCGGACGTAGGTGATGTTGAAGTTCCAGTACCATTGGTGCGCGTTAATCTCCATGATGACGTCGGGATTCGTGGGGAGTGTGTCCGTCGCGACGAGGGTCTGGAACGCGGCGAAGCCGACGATCAACAGGATAATCGCCGGGATGACCGTCCACAGGGCCTCGAGCTCGCGATCGTGCGTCTTCGGATTCGCCGGGCCGGTCGTGTGACCGGGTCGGACGCGGAACTTCAGCACGGCGTAGGCGATGAGCGCGCTGACCAAGATCCCGATCCCGACCGCGGGAATGAGGACGATCCAGAACAGGTCCTGCGTCGCCCCCTCTCCCGGCGATACCGGGGCAGCGCGCGCATTCCCTCCAAGGAGCAAGAGCGCGAGAAGCATCGCAGGTGCCACGAACCCGAGACGTCGGGGCCCCGACATCGTTTGGCGAGAACCGCATTGCGCTAAAACCTTTTGCGGTGTATCATGGGAACGCCGCGCGTACTCGCACCGACGATGTGCACGTTGCATCGCGAGTCGTAGGAAAGGTTTTTGTCCGCTCCTGGAGTACGGGGACCGGCAAGGGCCACACTCGGGGTTCGAGGATGGCGGGAGAGGTCGTCACGGGCTACCGTCAACGGAACGCTCCTGTGGGCATATTCCGCTGGCTCACGACGACGAACCATCACGAGATCGGCATCCTCTACCTCGCGAATTCGTTCCTGTTCTTCCTGATCGGCGGGGTCCTCGCGCTCCTGATGCGCGCGGAACTCGCGTATCCGGGCCCGACGATCGTGGACCCGAACACGTACACAGAGCTGTTCACGATGCACGGCACCACGATGATCTTCCTCGTGGCGATCCCGATCCTCGCGGGCTTCGGGAACCTGATGGTCCCACCCCTAATCGGGGCGAAGGACATGGCGTTCCCGCGGATCAACGCCCTGAGCTTCTGGCTCATCCCCGCGGCGGGCGTCATCATGTGGCTCGGCGCCGCGAACATCGGGTGGACGGGATACACCCCGTTGAGCGTCTACGATCCGAGCAAAGGCATCGACATGTGGATCGTCGGCCTGCAGCTCCTCGGCATCTCGTCCACCGCGGGCGCGATCAACTTCCTCGTGACGATCTTCCGCCATCGGGCCGCAGGCATCACGTTCCGCAACCTCTCGCTGTTCGTCTGGTCGATCCTCGTCACGCAGAGCCTCGTCCTCCTCGCGACCCCGGTCCTCGCGGCCGGCCTGTTCGTCCTCCTGCTCGACCGCCACGGCATCACCGCGTTCCTCTCGCCAACGGTCGGCGGCGATCCGATCATGTGGCAGCACCTCTTCTGGTTCTACTCCCACCCCGCCGTGTACATCATGATCCTCCCGGCGATGGGCATCATCTCGGAGGTCATCCCGCGGATGAGCCACAAACCGATCTTCGGGTACAAGGCGATCGCCCTCTCGACCGTCGCGATCGGGTTCCTGTCGTTCGGAGTATGGGTGCACCACATGTTCACGACCGGCATCTCGATCTCCGCGCGCCTCCCGTTCATGGTCATCACCCTCGCGATCGCCGTGCCGAGCGGGATCAAAATCTTCAACTGGATCGCGACGATGTGGGGCGGAGCAATCGAACTCAAAGCGCCCATGCTCTTCGCCGTCGGGTTCGTCGCGATGTTCGTCATCGGCGGGATCAACGGCGTCTTCCAGGCGCCGATCCCGCTCGACTATCCGCTCCAGGACACCTATTGGGTCGTCGCCCACCTCCATTATGTCCTGTTCGGCGGCACGATCCTCGGCGTCTTCGCCGGTTTCTACTTCTGGTTCCCTCGGATGTCCCGGCGCATGTATTCCGAGAGGCTGGCCCGCTGGCACTTCGCCTTCACGCTCGTCGGGATGAACCTCGTGTTCTTCACGATGCACTTCCTCGGCCTCGAGGGCATGCCCCGTCGTGTGTACGATTACGATCCCGCGCTGTGGACCCTGAACTGGCTCGCGACCCTCGGCGCGTTCGTCGTCGCGTTCGGCCAGGTCATCTTCGTCGCGAACGTGATCTGGACATTCGTCGCGGGGCCCGTGTCGGACCCGGATCCATGGGGAGAGATCCCGGGACAGCGGAACGAAGTGCGGGTGCCCGGCGTGCCGGTGTACGCGATGCCGATTCACGCCGCGGCGAATGGCGGGACGCGCGAGGAGCCTAGCGGGGAATCGGGACGGCCTCGAGTTCCCTGAGGATCTCGTCCGCGAGCCGGGACGCCGTGTCGTAGTCGCCGGACTCGAACGCCGCTCGCGCCTGCTTCAACGCCTTCCGGATGTCGCTGACGTTCCGGCCGGTGTCGCGGGCCCGCTTCGCGGTCTCGAGGGCGCGGGTCATCCGCTCCAGCGCGTCGGCGCGGGAGACTTTGGGCTTCTCGCCCTCCTCTTCCTCCAACAGCTCGTGTCGGAGCGTCTCCGAGGCGGGAGCGGGCGGAGCCTGAGAAGGCGTCGGAGGCCGCGGAGGCCGCTCGACGATCGGCGGCGGTGGCGGGGCCGTTTCCTCGGGCTCCGTCGGCAGCTCAAGGCCGCCGGCCTCCAGAGCCGCGGCGAGGTACTTCTCGGCGTCGAGGAGGCTCTTCTCCTTCACGGCGAGCATCTCCCGCTGCGATGCGAGTGCGATCAGCTCCTCTCGGAGCGTGGTCTGCAATTCGACGAATGACTCGTGCTGAGCGGCGGACTCCTTCTGGCGGGCGAACATCTCCTCGCTGATCTTGAGGAGTTCCCGTTCGCGCGCCTCCATGGCGTTGAGCCGCTCGTTCTGAAGCTTGATGAGTTCCTCCTCGCGCTTCGCGAGCTTCCGGTCCCGCTCCGCGAGGCCCTTCTCCATCGTCGATAGGCGGTCAATCGTCTCGGCGAGCGCGCGCTCCCGCTGGGCGGACAGCTGCTCTCGCTCCACGAGCGCCTGGATCTTCCCCTCCGAGTCCTTCAGGTGATCTGTGAGCTCCAGCTCGAGGCGGCGGAGCCGGTCCTCGGCTTCCTTGATCGCCTTCTCGCGCTCATTCAACGTGCGAGCCCAATCCTGGACCCGCTTCTCCTCCGTGCTGATCTTCTCCCGATCGATGCGCGCGCCGGCGAGGTCGCGCTCGGCGAGCGAACGCGCGGCCTGGACCTGGCCCTTCTCGCGCTCGAACTCCTCGCGCTCCGAGCGGAAGCGGTTCACTTGGGCCTCAAGCTCGCTGCGCTGCGACTCGATATCCGTCTTGAGCGTCTCGAGTTCCCGTTGGCGGGCGTCGAGGGTGCTCTTGATTTCCTTGAACTTCGTGGCCGACGCTTTCACCGAGTCAAGCAGGGCCGGGGTGGGCTTTTCGCTCGCCATGTCAGGTCACCGCCGCGAAGGGCGCGACGGACCTCTTGGTGGCTCGGACTCTATATAAGCCGTCCGTCCGTGGAATCGTTCATGAGAACAAAACGGCAGCAGCGCGATGCAACCGCGCTCCCGCGAGATCGCCGATTCGATGTCGGCCCGAGAGGTCCTGGGCCCGCTCGCAAACAACGGTCCGCGCGCCCGGCGTCCCCTCCATCGCCTTTGTCAAAGTGTCAGACAAACGAAAGACACTTATACCGCGTGCTGTCGTACGCTTGTCTGCCTTCCCCATACGGGGAACGCACGAAGGGATGGAACATGCCAGCACTCAAAGAGATCTCGTTCGAGTACGCTCGGCAGATCGCGACCGTCAAGGGACTCCGGCCGAGCAAGGTGAAGGGTACGAACACGCTGCGCTTTTCGAAAGGCGGCAGCGAGAAGCTCCAGGTCATCTCCTGGGATGAGTTCGAGACGACCGCCAGCGGCCGCAATCTCGCCGTGTACGAGAGCGGCGGCTGGATGAAGCTGATGCGGAAGCACTGATCCGCGCCGGCCTCCTCCGGGAAGACCATGGTGGACCTGGCGTTCGGCGCCACCGCCATGGCCTCGATCTTCGCGATCGTCGACCCGCTTGGAGTCGTCCCGTTCTTCTCCGTCCTGACCGAAGGGATGACTCCGGTCGAGAAGCAGGACATCGTGTCGAAGGCGTGCCTCACGGCGACGATCACCCTCGGCGTCTTCGCGATCTTCGGACAGTGGATCTTCGCCGCGTTCGGATTCACGATTCCCGCGTTCAAGATCGCCGGCGGGATCCTCCTCTTCGGCGTCGCGCTCGAGATGCTCCACGGGGAGCGCTCCCGATCGCGGCTCACCCCGCAAGAACGCGAGGAGACGTTGGAACGGGAGGAGGTCGCCGTCGTGCCAATCGGCATCCCACTCCTCGCGGGGCCCGGCGCCATCACAACGGTCATGATCTACATGGCCCATCCGGTCGCCGACACAACGGACAAGCTGTTCGTCTTCGCCGGAATCCTGGCGTCCGTCCTCGCGGCGTTCTTCCTCCTGCACTACGCGGACCGGATCTTCAAGCGGCTCGGGCGCACCGGGACGCGCGCCGTCGGCCGCGTGATGGGGCTCCTGCTCGCGGCGATCGCGATCCAGTTCATCATCGATGGCGTCTTCGACATCGCTCGGATGCATGGCCTTCCCGTCACGTGACCTCGGGCCCCATGGCCTTTTATCCGGCCCCCGGCATGCGGTCCGCATGGGCGTCGAGGAGAAGGTCCTCGCGCGGATCCGGCCCTCGGCGGAAGAGGAGGCGCGGATCGAACGGGCCGTGAAGGACCTCCTCGAGCGGCTCACCGGCCTCCTGCGTTCCAAGGGATGGGAGGCGAAGCCGTTCCTCGCGGGATCGGTGGCGAAGGGCACCCATCTCACGGGGACCGAGATCGATCTCTTCGTCGCGTTCCCGCCGGACCTGCCCCGCCCGGAGTTGGAGACGCGCGGCCTCGCCCTCGGCAAGATCCTCGAGCGGGGGGAGCACCGATACGCCGAGCACCCGTACACGCGCGGCTGGCACGCGGGCTTCGAGGTGGAGATCGTCCCGTGCTATCGGATCACGGACGCGACGCAGCGGATGAGCGCGGTCGACCGCACGCCGCTCCACGTCGACTACGTGCTCGGCCGGATCAAGGAAGGCCAAGCGGACGAGATCCGGCTCCTGAAGGCGTGGGCGGAGGGCGTCGGCGTGTACGGCGCGGAGGCGAAGGTCATGGGCTTCAGCGGGTACCTGTGCGAACTCCTCGTGCTGAAGTACGGCACGTTCCGCGGCGTGCTGGAGAACAGCCTCGCGTGGCGGAAGGGGGAGCTCATCGAGCTCGATCGCCCGCCGGGCCGGGCCTTCCCGGAGCCGCTCATCGTCGTCGACCCGGTCGATCCGAACCGGAACGTTGCGAGCGCGGTATCCGTCGAGCAACTCGCGACGTTCGTGCATTCAGCGCGCGAGTATCTGCGGGCTCCGAGCGAGCGATTCTTCTTCCCCCGACCGGCGAAGGCGATGACGATCCCCAAGCTCCGTGCGCTCGCGAAGATCCGCGGGAGCGGCCTCCTGGCGATCGCGATCCCGGCGCCCGCCGTCACCGAGGACGTCCTCTATCCGCAGCTGCGCAAGGCGCACCGCGCGTTCCTCGACCTGTTCCACCGCAATGAATTTCAGGTGTTCGATTCGCATTTCGACGTCGTCGGCAAGAATGCTGTGTTCCTGTTCGAATTCGCGGTCGACACGCTGCCACGCGTCCTCCGGCACGAAGGCCCTCCCGTCTGGGTGAAGAACGCGAAGGACTTCCTGGACAAATGGCGGCGGAGCCCGAAGACCCTCGCAGGGCCGTTCATCCAGGGTGAACGATGGGCGGTCGACGTGAGCCGCGACGCCTTGACCGCCGGCGGTCTCGCCAAGACCGCTTGGCGGGCGCTGAGCCTCGGGAAAGACCTCGAGAAGGCGGCCAAGCGCGCCCTCCAGATCCACTCGGGGCCGGAGGCCGTACGGGCCTCGAACGCGGACGCATGGAGCCGGCTGTTCGACAAGCGGTTTCCGTGGGAGCGGTGAGCCCCCGCAATCATTGGGGAAGGATTACGAATCCGACAGACGCTTCGCGTCCACCACGATCGGTAGCGATAATCGTGACCATGTACGAAGACGCCGCGGACACGAACGTGACACTGTACGAGCCCGCGGGGTATGGCACATTCCGGTGGCCTGCGCACTGGCTGCCCCCAGAGAGGGCCGTCGCATTCACCTCGAACGTGCTTAGTGAAGCAGGCGTCACGAAAACGTGCAGGGAGGCGAGGCCGGCATTGTCGGTTGCCCGGAACAAGACGTAAATCCGCGTGTTGTTACCCATCGAGAGCGCAACAGAACCCGCCATCGGCCCCGCGCACGTCAGGTTGGCGAACTGCGTCGTGATGGGCGGGGGACACGGGGTCGAGCCGCCGCATGGCGAAACAGCGATCCCCTGGATCGTCGGGTCCGTGAAGTCCCCGAAAGGCGGGTTCAGCAGAATGATCCAGAACGCGAGCCAGCAGAAGAAATACGTGATGCCGTGGCCCGCCCAATCCTTCCGCTTAAAGGCGTCCGTCTTGATGCCGAAGAGCGGGAGGATGAAGTACAGGCCGAACCCGACCGCGATCCCCCCCAAGAACGCGAGCGCGGGGTGGACGGAGAACAGGAGGAACGCGACGATGGCGCCGACGACGGCCCAGAGGATCGTCGCGACAGCCGCGTGTGCGCCCTGAATCTCCCGACGCATGTACCCGACCTCGTCGAAGTCGGGCGCGACCCAGTCGGTCTCCTCCTCCTTCCGTTTCCGGCGGGCCATTGGGCGGTCGGATGAAGGGACCCTTCAAAAACCTTCGCTCAGCGCCCGCCCGCGACCATCGGAGGCATGTGGGCGCGAAACGCCTCCATCTCGAGCGAGAACTGACGGATCGTCACGAGCATCGCACCGACGAGCAGGCCACCCACGTAGCCCGCGATTCCGCCCGTGATGACGCGAGCCGTCGCCGTCGACTCGTACGTGTAATAAGGGCCAGAGAACAGCTGCGTGAAGCCGTCGACGGCCATCGGCAGGAGCCCCAGGAAGACAATCGCGGCGCCGGCCGTCTCGGAGCGGATCCACGCGAGGCGCCGCCGGATGAACGACGGCATGGCGTTCACCATGACCTCCCCCGTCTTCGTCGACGGCCTCGCGAACATCGTCGCGAGCACGCCGAGGTTCGCGAACACGTACATCGAGGTCATCCGCTCGTCAATCGGCATTTGGTTCCCGTTAAGCGAGAACGACCGGTAGTACAGCTGGTGGCACTGCGCGTCGCCGATCGTGTAAATGATCCTCGGATAGATCGAGAACGTGGCCCAGAGGTCCCCGTGGTCGATTACGTTCGCGCCTCCGAGGAGGTCGTGGACGGAATGGGTCGGGACTGTGAACGGACAAATGAACAACGACACGGTCCAGACGAGATTCACGACCAGGAGCGCGAGGAGCGCCCTGCTCCAGGTCAGGCGCGCCCAGATTCCGGATGCCACGTCCGCGTGTACGGCGGAACGCGGATAAAGGTTTGCCGGACCGGTCCTTCACGCGGCGTACTTCACGGGGTTCCGCTCGAACGTTGCCTTGCAGCCCGGGGAGCAAAAGTAGTACGTCTTGCCCTGATAGACCGAAGTCCCTGCCGCCCGATTCGGGGCGACCATCATCCCGCACACTGGGTCCTTCTCCATGGGGGACCGATTTCGTCGGACCTACGTGAACCTTGCGGCGTCCCGACGGAGGTCATGCGACGTGGATGTCCAACCGTACCGCAAGATACGGCACCGGCCCTGCCGGGCCGCGATAAAGGAGGAATTTCAACACGTAGTCTCCGGGTTGATCGATGTGGAACGTGTACGGGATTCGTTCCTGACCGCCATCTTGGAGGAGGGACGTCGTCGAGAACGTCATCACGCTCGCGACCTCGACCGTCTGGTTTCGGCCAGTCGTCGCGTTGAACACCACTCCGAGCGTCGAGAGCACGACATCGATCGTGTAGTTGACGACTCCGGATTCGTGATTCGCGACGACGATGAGGACCGTCGCATTCTCTCCAACGACAAGTTGCGACGGATATCCCGCGGCCATCCCGGACTCGTTCAACAGGTAGAGCTCGCTGAAGCCGGGAGGGGGGCGGGCGTTCAGGGCCGAATATGCGATCGACGCGCCCGCGATCGCGACGGCGATCACGAGCCCCACGACGAGCGTCCTTTCGACCGTGGACAACCCAGACCAATGAGGACGCACGACCTCGAGGGAGAGGCGAAGCCGACGCCCCGCCGGGAGGGAGCGCCTGCGGATGTACGCGACACCGCACGCGAATACCGTGAAGAGATCCATGATCGCGAGGATCGCCCCGATGTGGATTCCCCAGGGGGCGAAGTTCGAGAGCAGACCGATGAGCGAGACGATGGCGATGCTCATGCCGACGCTGAGGGTGATCCGTTGGACCCAACGGATATCGTCGGCGGCCGGGAAGAGGACCGCGAGGCTGGCGTAGCCCGGCAGGAACAGGACGAGGACGACACCGGCCGCAAATCCCACGAGCCCGCCGATCCCGAGGGCCGCGACGATCGAGAGGAGGAACGCCAAAATCGGGACCAGGAAGAGATCGAGGGGCGTGTCGTGGAATCCGAATCGCATCCTGCCGTCCCATGCGGGAGCCCGTAAAAAGGGTTGTGTCGGAGCCCTCACCCTCCTGAATCCGCGAGCCCTAGACGTGGATGCCGAACGACGGGGGAGGCTAGCGGAAGAGCGCGCCTCGGAGCGCGTTCCATAAAACGATCCGGTCCTCCGCCGACATCCCGCGGACGCTGAAGAGCGCCGCGAAGTACACGAGGCCGCCGAAAATGACCCCGATCCACAAAGAGAGGCCGGGGACCGCCACGAGGACAAGCGCCATCACCGTCCCCGCGAAGATCGATTTGCCAAGGGTCCCGATCGGCCGGAGCGGGGCCACGTACCGCTGAATCGCCGCGGCGCTGAGGACCGCGACGACGATGCATGACGCCAGAAACGCATACGCGACTCCGACGGGACCGAGCGGCGGGATGAGCAGCGCGCTCAGGACGATCGTGATGGCGGCGCCCACCGCTCCGATGTACAGCCGAATCTTCATGTGACCCGTCGCCGCGAGGGCGGGTCCGATACCCATGACCGCCGTCTCGACCGCGAAACTCAGGATCAGCACGCGGAAGCTCTGCGAAGACTCGAGGAACGCATTCCCGTAGAACGTCGTGATGATCGGCGCGGCGTACAGCCAGCCGCCGAACGCCATGGGGACGCCCACGACGAGGGAGAGCCGTTGAATCTGATTGAGGACGGACGGCAGCCGCTCCCAGGATTGCTCGTGGATCCGGGACATCATCGGCAAGGCCGCGATGCTGACGATGCTGAGGAACGAGAACAGGGCCAGGACCAGGGTGAAGGCGGCATTGAAGATCCCGGTGGATTCGGGATCGCGCATCACCGTGAGGAGGACGATCCCCGTCGTATACGTGAACGTCGCGACGACGTTGTTCAATCCGAACGGGATCGCGCTCTTGACGATGTGCTTCGCCTCCCGCGCGTTCACGCCCCGCGTGAACCAGGCGAACTTCCGCCGCGAGGTCACGGCGGACAGGATGAGCATCACGAAGCTCCCCGCCAGGAAGGCGAGCGAGACCTCCACGAGGCCGAGTCCGAGGAACATCACGACGAGCGCCGCGCTCACCGTCACGGATCGTTCGGCGATCGTGATCAAGGCGGCGTATTCGAACTTCTCGAACGCGCGGAACACGGACGAGAACGTGGTCGCGTACGTGGTGACGACGCTCGACACGCCCAGGATCAGCGTGACCGTCCTCGCCGTGGGGTCGTCGAGGACCAGTTGCGTGCCGACCCACAGCGCGAGGATCGCGATTGCCGCGAGCAAGAGACGGAGGAGGCTGACCAGGGTCAGGTATCGACTCGCCCTCGACCGATCCGCCGCAACCTGAATCGACATGACGTCGTCGAGGCCCAGCGAGACCAGGAGCAGGAACCAGCCTGGGAACGCGAATCCGAACACGAATACGCCATAGACGGCCACGCCGAGCTTCCGCGCAAGGACCACCGAGACCAGGAGCGTCAGCACCTGGGCCACGAGCTGCGCGAACGCCGTGGTCGCGAAATTCCGACCAAACTTCTTGGAATCGGCTTCCGGTTCGGAGGGCTCTCCTGCCGGAGCCGAGGGCCTCGCGGGGGTAGTCGCAACGCTTCCGCGGCCTGAGGCACCGCGGAACAACTCGTCGGAGGAAGCGGATGAGGCCCGTTCGAATCGGCCCCGCGCCATCCGGCGTCGAATTCGGGGCGCGCAGATAAGGGGTTGTAGTGGAAGTGATTACATCCGGTGCGCCACGAGCCCAACTGGCTTTGTCACCCTTAGGCTTAGTTCTGCCGCTTCAGGCGGCGCATCCAACTTGAGAGCGAGCCAGAGGGACGTGTTCGTGACAGCGGTCGTCTTCATTCGAGCCGAGCCGGCGCTTGGACCGACCGCATTGATCGCTCGACAGACCGGCCCCGCCACGAGGGAGCCATCTCATGCAGCGAGCTGAGGAAGGCATGGCTCCTCCCTTGGATGCGGTGGACGCCGCTCGTACCGCGTCCGTCGCCATGGGCTCCGCGCCGGCCATGGACGTCCTCGTACTCGATGCGGGAACGAGACAGTCGCTCGTCACCGTTCGGTCTCTCGGCCGTCGGAACCTCTCGATCGCCGCCATGGAGACGTTCCGCAACGCCCCCGCGTTCTCGTCCCGCTGGTGTAAGGCCCGGTTCGTCTGCCCGGCCGGTTACGCCACGGACACGTACCTGCGTGACCTAGAAGCGGCCCTGGATCGGACGGAGGCCCCGCTCGTCATCCCGTCGCACGATGCCACGATCGCGCTCCTCCGCCAACACCGGGAACGGCTGGAGAGGCGCGTCAAGGTCGCCCTGGCCCACGAGCCTGCGATGACGATCGCGGTGAACAAGGAGCGGACCCTCGCCGTCGCCGAGCAACTCGGAATCGCCGTCCCACGGGGCGTCGTGGTTGCAGCCCCGGGCGACATCCCCGGCGCGTTGAAGGAGATCGGTCTCCCGGCGGTGATCAAACCCTGCGAATCCTGGGTCGGCGCAGATGGACGTGGAGCCCGCGTCGTCCCTCGACTCGTGACGACCCCGCAGGAAGCGGCCCGCGTCTTCGCCGAGCTCACGCGGTTCGGCGGCGCCACCCTGTTCCAGCAGTTCGTCGACGGGCGACGCGAGGCCGTGAGCCTGATCTACTCAGACGGTGAGTTCTATGCGCGGTTCGCGCAATGGGCGCAGCGGACGGTCCCGCCGCTCGGCGGGGATTCCGTCCTGCGTCAGAGCATGGCGGTGCCGAAGGACATCGGGGACCAGTCTGAACGGCTCGTCCGCGAGATCGACCTCGAAGGCTACTCCGAAATCGAATTCCGTCGGGACCGCGCCGGCAGACCGGTGTTGATGGAGATCAATCCGCGCCTCTCGGCATCCGTCGAAATCGCGGTCCGGTCGGGCGTCGACTTCCCCTTCCTGCTGTGGCAATGGGCGAGCGGCGTGCCGATCGACCGGGTCGAGCGCTATCGAACGGGTGGCTGGATGCGATATCTCGGAGGCGACGTCCGCGGGACGATCGACACGATCCGCCAGCGCGGCCGGCCCGGGATCACGCCTCCGGGTCGGGCCGCGTTCGACTTCTTCGCCGCATTCGTGCGCCCGATGGGCTACGACTACTTCCAGTGGCGAGATCCCCGTCCCGCCCTGCGGGCGACCGCGGGGTTCCTTCGCCTCGCGCTGAGTCGAGTTCTGAAGAGAGAGCTGGCCTCTCTCGGGAGGAGTTCCCATGGACGTCGAGGGGGAGACGACGACACCCCGGCGGTTCGTGCCCGACGCGCCATATGATGCGGTGGTCGTCGGCGCGGGTCCGTACGGACTCTCCGCCGCCGCACATCTCCTAGGCCGTGGGCTCAACGTCGCCGTGTTCGGCAAGACCCTCGAGCTTTGGCGCGAGCACATGCCCCGCGGGATGCTCTTGCGGTCCCAGTGGTGGGCGACCAACCTCTCCGACCCCGGGCGCCGGTACACGTTCCGGCGATTCTTCCGGGAATCTCGGCGAAAGCCCGGCTACCCGGTCCCGCTCGACACCTTTCTGGAGTATGCCCTCTGGTTCCAGCGCCATGCGGTCCCGGACGTCGACGAGACGTACGTGACGTCGATCGAGCATCGAGGCGGGAACTTCCTCCTCACGCTTGCGGACGGGCGTCGGGTCGAGAGTGCCGCGGTCGTGATGGCAATTGGAATCCGGCACTACGCCCATCGGCCGGACGAATTCCGCGGCCTGCCACCGGGACTCGTAATACATTCGAGCGAGCTCCGCGACCTCGAGCCGTTCCGAGGCGAACGCGTCGTCGTGATCGGCGGAGGCCAGAGCGCCGTCGAATACGCGGCCCTCCTGCACGAGGTCGGGGCAACCGTGGACCTCGTTACCCGACGTCCGATCGTCTGGCTCGAGCGGGACCGCATGGGCGAGCGGGGCGTGCTCGAGCAAATCCGGGCGCCCGACACCGGGATCGGTCCAGGATGGAAGAACTGGGTCCTCCAGAATGTCCCGTTCCTCTTCTACCGCCTCCCCCGGGCCCGGAAGGACCGCGCGTTGGCTTGGTATTCCAGCGCCTGGGCAGCGGACTGGCTGAGGGACCGAATCGCGAACAAGGTCACGGTCCACGAGGGCCAAACCGCCGTCTCCTTCGCGATCGAGGATGGGAAAGTCGACATCACGCTCTCCGATGGCGCGAGGATCCGAGCCGACCACATCGTGCTCGGGACTGGCTACAAGGTGGACATCGACCGACTCCCGATGATCAGCCCTTCCCTACGAGCCGCGATCAAGGACGAGATGGGAATCCCCCTCCTCGGTCCGTCGTTCGAGTCGACCGTGCCGGGCCTCTATTTCGTCGGCGTTACGTCGTTGCCGGTGTTCGGCCCGATGTACCGCTTCGTCCTCGGCTGCCGTTCGATGGCGCCGCGTGTGGCTCGGGCAATCGCACGACAGCGACGGAAGCGTCGCGGGCGCGCCCTCGCAACCGAACCGGAACTTGAAATCGCGGTTTCTTCGGATCGAAGTCCGGCTGGGCGACGGGCGCATCCGATTCCGTCCGACGAGACGAGCACGGCATCATGGACTCAACGAATCCTCATCGCGCGGAGGCGCTGAACGTGCCGCGACTCCCCCAAGTACTGCGTCTGTTCGGATCCGGAGCGACGCCGGCTCGGTGGTGAGGCGAACCTTGTCGTCGGTCGTGGACGAGCGATTCTTCGACGGGATCGCGCACGGCCGAATGAGCGCCCGGCCCGATGACGTCCGCGGGACCTTCGGATCTCGACCCATCCGTGTCGTGCTCTACGTGAAAGGGTTCCCCACTACGGAGACGGGGGGGCCCGTCGTCGTGGTGTACAATCTCGCAAAGGAGTGGCTGCGGACTGGCGCCGCGGAGGTCACCCTCATCGTGCAGACGGATAGCGGGGAAGAGGAGGTGCGCGAGGCCCTGGGCCAGCCATCGGGCTTGACCGTGATCCGGCTCGGCTACTCGCCGTCGGCCGAGGACTTCCGGGCCCTGCGCCGGGTCTTCCGAGCCTTCCGCAACGCCGACGTGGTCCAGTTCAACGAGTTCCCGATCCGCCTGATGGGCTACGTCATCCTCGCGAAGGCCCGCGGGATCCCGGCGATCTATTCATCGCACGGCCTCGCAACGGAAGAGGCCCCGACGTTCCTCGGGCCGGAGTATCCGCTCCAACTCGCTTCCCGAGGCGGACAGATCGAGGTCCGCGCGCCCAGATTCCTCGTCTCGCTCTTCGTTCGGGTCTTCCGATGGGTCGCACCTCATTGGAGCGCGGTCGTCGCGAACAGCCGCACCCACATGGCCCGTGCCGTGGAGGCGGAGAACTTCAATCCGTCGCGGATGCGGCTCATTCCAAACGGCGTCGAGGTCTGTGCGCCGGAGCCTCCCACGCCGAAGGCCTATAAGGACCCGCCGCGGCTCCTGTTCGTCGGCAAGCTCGAACGGGTCAAAGGTCCGGATTTGTTTCTGGCGGCCCTCGAAATCCTGGACTCCGAAGGATGGCGGTTCGACGTCGGAATCGCGGGAGCGGGATCCCTCGAAGCCGAGTTACGAATCGCCGCGGGCCGACTCAAACGCCAGAAGGTGACGTTCTGCGGGTCGGTCGGCCACGATGCCGTCCGTTCCCTCTATCAGGCGGCGGACATCGTCGTCGTGCCGTCCCGGTACGAGGCGTTCGGGATCGTCGTCCTCGAGGCGATGGCGGCGGGTCGTCCCCTCGTGGCGACGTCCGTCGGCGGCATTCCGGAGATCGTCAACGCGCCTCGCAATGCGATCCTGGTCGCACCGGAGGCGACCTCGATTGCGGCGGGAATCCGTCGGCTTGCGAGCGACCCCGACCTCGGCCGCCGGATGGCCGTCGCGAATCGGGAGGACGTCGCTCCCTTTTCATGGTCGCGCATCGCCCCCCGGTACCTCGAGCTCTTTCGGGAGCTCTTGCCGGCCACGAGGGCGGACGACTAGGCGACCTCGCTCCGGCTGCGTGTGCCGAGGCGAACCATCGGGTTCAGCCGCCGGCATCCAAGACCGTGTCGAGGAACCGTTGCCAATTCGTCTGGAATGCATCCGTGCCGTACCGGGGGAGGATGAACTCGCGAGGGGTGAATTGCTGTCGTGCGTCGACGACCGATCGAATCGCGTCGATGAAGTCCTCATCCGACCGACTCCTAACGACGAGACCGCATTCCCGCGTTTCCTCGGTGAACGGCCACGCGGCCTCGCTCACGACGACGGGCAGGTTGCACGACAGGGCCTCGAGCAGGGCCAGGCCGAATCCCTCGTACCTGGAAGGGAGGAAGAAGAAATCGCTCGCGGCGTACCAGAGCCGGAGGTCCTCGTGGGCGATGCGTCCGAGCGACCAAAGGTTTCCGTGGCGGCTCCCCTCGCCTCCGGCCACGACGAACAGGACGCCGGGCATCCGCGACGCGACGCGGACCAACACATCGTATCCTTTCGTGAAATGCGGGCGGCCCACGAAGAGTCCGATGGGCACGCGCTGCGGAAGGCCAAGGAGCGCCCGCATCGACGCGCGATTCGCGGGACGAAATGTCCCCGTGTCCACGGCCACGGGAATCAAGCGCGCGTGGAGGCGGTAGAACGCCTCGAGCTCGCGGACCACGCGCTGGCTCACGGCGACGACGTGGGTCCCGATGCCCGCCAGTCGATCGAAGAACGCGGTGACGTGGCCGGTCGTGAGCCGATCCCCGCGCTGGGAGAGCGCTTGGCGCGCGAAGCCGGCCATCGTGAAGTGGTATACTTGGATCCGGGGCACGTTCATCCGTCGGAGGGCCAGCGGCCAACCGTAGACGCCGTTGCTCAGGACGAGGTCGAACGGTTCATGGCGATGGCGGCGGACGAGATCGCGCGCCGCGCGGACCGCCCCGACCGGCTGTTGCATCCCCAATCGCCGGAAGTCGCCAAGCGGCCCCGGGCTTGGCGGACCCTCGCTCGCGAACGTCTCGGCGTCCCGGAAGATACGGCGCAGGGATTCGTTGAACACCTCGACGCCACCGACGGGCTGGGATGGCCCGTACGGCGTGAGGATCGCGACTCGGATGCCCTCGATCATTCGTCTCGACCGCCCGGACGCCGCCTCGTCGGCGGCGAGTCTCTCCACCTGGTGGACGGCGTGGGCATCTCGCGCCAGCACAAGGGTCCCAGCGCCACGGAAGACACCGGGTGTGTTCAGGTTGACCGGGAACGTGTCCGTCCCAGGCGTACGGGCGATATCCCCCTTCCTCGTTCCGCAGCCCGACGGCATGGCCCAGGCCCTGAACTCCTTCCGGAGGGTGCGGAACTTT
>WNGQ01003350.1_pt1 | contig 16623 bp, 13 predicted proteins | sample 5407661 | NCBI WGS metagenome assembly WNGQ01 (sample SAMN13153382, study PRJNA577476) | soil metagenome | isolation source: 60 cm soil or saprolite under Garry oak tree replicate 2 | place: USA:California | collected 2016-06-15 | reverse complement strand
AACGACCCGCCCCTGCTCCTCGCGGACGAGCCGACGGGCGAGCTCGACACGAAGACCGGCCAGGAGGTCCTCGACGTCTTCCAGAGGCTGAATCAAAGCCTGAAGAAGACGATCGTGGTGGTGACGCACGACGCGCGCGTCGCGCACATCGCCCACCGGGTGCTGGAGATCCGGGACGGGAAGATCGTGACGGAAGGGGCGGCCGCGTAGCGCTCAGTAGACGCGTTCGTGGGGCTCGATGGGCCATTCTTTGTCCCGAATCGACTGCTCGACCTTCGCGAGGGACCGATCGAGATCCTCGAGGTACCCGCGCTTCGCCGCCGGGTCGATGGGCTGGACCTCAACCATCGCGCGGACGCTCTTGAGGAGCGGGACTTGGATGTAGATCAGCGAGAGGAGCTCCTTCTGATAGAGTCGTTGGACGAGGTAAGGGTTGCGCACCGTGCCCACGGTGGCCTGCGCGGACCAGAAGTGCACGACTGCGAGGACGAAGAGGAACAGCAGGACCGCCGTCACCAGATACGAAAAGCCAAACCGCTCTGTGAAGAGCGGCCCGAGGACGAGCGTGAAGACGCCCATGAACGAGAGGATCGTAAATACAATCCCGATGATGCTGTTGCTCAGGCTCCAACGGTACAGCCACTCCGCGGCGCGAATCTTCTGACGCTCGACGCTCATGCACGGGCCCCTGCGCAGGACCGCATGCCGCGGGAGCGGATATTTCCACGCTCGATCCGGGTCGCTGGGCGGTGCGACTCACTTCGGCATGAACCGGGTGCTCTCGAGCTGGATTGTTTCCTTCCGCGCGCGATCGACCTCGGCGATCATGTCGACCGCATGCTTCATGTTGCGGTTGTTTGCGGCGATGCCCCAGAGGCCGAGCATGACCAGAGCAACCGCGATCGATAGCGCGAAGGCCCCACCCGCCACCGCACCGGACGCCTTCTGGATCGCGTCTTGGATTCCCGGGACGAGCACGAGGACCCCAATCGTGAGGCCGACGATCAGGAGCATCGTCCAGAAAACCGTAAGGACGATGCGCCGTCCGACCCGGGCTTGGGAGCTTACGGTCATGGAGGCAACTTCACCGCAATTCGAGGACGCGCGTCGGCCTAGATAAAAGGATGGGTCCGAATCATCGGCGGTGGCATAAATTCAAAGGGGCGAGCCATCTCTGTCCGGATGTGGCCGGTCGGTGGGGAACGGTCCGGACGTTCCTTCGAAGACTCCCATGGTACCGGTTCGGCGCGGGCGTCCTCGCGGGCGGCGCGGGCCTGCTCGTCACGTTCCTCATGCGGTCCTTCGCCCTCGGCGTGTTCCTGCCGGAGATCGCGGTCGACTTCGCGGTCGGCCGCACGCCGGGCGCGATCGAGTCGTTCTTCATCCACACCCTCGGCGAAGGGGCGAAGTTCCTCGCCCTGCTGACCGCGCTCGGGGTCTTCCTCGTCCTGCCGGGCGTCTACGCGGTCTTCTTCCGGCGAATCCAGAAGTGGCTGAAGAACCGATGGTACGTGTTGGCGTTCTACACTCTCAGCTCCGCAGCCGTCGTCCTCCTTTTCATCTTGCCGCTCCTCAGCGCGGGCTTCTTCGGGTCCGCGACGTTCGTGGGCCCGACCCTCGCGACGCTGAGCCAGCTGCTCGGCGCGTGGATCTACGCCGCCGTCCTCGACCACATCCTGATCGACGTCGCCGCGGAATATCCGGAGGGATTCAGCCTCTCCCGCCGGCAGTTCCTCGTCGGCTCGATCCTCGCCGTCCTCGCGACCGCGCTGGCGTTCTACGGCCTGGCGAGCCTCGCCGCCCAGAAGGGACGGCTCGTGTTCGCGTCGATCCAGGAGATGTTCGCGAAGGAAGTCACGCCGACCTCCGAGTTCTACGTCGTCACGAAGAACCTGATCGACCCGGACCTCCACCCGGACGTGAGGGCGGGCACTTGGCGGCTCACCGTCGGAGGGATGGTCTCGAACCCGACATCGTACGCGTACGCGCAGCTCACGGGCCTCGCCGCAGTCAACGAGTTCGTCACGCTGGAGTGCGTGAGCAACGAGGTCGGCGGGAACCTGATCAGCACCGCTGACTGGACGGGCGTGCGGCTCTCGGCCCTCCTCCAGTCCGTCGGGGTCGACCCCACGGCGGATTGGGTCGTGTTCACGTGCGCGGACGGCTACACCGCCGCGATCCCGATGCCGAAGGCGATGGACCCCGCCACGATCGTCGCGTTCCAAATGAACGGCGCGAACGAACTGACCTCCGCTCACGGCTACCCCGCCCGGATCATCGTGCCCGGCCTGTACGGGATGTTCCATGCGAAGTGGCTGACGAAGATCGAAGCCACTCGGGGCGAGTACCTCGGATACTGGCAGCAGAAGGGCTGGACGAACTCGGACTACGACGTGAATGGGCAGGAGAACGGGCGAATCCACACGACCGCGATCATCGCCACGCCGCGGGACGGCTCGGTCGTCGGCCCTCAGGTGACGATCGGCGGCGTCGCGTTCGCGGGAGACCGCGGGATCTCCGCCGTCGAGCTGAGCATCGCGGACGGCCCGTGGACCGCCGCGAACCTGTATCCGGCGAAATCGGGCCTGACCTGGAGGCTCTGGACCTTCCTCTGGACCCCTCCAGCGAGCGGCTCGTTCCGGATCGTCGCGCGCGCCATCGACGGCACCGGGACGCCGCAAGATCCGACGCCCGCGCCGCCGTTCTCGAAGGGCTCCGCGGGCTACGACTCGATCACGCTGCTCGCCGGCTGAGTCTCACGCCTTCTTCGTCGCCGCCTTCGTCGTCAGACCGAGGACCACGATCCCGAATCCCGCGAACGCTGTGATCCCGCCGATCCACACCCAGGTTGGATTGTTCGACATGAACGAGCCTTGCAGGATCCCGATGCCCTGGAGCGTCCACACGAGGCCTCCCAGCAGGAACAGGATGCCGAAGACCACGAGGACGAGACGCATCGCGCGCCTTCACCCGCACCCCCCGGATAAACGTTGGCCCTACCGGAGCGCGGATCGCCCCGCCGAAGTCTCGACGCCCCAGTCGTACACGAGGTAGAAGCGCTCGCGGCCGTTCGGAGTCCGCACGACGCCGACGAGCCACGGGTCGGCCGTCCCGACGGCCTGCCAGACCTCGAGGCGGTCGAAGTGCGTCAGCGAGCCGCGCGCGCGGTGGACGGCCTCGGCGGGCAGCGCCTTGGCGCGATCGAGCCGGTGCCGCTTGAAGTTCCACACGGACCAGTCGGCCCACAGGTGCGACTTCTTCGGGATCGCGATCGCGAGCTCCGGCGCGAGGACGGTCAGGTACTCCTTGCGGATCGAGGCGAACGAGCGGTCCATCGAGGACACGGGGATCTCCGCGAGTCCGGCGAGGGTCTCCTGCGCCCATTGCTCGTAGGCGATCTCCGCACGCCGGGTCGCGATGCGGGCGGGCAAGCTCTCCAGCATCGCCTGCGTGTGCCGGACGTCCGCGCCGAACGCCCGCGATGCGGATGCGTCGGATCGGTACACCTCGAGCTTCTCCCGGGCCTCTCGGAGTTCGTCTTGCCACAGCCGCACGAGGTTGTCGTCGCTTTCCTGTTCGCCGGACACGGGTCTCTGTGCAGCGTCGATCCGCAGCTGCTCCATGAGTTCCGTCATCGCCCCTCACCCCGGTACCCTCCGGGTCCGCGGCCGCGTTCGGCGTCGATCGCACGACGCCACCTTCCCCGCGTCTCCCGGGCCTCGGCCCCGGTCGACCGAACGAGGTGTAATATGCGGATGAGGGCGCTTAAAACTGCGGGTCCTTGCGCCGTGCCGACGGCGCTCAGCCGCCCGTCATCACGAGGCCTTCGTGCTCCCGCCAGCTCTTGTACAGCTCCTCAATCTCGTACGGCGGCGCGTGGCACGAGAGGTACCGCAGGCGGGTGCGGCCCACGTTCCGGATCCCGTGCGTGCTGCCGGCGGGGAAGTACACGGCCGTGTCGGGACCGAGGACCTTCGTCTCGCGGCCGGAGGTGACCTCCCCACGGCCCTCGACGATGAAGTACATCGACTCGACCGAGCGGTGCTCGTGGACCGGCGTGCTCCCGCCCGGGCGGACGTCGACGAGGGTGATCATGAACTTCCGCGAGCCGACCGTGCCCGGGCTGATCAGCTGGTAGGAGAGGCTCTTGTCCCCCTTCAGAGCCTTCGCGGCCTTGAGGCGCACGACCTTCATGAGCCCAACGCGGGCCGCAACGGAAGCGGGCCATTTGGAGTTTCGCATGGGGCGCACCGCACAAATGTTAAAGGGGCTTCGACGGGTTCGCGGCGCAATGGTCCGCGTCCAGGTAATCGCCTACACGCCGACCGACGTCATCGAAGAGGCCGACGTGACGGTGGGCCGGTGCCGGGAACTCTTGGAGAAATACGCGGTCACGTGGGTGAACGTCGTCGACCCGGACACGCGGACCCTCGAGGAGCTGGAGACGCTCTTCGCCTTCCCTCCGCTTACGCTGGAGGACGCCCAGAACCAGGACCTCGCCCCGAAGATCGACGTCTACGAGGACCTCGTGTTCATCGTCGCCCGCACGATCGTATGGGCGGAAGACATCGACACGGACCAGCTCTCGCTGTTCCTCGGGAGGAAGTTCATCGTCACGGTCCACGACAAGGTGCTCCCGCAGCTCGAGGACGTGCGGATCGGACTGCGGAAGAAAAACCCGCGGATGCTGAAGGCGGGTGCGGACTTCCTCGCGTACACGATCCTCGACGTCCTGGTGGACTCGTACTTCCCGCACCTGGATCGGTTCCAATCCCTCCTGGACCAGCTCGGGGACGAGATCGTCCGGCGTCCGAGCGGGGAGGGCATCACACGCCTCCACGAACTCCGGACGGACATCGTCCGTCTGCGCAACGCGCTCCGGCCGCAGCGGGACCTGTTTGGCGTCTTGAGCCGCCTCGAGATCCCGCTCTTTCACAAGGAGACGCGGAACTACCTCCGCGATGTCCAAGACCACATGATCAGCGCGCTCGACACGCTGGACGCGAACCGGGAGATCGCCGCGAGCCTCATGGAAGTCCAGGCGACCCTGGTCTCGAACGAGGTCAACGAGGTCATCAAGGTCCTGACGGTCCTCTTCACGGTGACGCTGCCGATCGCGCTCGTCTCGAGCGCCTTCGGGATGAACGTGGCGTTCTTCGGGTTCAACCAGCCGGAGGGCCTCTACCTTGCGCTGGCCCTGATGATCGCGCCGACCCTGGCGCTCGTGGTGTGGATGCGCCGGAAAGGTTGGCTCGGACGCCCGCACGCGGCCCAGAAATAGCGGGACGTCGATCCCGGGCGGGGGACGCCGATGGCCCCGTGGAAGTACACGGACGAGTCGTACAAGGAGTACACACGCACGACGTGGAACGAAAGCGCGCAGAACTATTCGAAGGTCCTTCGATGGCTCGAACCGTACGGCTTCGATCTGCTCGCCCGCGTAGACCCGAAAATCCACGAGCGGGCGCTCGACATCGCGACGGGACCCGGAGAGCCCGCATTGCCGATGGCCCGGATGGTCGGCCCCGAAGGGGACGTCGTCGGCATCGACCTCTCCGAGAAGATGATCGAACGGGCGACGAACAGCGCGAAGGAGCGGCGCATCCTCAACGCCGCGTTCCGCGTGATGGACGCGGAAAAGATGGACTTCCCCGACGACACGTTCGATCTCGCCACGAGCCGCTTCGGCTTCCAAATTTTCACGAATCCGGAGGCGGTTGCCGCGGAGGCCTTTCGGGTGTTGAAGCCCAAAGGCCGGATCGGCGCGACCGTGTGGAGTACGGCGGAGAAGGCGGCCGCGCTCCACGTAATCGTGGGACCGATGCTCGAGTTCGCCGAGCCCGATGAGACCGGATACCTGCCGACGCCGTACGAACTCGGCGGACCCGGGGAGATGGTGAAGCTCCTCGAGGATGCGGGTTTCAGTGAGGCGAAGGAGGATCGAAAGACGCATTCGTTCGTGTGGAAGGACGAAGCGGATTATCTCGAGACGATCTTGGGTGGGACGCCGCTCGGGCACTCGCTCAAGGAAGAGGACCCGCCGGTCCAGAAGAAGATCCTCGCCCGGACGAGGGAGAACCTCCGGAAATGGCGGAAAGGCCGGAGCATCGAAATTCCCTGCGAGTGCGTCATCGTGACCGCCCGGAAGTGACGTCCGTGGGCGGATACACGATTCGAGATGCCGTCGGCGGGCCGTGTGTCGAGAGCGTCCGCTCGGTTGCGGCAGAGTGCTTATATGACGCGGGTCATTGACCGTAGCGGGGCGGAGGAACCGCTGTGTCCCTGATTCGGTACGCGGCGATCAATGTCATTCGCAGTCGCCGGCGGACCATCACGGCGATGATCGGAGTCCTGCTGGCGGTAACGTTCGTCTCGGGCACGTTCATCGCAATCGATTCGTCCACTCGGGCAACGCTCGATGCGTTCCTTTCGAACCTCCCGTCGGACATCAATTTCGAAGCACGGGCCTCGGCGAACGGTACCCAGCTACGCCAGGCGGTCGAGAATATCACGGGAGTCCTCCGTGTGGCCGTCACACGCTTCACGGGTATCGGCAAGATCGAATCGGGTGCGACTTCGGGTCCCGTCAATGCCCTGGTAATTGGGGTGGAGCCGAATCGTCTCCCGTCGGCCCTCCAGGAAATCACGGTTGCCTCCGGTAGTTTCTCCATTCCGCGAGGGACGGCTGCATTGTCGGAAGACCTTGCGGCGCGACTGAATGTCTCCATCGGCGCGACGGTGACTTTCCGTCTCTCCTCGTTCGACCCGACCAATCCGACCGGCCCGTGGGTGAATGTGACGGTCGCCGCCGTGTTTGGCGGCGTGCGTCCCGGAGGTGGTCCGGTCTTCCCGCCCCTTGCCGTCGTGCATGTGGACGATGCCGCCTGGTATGAGGGGCAACTCGGCTACCAATACATGGGAGACGGACTCACGGGCGAGATACGAATCGACCGGGCGCGTGTGCTCGATCCGTACAACATCGAAGCGTCTCGAGGGAACTTGGCGATCCTTGAGCGCCAAATCAACAGCGTGTTGGGTCAGTTCGGGGGTCACATCAGTTCCGACAACATCCCTAATGCGCTCTCGAGCTTCGAGAGCGCCCTGATCATCCAAAGGATCTTCTATCTGGGACTATCCACACCGGTCCTGCTGCTTGGCATCTACTTAGGGGCGATAGGCATCGACCTGAGCCACGCGGAGCGTCGCCGGGAACTTGCGGTCCTGAAGACCCGCGGGGCGTCGCGAGACCAGACCCTGGGTCTGCTCGTGCTGGAGGCGTCCTTCGGAGGCGTCATTGCCGCCCTCATCGGCCTCGTGGCGGGCGTCGGCCTGAGCCGCCTCCTCCTGGCCTTCGTCAGTCTCTTCAGCACGGCCTCTGCCCCGCAATACGAACTCGTCGTCCTCTCGCCCGCCACCGTCGCAACCGTTGCCGGCCTCAGCGTCCTCTTCATGGCGGCGACGAGCTACCGGTCGGCGCGGCGGACGGCCGACCTCCCCATCGTGGAAACGCTTCGATACTACGCCCCCGGTGAGACCCACATCCGATACCGGTCTTCGTGGGACGTCCTCCTCGTCACGCTGGCGGTCCTGACCTATGGCATGGTCGTGTACAGTCAGGAAAACCCGGCCGACTTTGTCACCTTCCTGATTGGCCCGCTGTTCGTCGTCCTCCTCCCTCTGGCCCCAATCTTCCTCATGGTCGGCTCAGGCCGCCTCCTCACGAGGTCCACGAGTAGGGTCTACGAGGCCGCTTCCCGCGTGAACAGGCCCTTTGCGAAGAACCTGCACCATGTGATCACTCGGAACCTTCAGCGAAATCCACGCCGGGCTGCGAACGTGGCGGTCATCATCGCACTTGGCCTCGCGTTCGGCATGTTCACCCTCGTCACCTTCTCCTCTCAGTTTGCGTACCAGGAGGGCCAGCTCCGGGCCGGGATCGGCGCGGACATTGCCGTTGACACCCCTCCCTCCGATCCGGGATTCGCAGCGAGTGTCCGGGCCCTCCCAGAAGTCGGCGGCCTCACGGTCGTTCAACGGGTGATCGTTCCGCCGCAGTTCGCCTATGCGGATCTTTTCGCTTTGGACCCCCAGACGTATCTGTCCATAGCGAAGCCAGAACCCTGGTACTTCCGGGACTTCGACAGCGCAGCGGTGCAACAGGTGCTCGCGAGCCCCGGACAGGTCCTCGTGACCGAAGCGTATCTGCACACCGCGTTCCTGACGGTCGGCGACGTGTTGACCCTCAAAAGGGACGTACGCAACGCAACGGGTCAGCTCGTGACGGTCGTGATCAACTCGAGGATCGGTGGGACGGTACGTGGGCTCCCCGGAACGTCTGCGGTCGGACCTGGCGTGCCGCTGGCAATCTACGGTAGTTACGACACTCTAGGGCCGCTGATCGACCTGGCCAGGTCCCAGAACGTCGACCCCGTGCGATACCTCGTCGACCTCCGTGCAGGGGCGGACTGGCGAACGGCCGAGGAAGGAATTCGCAGCCTGGGCGCGAGCGGGATCCGCGTCGCCGAGGAAGAGGTCGAGCAGCTGCGTTCTGTCCCGCTGTTCCGGGCCTTCTTTGGATTCATGGAGCTGGAGATGGCGTTCATGGTCGTGGTCCTCACGGCGGGGCTCGGGCTCATCCTGTACGCGGCGACCCTTGAGAGAGAGGTCGAGTTGGCCTCCATCCGAGCGCGAGGCGCCAGCGGATGGCAGACCGCTGGCCTGTTAGTCGGTGAGGCGTCGTCGATCATGCTCGTCGGGCTGTTGGTCGGCGCTGGAATAGGCGTCCTCACTGCCTACCTTTCCACGACTTTGGTCGCCTCGGGTGGCGGGGAGAGCCTGGTGCCCCTCTTCCTGATCGTCCCGGTGACGTCGCTTCTGCTCCTCGCCGCCGCGCCGATCGCGATGCTCATCGTGTCCTTCCTCGTCTCGCTTCGAGTCGTGCGAATGGACATCGGACGCGTCCTCAAACTACGAGGTGGATAAACGTGCCAAGAATCCTGACGAAGGATCTGATCAAAGTCTATCGAACGGGGAAATCGGAAGTCATCGCATTGCGCGGCCTCGACATGCACGTCGATGACGGCGAATTCGTTGCGGTTCGAGGGCCTTCGGGGGGCGGCAAGACGACCTTCTTGAATATCCTGGGCGGGATCGACCGCCCGACCGCGGGTCGAATCGAGGTGGACGGATCCAACCTCGTCAACTTCAGCGACGGAGAACTCGTTCGGTATCGATTGCGACAGACAGGCTTCGTCTTCCAGTTCTTCAACCTCGTCCCGACGCTGACCGCCGAGGAGAACATCGAGCTGCCGATGCGCCTCGCCTCCAGAGACGGCGTGGCCCGGAAGGCTCGGACGAAGGAACTCCTTGATCTCGTCGGCCTCGCCCGCCGTGCGCGCCATCGGCCGGACGAGCTGAGCGGCGGCGAGCAACAGAGGATCGCCATTGCGGTCGCCCTGTCGAACGATCCGCCCTTGCTCCTCGCGGACGAGCCCACAGGAGAGCTCGACACGAAAACGGGCCAGGAAGTCCTCAATCTGTTCCAGCGACTGAACCAGGATCTCAAGAAGACCATCGTCGTTGTCACGCACGACGCTCGGGTTGCGGACATCGCCAATCGCACCCTCGACATCCGAGACGGCAAGATTGTCGAGACCGCGGCTTAGGAGCTCACGCGGCGCGCATCGCTCGTAGGGAGATTCAGCCGTATCTCTGATCCAACGTCATCGCGGTCTACGCCATCGTTCCAGCCGGTTCCGGGTTGCTCGCAATCTTGCCTCGCTCGATTCGGATTTGTTCGGAGCGAAAACCTCCACGGGCGCTGGGTCCGTCATCGTGGACCGGGTCCTCGGGTGGTTCTGAATCAAATGCTCAGCTGTACACAGCAAGGGGTGTCTTACACTCATTCAGAACTTCAGCCAGATTGTGCTCTGAGGGCGCGCGCGATGTCGTCCAGAACCTTGGCTTTTCGAGGGTGCCATGATCCGACGATCGTCGCGAAACGCGGTATGCACCGACGGCTCACATAGAACCGCCAGTACTGCGGCGCGACTCGACGGCTCGGGTTGTGCACTCGGCCGCATTTGATGTGAAGCTCGGAAAGGAAACTGCGCAATTGATCCAAGTCCGTTCGGTTCTTCTGTGCGAAATACAGGTACGGATCGGAAGCTGATCTCGCAGGGATACCCCCCTCAGCGTCGAAATAGCCTCTCGCGTAATCGACTTTGTCTGTGCGACTGAGAAGAGCGGCACCTTCAAGCACAGATCTCGAGAATTCCACGACGAAAAGATTGCGAGTCTTCCCCTCGCGATACGTCCAGGCACGGGCTCCCATCTGGAGCACCATGCGCTTCACAAAGAGGATGTACCGTTCCTCTCGCTGACATATGCGGATTGTCCTCTTTCGAACCGTGCCATCGTGTAGCGCCCCCAGCAAGTACGCCCTGCTCATTCGCGAGCTCCGTAGTGCCTAGTTATCGAACAGCTGTCGGCATCTTCGAGTCGACGGAGAGAGGTGCCCGAAAGTATCGAGCGCACGGGCTCAATGCGGTGTCCAGAAAAAGGAGTGGATTAGACGCTCGCGATCGGGAAGCAGAGGCCCTTTCTACCTTGCCAAGGTCTCCTTCGCTTGATGGCGTTCTTAGGAGGTGATCCATCTGCAGGTTCCCCTACAGATACCTTGTTCACGTTGGCCCTCATGTCGCCATGAGGCGTGGACTGTATCATCATCCTGGCACATGGCCAGGAGCCCGGCGTGCAGTCTCTGAGGGTTCCGATCTTGCGATCGGCCTTCCCTGCGGATTGTCCGCACCTGCGCATTTTTACGTACGCGCGTAGCGCGCATGTATCGCAGGATCCACGGAGTTCCCCGCATATAGCCAGGTTTGTTCCGGTTCCTTGCGGATCCGGAGTCGCAACACATTTACGACTTAGCCCTCCTTGCTGAACCTAGGTTCTAGCGCCGCAAGAACGGCACCATCACCCAGGCTCAACTCGGGTGGCTTGACGGGCGGTGTGTGCAAGGAGCAGGGGCATATTCACCGCGTGATGTTGACACGCGATTACTACGGAATCCATCTTCGTGAGGGCGGGTTACAGCCCTCAGTCCGAACTACGAACGGGTTTCGGGATTGCCTCCACCTCTCGGTGTCGGAGCCCATTGTCCCGTCCTTTGTAGCGCGCGTGTTGCCCGGGGGATTCGGGGCATACGGACCTACCGTTGACCTCTCCTTCCTCTGATTTAGCACCAGCGGTCCCCCTAGTGTGCGCCCCTCCCGGAGGAGGAACTAGCAACTAAGGGCGAGGGTCTCGTTCGTTATCTGACTTGACAGAACGCCTTACGGTACGAACTGACGACGGCCATGCACCACCTCTCCCAAAATCAGGCAAGGTCATCAGCCTGGCCTTCATGTAAGGGTCGCCCCCGGTGAGTTTTCCAGCGTTGAATCTAATTGAACCGCACGCTCCTCCCGTTGCGGTGCTCCCCCGCCAATTCCTTTAAGTTTCAGTCTTGCGACCGTACTCCCCAAGTAGCAGGCTTAACACCTTCGCTCCGGCACCGGGCGCCCCCGTAGGACCCCCGACACCAAGCCTGCAGCGTTTACACCCAGGACTACCGGGGTATCTAATCCCGTTTGCGCCCCTGGGCTTCGTCCCTGACCGTCGGATCCGTTCTAGCGCGACGCCTTCGCCACTGGTGGTCCTCCCAGGATTACAGGATTTTACCCCTACCCCAGGAGTACCTCGCGCCTCTCCCGGTCCCAAGTCGGACGGTCTCCCCGGAATGCGAACCGTTAAGCGGTTCGATTTACCCAGGAATCTACCCGACCGGCTACGGACGTTTTAGACTCAATAATAATGAGCACCACTCGGGCCGCGGGTATTACCGCGGCGGCTGGCACCCGTCTTACCCGGCCCTTACTTCTCGTGCTTTTTAGGCACGAGAACAGCGGACACAAAGTGTCCGCACTGGGAGTTCCCCCGTCGTGGTTTCCCACATTGCGGAGTTTTCGCGACTGCTGCGCCCCGTAGGGCCTGGATTCGTGTCTCAGAATCCATCTCCGGGCGACTACTCCCATAGCCCGTACCCGTCGAAGCCTAGGGGGTCTGTAAAACCCCCTACAAGCTGATAGGCCGCAGACCCATCCTCAGGCGCCGGAGCTTTCGACCTGGAAGCGTTCCAGCATCCCAGATCTATGGGGCATTAGCCTCAGTTTCCCGAGAGTATTCCCCACCTGAGGGCAGATTATCCGCGTGTTACTGAGCCGTCCGCCGAGGTCTTGCACCTCTCGACTCGCATGTCTTAAGCGAACTCCCATAGCGGTGCCCGCCGGCAGGATCAACCGGAGTTGATCTCGCGCGACGGATATTACGCCACCTCAAAGGAATCTTGGCGAGGTAGCTCGAACATACCTCTGCCTTGATCGCGAGCGTCGGGTTCAAGAGGGCACGCGCCCTGCAAAGGGCGCGGGGTTCTCAAACCTCCACAGTGTCGGCCGCGTCAGAAAGGGGCCCGTCACAAATCGGGGCCTTCGCCGAGAGCGGCCACCACGGACTCGGGCGACGGTGACTCGAATAGTTTCGTCGCCTTTGCCGAGTCTTTCAACAGATACCGGAGGGAGCTATATGAGTCTTTCGACTTCGCTTCGCATGGAGGCAGCGGCCTAGCAGTACTGATACCAACGGGGATCGGACATCCCGCCTTGCAGTTCGTCCGAGACCGCTCGGATCGGGATGACGGGCATCGAGTACGTGGCAGGGGGATGCACCACCTGCGCGCCGACGAACCCTGTGCCGTTCAACGGGTTCACGTCGCCGACGAGGAGGAGCGGATCGAATTGCGAGTCGTGGCACACGCAATACACCGGGTCCTGCCCGTACACGTCGTACGTTGGCGGCGACACGGTGTAGGTCCGGGGGGGCGGCGGATCGGAGACCACATGCCACCCGGGGTAGCAACAGAGGTGCGTGCATCGGTCGAAGAGCGCGACGATTCGGATGTTGCGCAAGGGATCGTCGTAAAACAGATCGAACCCGGCAGGGAGGCCGTACGGAGTTGGATCGGGGGACCGGAAATACGTGTCGTCGCGAAGGACTCGAATCACCAGGGCCGGGAAGCCGGTTCCCGGGACGTACGCGCCGTCCCGAAACAGCCCCTTCCAGACCGCGCTCGCACCTTGCCATTCCGCGAAGTCCGTCACCCTCACCGCGGTTCCCGCCCTCGAGTTCCACCACTGATCGGTCGGGAATCGCGTATACATGAGCCGGTCCCCGACGATTCCATTGGAGGGCACCGGGGCGGGAAGGAGCGTCCGGGCGAGGCTGAGCACCGCCCACCCCTCCGCCGCCTGTGCGGCGGCTGCGGCTCCCAGGACGAGACCGGTTTCAATCCATTCGCGACGGGTCAACGGCCTCTTTGACGCGGGCGCCGACAAACCGGATCCCTCGGGGCGGGCCCGAGCGGGGCCCGCCGAAGCTCAACCCCTCGACCCGTTCTTGAACCTATGGTATGAGTTGTCACGGCGGTGGCTTCGTCAGGGATTCGAGGAGCTCGATGACATCCCGGTCGCTCTCCACGTTGAAGCGGGCGGCGGACGGAGCGACACCGACGCGGACCGAAAACGCCGTGGGCGGGAGGACCGCGAACATCGCCTCGTCGGTCCAATCGTCGCCCGCCGCAAGCAGGAAGTCCCACGGCTCCCGCGCAAGACGAGTCGCGAAGTACGTGCCCTTGTTCACCCCACCGCGGCGAATTTCGACGACACGATTCCCGGAGAGGACCTGCAGGTCGAGGCTCGCGGTGAGCGACGTCAAGACGTCGACGAGCTCCCTCGCCGCGGCCGTCCCCGTCTCGATGTCGACCGAACGGTAGTGCCATGCGAGCGAGAAGTCCTTCTCTTCGACGGCGGAGCCGGGCAGCCGCTCGACGAAGCGATCGATGAACGGCCGCACTCGATCCTTCCACTCCACGTCCGCGGAGAGCATCGCCTTCCACTCGCGGTCCGTGCGGTCGCGTACCCATGCGCCGTGCTCTCCGATCAGGGTGATGGGGATCTCGCCGAACCACCGGGCCAGATCCCGGCGGGAGCGGCCACTCACCAACGCGACATGATTTGCGGAGTCGGACGCGAGGTCCTTGAGGATTCGGGCAACCTGCGGGTCTGGGGGGACGGCATCGCGATCGATGGAGAACGGGACGAGGGTGCCGTCGTAGTCGAGGAGGAGGAGACGCCTCCTTGCGCTGCGGTACGCTTGGCGGATCTGATCCCGGTTCGCGGCAGAGAGTCGCTTGACGGCGAGGTCCTGGGAGAGCCGGACGACGTCGTCGAGACGTTCGAGGAACCGCATCGCCCAGGTCCTTGCGTCGTATCGTCGGAGGCGGTCCTGCATCGCCCGGATGCGGGCCGCCTGCTCCTCGACGGGCATCGTCAGCGCCCGGCCGATCGCGCTCACGATCTCGTCCGCATCGTTCGGGTTCACGACGAGCGCCTCGAGCAGCTCCCGCGAGGCACCGGCCATCTCGCTCAGGATGAGTACGCCGTTCGCCTCCTGCCTCGAGGCGACGTACTCCTTCGCGACGAGGTTCATGCCGTCACGGAGGGGTGTGATCAGGGCGACGTCGCTCGCCCGGTAGAGGCCCAGGAGTTCTTCGAAGTCGAGTTGGCGGTACAGATAGCGGATCGGCGTCCATGCGAGCGTCCCGTAGCGGCTGTTGATGCGGCCGACCCGCTCGTCGATCTCCCGCTTGAGGCGGGCGTACTCGGCTACGCGCTCCCGCGACGGGACGACGGCGAGGACGTACGCCACCTTGCGGCGCCACTCCGGATGCGACTCGAGGAACCGGCCGAACGCCTCGAGCTGCTCCGGGATGCCCTTCGTGTAGTCGAGGCGGGAAATCGAGAAGACGAGCTTCGACGACCCGAGGGCCTTGCGGAGCCGCGCGATCGAACTGACCGCCGCCGGTCCGACCGGCGCGGAGGCGAACGTCTCGACGTCGATCCCCAGCGGGAAGACGTCGGCCTGGACGACGCGGTGTTCCGCCGTGATCGTGCCGATGCGGCTCTCGTATCCGAGGCCGCGCCGCACGCTCCCCACGAACGCGCGCATGTAGTCGTACGTGTGGAACCCGACCAGGTCGGCGCCGAGCACGCCACGCAGGAGTTCGCGGTGCCACGGCAGGAGACGGAAGACGTCGTACGGCGGGAACGGGATGTGCAGGAAGAATCCGATCCGCGCGTCGGGAACGCGCTCCCGGATCATCTGCGGCACGAGGAGCAGCTGGTAGTCGTGAATCCATACGACGTCATCCGGGCGGAGCGCATGCGCGACTTCGTCGGCAAAGCGCTCGTTCACCTCGCGGTACGCGGCCCACTCCGACGCCGAGTAGCGCGCGTACGTCGAGAAGGAATGGAACAGGGGCCACAACGTCCCGTTCGAGAAGCCGGCATAGAAGGACCGCGCGAGGTGCTTCGAGAGGAACACGGGATGGCAGTCGAACTCCTTCGCGAGCCGCGTCGCGATCTCGCGAGACTCGGAAGGCGCGACATCGCCGGGCCAGCCGAACCAGCGCGCGCCGTGCTCCCGATAGAAGGTCGCGAGGCCCGCCGCGACGCCGCCCGGATTCACGCGGACGTCGAGCCGGTCCCCGACCCGTTTCAGCGTGACGGGGAGGCGATTCGATACGAGGAGGAGGGTCATGGTCACCGAACCCAATGCGATTCGCGAGGAGCCGAACGGGGCGTCACGCGGGAGCCCGTTGCTTGCGATCGTACGAGGGACTTGCATTCCTCACGAAGCACCCGGCGTAATAATGTTGTCCTCAGCAACCGTCCAACGAAGCGCAGGTTTGCGGCTTCGGGCGATTTTCTCCGGTGCACCGTGGCGTCGCGGACCTGGAGCGGGCGAGTCCCGAAAGCGTTTATAGCCCGGTCCTCGATGGGCCGCGCCTGCGGGGATCGCCTAGCCTGGTAGGGCGCGGGGTTGCTAACCCCGTGCGCTCTGCGCTCGGGGGTTCAAATCCCCCTCCCCGCGCGGTTGTCGGACCATGAAGGTGCGCACGTACGACGAGATCGATCCGGTCGATGCATTCCGGCTCAGCGTCGTCGCGTTCGGGAGCGCGTGGGACGAGGCGACGATCGGTCGGGTCCGGTCGAGCGACCCCCGGTACCTGAAGGAGTTCGCCCTGTATGCGGAGGAACGCGGGCGGGTCCTCGCGCAGGTCGTTCCGTTGCGGTTCCCCGTCCGCTTGGCGAGCGGCGTCGAGGAGGTCGGCGGCGTGGCCGGCGTCTGCTCGCATCCGTCCGTTTGGGGACGAGGATTCGCCCATCGCCTCATGGACGCGGCCCACACCCGCCTCCGCGAGCTCGGCCTTCGAATCTCGACGTTGACGACGAGCCGGAACATCCGAGGGTATCGGGTCTACGCGAAGATGGGCTATGCGGATCTCGCGCCGTTCCGAAGCGCCGTGCGACGGGTGACCGGTCGCACCCCACCCAAGGGATACCGCCTCCGTGCCGCATCGCGGCCCGACATGCCGGCGATCCATGCCCTCTACCGTACGCAAACCCGGAAGATGCTTGGATGGACGGAGCGGCCGGCCAAGTTCCTCGAATGGAGCCTCCGCCG